>Ga0116231_10005175_pt1 | contig 25829 bp, 22 predicted proteins | sample S1TSphgellanicum_2_FD_89695 | JGI IMG/M metagenome (GOLD analysis project Ga0116231, IMG submission 89695) | Host-associated microbial communities from peat moss isolated from Minnesota, USA - S1T2_Fd - Sphagnum magellanicum MG | ecosystem: Host-associated > Plants > Peat moss > Unclassified... | reverse complement strand
TTTTTTTTTTTTTTTTTTTTTTTTTTTTTTTTTTGTTTCTTTTTTTTTTTTTTATTTATTTTTTTTTTTTTTTTTTTTTTTGTGTTGCATTTTTGTGATTCAAAGCTCTTTGTTTTTGCAGAGTGTGTGTTTTGTTTTCCAATTGGGTCATGCAAGCTCAATTTTGTTTTTTGCCACAGTTTTTTTTTTTGGTTTGTTTGTTTGGGTTGCAATTCAAAGGCTGTTTTGTTTTGTTTTGTTTTGTTTTGTGTTTTTTTGGTTGGGTTTTCAAGCAGAGAGTGTTGTGGGTTTTGCAGAGTTGTGTTTTCTTTTTTGTCCTCTGATTCTTGTGAAAGCTTTTTTGTTTTGTTTTGTTTTTTCAGTGCACAGAGAGTGGGTTTGCAAAAACCCTGGTGGGCAGGAGAGAGAGAGAGAGAGGATTCAGGACTTTAATAAAACAACGTTGTTGTTGTTGTTGTTTGTTGTTGCTGCTGTTCTTCCTGCTGCTGCTTCTGCTGCTGCTTTGACTTTGTGGCTTTCCTTGGGTTGCGTGTTTTTTGTGTGTATTTTTATTCCCGGTTTTGCTGTTTTGCCACAGCTGTCCAGAAGAAGAAGAAGAAAGGAAGGAGCATGTGCGTTTTCAAGAGCAGGAGGAAGAAGAGAAGGAGAGGGAGGAAAAAAAAAACAACACAAATACTGTTTTCCCATCCCAGCTTTACTTTGGTTGTGAAAGAAAGAGCAAAAAAATTAACTGGTTTGTGATCCCACCTTGCTTGCTTGCTTGCTGGTGAAACAGCAGCAGCAGCAGCATATCTATCATCAAAGCTCAGCTTGCAGCTTGCAGCTTGCTTCATAGGAAAAGAAAGAAGTAAGTAAAACCGACATCTATCATCAAAGCTCAGCTTGCAGCTTGCTTCATAGGAAAGGAAAGAAGAAAGCAAACCCGACATCTATCATCGAAGCTCAGCTTGCAGCTTGCTTCATAGGAACGGAAAGAAGAAAGCAAAACCGACATCTATCATCGAAGCTCAGCTTGCAGCTTGCTTCATAGGAAAGGAAAGAAGAAAGCAAAACCGATACTTGAGCTGCCGCTGCACCTCCTGCTGCTGCTGCTGCTGCTGCACCTCCTGCTGCTGCTGCTGCTTTTGCTGCTCCTCCAGCTGTAGTGGAACTTGACCTCAGGTGAGCCGACTTTTTTGGCCTTTGCCCTCTATCTCTCTCACTCTCTCTCCCCTGCAATAATCTTCACACCCGATTCCTTCACTAAGTCTCTAGCTTTCCTTCCTTTGTTTTAAACACAGAAACAGTCCAGACAGACAGTGAAAGGAGTTGGGTATGAAGAGTATTGCAGAGAGTGTAGAGACAGTGTTTAAACAGTGTGTGTGAGACAGAGACAGAGAGAGAGATGAGAAAGATGAGAGTGTGTGTGTGTGTGTGTGTGAGAGAGAGAGAGAGAGAGAGAGAGAGAGAGAGAGTTGAGAGAGAAAAGGGGTGGGTTGTATTGTAAGTTGAGGAAAGGGTTTTGAGGTCTGGAATTGAGAGCTATGGTGGTGGTGGTGGTGGTGGTTTTTAGTCTTGAGCCTAAGCTGTGGTTTGCTGCTTATTCTCCAGATGCTTGTCGGAGAGAGAAGAGAGAAGAAGAAATTGAAGTGAGAGATCTATTTGTACAAGAACAAAAAACAAGGGGAGGAGGGGGCATTCTGTCTACTGGAACTGATTTGTTGGGACGTTAGACACTTTCCACTTTGCTTGAGTTTCTGTGGGAAATTTTTAGTGGTTTTGGCATTAAGAAAAATAAAATAAAATAGAGCTTGGCATCATCATCATCATCATCCATTTTGAGCTTTGCATTGTGGGGGTTACTGTGATTAATTCCAAATGAGAGAATTCACAACTTGTGATTTCACGGAGAGCTCCACAACAACAACACTAGTTGAAAGTGGAATATTGCACAAGTTTCGTATATTGCAACACTTTGGAGATTATTAAAGGAGAATGTGGTTGAAGAGAGGGAGTGAATTTCTTGTTGGGTTTTGTTTTGTGGAAGGATTTTTAAATTGTTTTTTCTTCTCTCCAGCTGCTCTACTTCCGCCTGTTATAAGTTGTCGGTACTTTTGTTTTTTCCAGGTTTAGGGTTAGGGGTTTTGATCACAGTTTGGGATGGACTTGCTTGTGAGCATTTTACTTTGATAGCAAGCAGTAGTAGCTAGTACATGAGCATTGCCATTGACAGTAGAACAACTTGGAAATGTATCAATCCTTTTTCTCTCTGTGTTTTTGTTTTTTGGATCTGCTGTGGGTTTTATGTGCAGTGATAGTGGTGAGCTTTCAGCAGCTCGATATACTAGGGTTTGGTGCTGCTGGCGCAAAGAGTGTGCATGCAATGGGCTGCATATTCTCAAGAGAAACAGTGGATCAGGGAGACATCAGAGACACAATACAAGTGGGTGATTAGTTTATTTCTGCGTTGTTCTTTTCCTCAGTGCATGTGTACATCCAATGCAAACCTTAGATGCGCTTGTTTGGAAATTACACTAAATACTCACCAGGTCAAAACAAGTCTGTAGAAACCAATACAATTGCAGCTGTGCAAAAATTAGAGACACCTATTTTGTTTTCTTTCTTGAGTTGGAATTCTTTGCAATGGAAGAAGCTAAACAGAGGAGTGATTGTGGAGGTGAGAAAGGCACAATTCCTTCTTTTGATAGGGCATCTGCATCAGTGGCTAGGTCTGGTTGTCTGTGTCAGATGATGTCCTTGGCACTGAAACTCACCCTTGATTTGTTTGTTTGTTTCTTACTCTGCAGGCACGGGAAATTGATAAACGTATAGCTCAACAATCCACCGCTGAAAAAAAAGTTCAAAAGCTTCTCCTTCTTGGTACTGAAACACAAAAATTCCCTCTGTGGCTCTCCTTGCCCTCTGAAATCCCTCTGAAAACCCTATGCTCTCTCCTTGTTTTCCCATATTTATCTGGATCATTGGGTATTTCAGAATTCCATCAACATCAGTAGAGATGATCCTGTGGATGGGTGGATTGGAATCAGCATGCAGAAATGGTAATTCCTTGGGGCAAGAGAAATTAGGGCAAATTTTCATGGATTTCTGTGAGCGTTTTTATTTTCTCTCATCTTATGGATTGTGAATGCTTGCTTTGCATGATGGCTGTAGGTGCTGGGGAGTCAGGCAAATCCACAATATTTAAGCAGGTACAGAAAACGACTACACAAACAGTGATGAACCGATCTCTTGAGCAAAGAATGCACTTCTTGAGCTTTGACAAAAAGCTAATGATGTACAACTACTGTGTTTGTGATGAATGGGGCATTGTCACAGATCAAGGTTTTGTTTCAGACAGGATTTGACGACAGTGAAAAGAAGAACTACACAAGTGTTGTCCATGCCAATGCTTACCAGTCCATCAAAGTAAGATCTTCCAACCAAATTGTCAAATGCGGAGCAGCAACAAAAGTTCCAAATTTTTTATGTAGAGGAAAACAGATTGCAAAGCAAAGAAGGTGAAGGAACTGGAAGCTGATATACTGAAAGAAAATAGCACATGTGGTTTTTGTTTGTTTCTGAAAGTTCTGAGAAATGAGAAGGGAAGGTCACATAGTTGAACATGGGGGGAAAAAAAAATCTGCAAAAGACTACCACTCCAAGAAGCTCCAGATGGAAAAAGTTTTTTTCTCTTCTAATTTTGAGGATTTGAGGTTTTCAGATATTGTTGGATGGTTTGCAAGAATTTTCTGAAAGTGAGCAAGAAAAGTACACACTACTGCCAGAGAATAAGGTTCAGAAAACTGCCTCTGTCCCTTGCTTTTTGGAGCTGCTGTGAAAAGGATTGCAAATGCTCAGAAATGACTCAGTTTTTCATCAGTATCTTCCCCAGTTTAGCTTAAGACTCAGGAGTTGTCACAATGGGTGGATTTCAGGCAATTGGGGAGAAGTTGACAGAAATTGGGAACAGAACCCAGCAGCCACCACTTACAGAGGAATTGGCACAGCAGATTGAAGTCTTGTGGAAGGATCCAGCAATACAGGTGAAAATGCGCAAATTGAAAGCTGTGCTGCACAAACAGTTGAATTGGATGCCATTGTGCACCTATTTTCTCTTTACCCATTTACAAGCAAAACAAACTGAAGACGTACAATCTGGCATAACATTTGATCAGGCATCAGTAGTCTAACTTTCTATGTACTGGATGTGGTTATTGGGTTGTGGTGCAGGCTACTTATCTGAGGGCTAATGAGCTCCAATTGCCAGATTGCGCAAGCCACTTCTTGAATGACATCCACCGCCTGGCACAACCTGACTATGTCCCTTCCCAGGTAAAAATGTTCTCAAGTCTATTAAGCTGCACAGCACAGCACACAGCAGTTGTGCATTCGCCCATACTAGCAGCAATGTAATGCATACAACCTGCAGTATCACCCATGTTTGTCATCTTGCCCCTTTCTGAGGTTCTGGACCAGTCATGCACATCTTCAGAACTATTACTGATTCACCCTCCATAGATGCAATATCAGGCTTTTGTGGACATTTTCTTTGCAAGAGATGTCCGTTGCAAGAATGCTCTATGATAGTGCTTTAGGGCAGAGACATCAGATCATTTGCCACTTGCTCTTTGTATTGCCCTGCTGTTCTGTTGAAGTTCTTGTTCTCAAGAGATGTCAGCTGTACATGCAGGAGGATGTACTATATGCCCGAGTAAGAACTATGGGAATTGTGGAAACAGAGTTCAGGTACTGCCACTTGCAAAATGCTTACTTCCATGTTCCACATGTTGATTGTCCATTCTTGAGCACCATTGCAAGCATGTGTGGAGCATTTTTTTGCTTTCCAGTACTAGCAATTGCATAGTAGTTTTGATCTTTTACAAAATCTAGTTTTGATCTCAATTAATTAACATATTGAAGATTTTTGAACTCTTTTGGAAATGACAATTTTGTGAATGGTAAATTGCTTGCAGTCCTGTTGGAGAGACAAAGAAAAGGGGTGAACTCTATAGATTGTTTGATGTGGGAGGCCAAAGGAATGAGAGGAGAAAATGGATTCATCTCTTTGATGGTGTTACAGCTGTCATCTTTTGTGCTGCTTTGAGCGAGTATGATCAAACTTTGTTTGAAGATGAGAGTACCAACCGGATGATTGAAACAAAGGAGCTTTTTGAATGGGTGCTTAAAGAGCCGACATTTGAGGTCTACTACTACTATAATTTTGAACATCCAATCTCATGCATGTCCATGATCTAGTAGTCATACTGCATTTCCAGACTTAACAACGTGAGATATATATTCAGTGTGTAATGTTTGTGAATGGGTATGTTGAGGTTCAAGGAACTTTGGCATTTTCAAATGAGGATTTATGTAACTTCCAATCCAGTTTTTTGACATTGTGTTGATGCCCACAATTTGTTTACAGAAAACATCATTTCTACTTTTTTTGAACAAGTTTGATATATTTGAACAGAAGATAAACAAGGTGAGCTTCTTCTTCACATTTCGAGTAGGAAGATTGCTGAAAAATTGGATGGATTATATTATATGCTTATCTACACCCCACTGTCTGGGAGCTGATGAATTCAGTCAATTGGTAGTAGTCATGGCAACTTATTTCTGCTATTTCATGATGAAGAAGTGTGATGATGGTCTGACACTTTGTGAAGGACTCTCGCTCATAAGGGGTTATGAATAATGCACTCATTGTATCATGTTACCTTCGAAATATTTTTGTTTGTTGTTGTTGATCTTTTCTCTGAAAATCTCATAGATATGATCAAGGGTGATTTTGGGTCTGATTGCTTTGCACGTAAAAATGAGATGATGCAGGTGCCCCTAAACACGTGCGAATGGTTCAAAGACTACAAGCCTTTAACAAGTGGACAAGCAGAAGTGGAAAATGCATATGGGTATGTGAAGACGAAATTTGAGGAGCTTTATAACGAGAGCACACCTCCTGATCATAGATTGGACCGTGTGTTCAAAGTCTACAAAACCACTGCACTTGATGAAAATCTTATCAAGAGAACATTTAGACTGGTTGATGAAGTCCTTGTGCGGCAAAGGCTGATGGATGCCAAAATGCTTTGAGCATCAGTCAGTCACTTGTCATGAAATCACCATGCAATATTTATTTTGCCCATCTGTCTCTCTAAAACCAGTTGACAAAGTCCTTGTGCAGCAAAGGCTGATGGATGCCGAAATGCTTTGAGCATCAATCAGTCGCTTGTCATCAGATTGCTGTGCAATATTTATTTTGCCCATCTGTCTCTCTAAAACTCATTAGCTAGCACATAGCCTCCAGGTGGTCACCAGTATAAGCTGCTACACTAGCTAAGCTGGTGCTGCATTGCCATGCTAGCTAGGATAGCAGCTAGTACTTTGCAAAATGCACAGCAAATTTGGTCTAAGTCTTCCTAAACTTTTGACGTCATCCCTACTTCTCACCAAACATTTGCTCTATACTGCAAAGCCCTAACAGGCAGGTGTAGTAATTGGGCTTTTCAGTTAGTTTTGTATGAGAACAACCCTGCGTACTTAATGTATATATATAGTGCATGCAATTGGCATGTATGTTAGTGTTATCTGAAATTTGAATTTACTGTTCTTGGTTTGAAATTTGGGTTCCCCATTTCATGCACTGTGATTGGTCGTGTTTCTGTTCTCATGTGCAAAATGCATAGATTAGTCTGTTATGTGCTACACTTTCAAACTGTGGTCTGTTTTGTTTGTCCCCAGAGCTGCTTGCTTTTGCTCTTTTACTGTTGAATTGGGAAATCCATTTTTTCAATGCAGGATTTCTGTAGGCGATTTGTTTTGTGCATGCAGCTGAACACATCAACTCTGTTATCTTCCTTTCTGTGCAACCAATGGTTGGGAGTTCAGAGAACCTTTTTCAGTCCATGAGGGTCTGAGGAAGCTCTTTGTTTCAACATTGGGTCGGCCTTTCCATCTCTAAGCCATAACAGTTTCCAGTAATTGGTGAAGAGGGAACACTGCAAACTCACAACATGATGCCATGGCAAGAAGAACCTGAAAGAAGAATTGATTTGAGTACACATGATCTGATGGCAAGCAAAATTCAAAGCCCTTCTTTGATTCCTGCTTCATACATCAGCCCTCTTATGCAGCCCAAGTTATTCTCCAAACTCAGCCTTCTCGTGAAGACCAAATCTTGCTCTGTTTTCTCGAAGTTTACTCTAGTCAAAGGTTTTGTCAATTATGTTTGCATTTTGCTCTTTGGACCTCACAAATGTCAAGTGTGCCCTATTTGTTTTTACTTGGTCTCTGATGTAATGGCAATTTCCTTCTAGATGTTTTGTCCTTGCATGAAGAACAAGGTTCTTTGCCATTTTAATACTACTTTGATTATCATAGAAGAAGGTCAAGGACTCTTTGCATGGAAAGCCAATCTCCCCCAAAATATTTCTATTCCAATTAGCCTCTATGGTTGCTTCATTCACAGCATTGTGTTATGCTTTAGCACTAGATTGAACAATTTCATCTTGAAGCTTACTTTTCCAAGAGATAGGTGCAATCCCAAGAGAAAAGACATAACTAGAGGTTGATTCTCTTTCATCTAGATCTCCTTGATATTCACTATCGAAGTAACCATGTGGCACCACACTCTCTCCCCAATGATGGAGCAAACAAAAATCTATGGTATGCTTGAGATATTCAAAAATTATGAATGCAACCTTAAGGTGAGGAACTTGGGGTTTGGTCATAAATTGAGTGCACATGCCAATGGCAAACACAATGTCAGGACGAGTATGAGTAACATGAAGAAGCTTCCCAACAACATGACAATAGTATGTTCGGTCAACAACGAGAATGCCATGTCAATTTTGAATAGCAAGCCTGGTTCCATGGGAACGAGACAAGGGATGTAGTCTTCACGATTGAGGTCAAACAAACATTTCAGATTGTACCAATGACGGGATATACTCATGCCAAGGGTGGTGTAGAAAAATTTTGCACCCAAAAACAATGATAAAGGTCCTAGTAAAGACATATCAAACTAAGAACAAAGCTCATCACAAATCCACACTAACTTAACATTGTGATTACCAGAAAGCATAAGGTTGTCTACATAAATGGCAAGAGTGAAGATTAGACCTTTTTCTTGAAAGATATATAACCTAGGATCAACAAAGCATAAACTAAGCCAATTTTCTTAAGAGAAACATTTATTCATTCATGCCATGCGCAAGGCAATTGATGCAACCCATACAAGGCTTTCTTCAATTTACATACCTTACATTCAAGACCAATAATGATGAATCCACAAGGTTGTTTAACATATACATCTTCTCTAATTTGCCTGTTGAAAAAAACAAATTTTACATCCATGTGTAGAATCTCCCAACTATGTTCAATAGCCAATGAGACAAGGGACCGAATTATGCTCCACTTTGCAACAAGAGCAAAAGTTTCTTGAAAATCCATGCCATGTTGTTCATTTCCACAAGCAACCAAACAAACCTTGTATTTCACAGGGGTGCCACCACTTCTAATTTTGGATGATAAACCCATTTGGACAACAATAGTCAACAACCATGTGGTAAATCCATCAAAGTCCATGTACCATTCTATGCTAGACAAACATATTCTTGCTCCATTATAACAATCCAATTTGGGTTTCCAACAACTTCTTGAAAATTTTGGGGTTTTTCAACATTATCAATTATATCTACAAGCCTTTCAATTGTCTCAATGGTATTAACATACCCATGCAAATGAGTAGAGGGAATGCAAAGTCATTCAAATTGACAAATGAAAGGTTAAGAGATGGAGAACGATCAACAACAACAATAGAATTAGGTGGTGATGGCACATCTTCAAGTGTTGATGGCTCCAAGTTTTCAATTATGTCATGATTAAAATGTCTATGACACACATACACCCACAATGGTTATTGATGTGTGACCTTTTCATGTTCAACTTGCTTTGTATTTGGAGTTGAAGAAAAATTTGGTACAACATCAACAATTAGTTGTTGAAAAAAATAGTGATCAAGGGCAATTGTGGGTGGGTCAATGATCTTGATAGCCACGTAATGATTTGAAATTTTCTCCAATGAAATAAAAGGCTTGGAATTTGAGTCAATAAGAGAATGCTAAAAATTTTGTTCATTAAACTTGACGTCTTTATTGATCAAGATCTTGTGGGCAAATGGATGATGACATCACATGCACATGCACATGTGCAACCCCAAACTTGTAAATGATTCAGCCTTTGTGGTACCTTCAACAATTTTTAATATGGGGTCACACTATGTTAACTTTTGTGGGAAATCGATTTGTAAGATAATTTGTAGTGCTAACCACATTAACTTTGGAATATGTGCATTGACCACCATTGAATGAAACTTTTTGAGTGTATAGTTTTTGCATTTCAAAACTCCATTGTGACTTGATCTGTAAGCTTGAGTAAGCTCATGGGTGATGTTTGCTTCAATGCAAAAAAAAAAAAAAAAACTCTCTTGAAACATATTCTCCCCCTTGATTATTGCATAGAACCAACAACTTTAAAGGAGTAAACAAAAATTCCACCTTGGCACAAAAATTCTTAAATGCATACAATCCTTGAGACTTTTCTTTCAAGAAGTATGGCCATGTGAAATGGTTGAAATCGTCTATGAATGAAATTAAATAATTTAATGAACACCATCAAAGGAATCATGATGGACAATTTTGAAGCATGATGAATTATGCCACAAAGATCAAGGTGGACAAGCTCCAAGGGGGTTGGAGCATGACATTTAGCAATCTTGACATGTACAACACCTTCCTTTCCTTTGATTATTTCCCTTCCATGTAACTTGGACATGGGGGTTTATTTTTGGGCATAAGAGGAACATCGATCGCATCCAAGTTGTTGTTTGTTTAAAAATCAAATGTTGTGATTATTGAAATGCCCAAGCCACTTATGCCACAAATCAATTTTAAAAATGATTCCATAGCACAAAGAGAAAACTAGGGTTCAACCATGAGGTACTAATACAAGCTAATCCCAAATTCTTGAATTTCGTGAGCAACAACGTGATCAAGCCCGCCAAGAACCATACATTGTTCATTATCAAAGATAATAATAAAACCTTGATCAATCAATGATCCAATAAAGATGAAATTCATTGTGAGCCTTAGCACGTAATAAATGTCATTAAATTTTATTCACTATGCCAAAAATGTCATTCTATGATTGGTTTTTTTCAACTAGATTAGTCACTTATGCCATTTTTAATTGAATCGGACTTGTCACTTATGCCATTTTTAGTCATTAATTTTCCACTTGCAGTCATATAAAACATCATAGAATGGCACTTTTGGCATAATGATTTCACTAAACTCAAAAACAACCATAGAGCCTTTGCCTTCAACACTAAGTTATTAGCCTTTGGTTTTGGATACTACATTATAAAGTGACTTGGCTTCTAAGCTCAAGAAAACATTTTTATTTCCTATGACATGTTTTAAAACACCAAAGTCTACAAGCTAAATTATGTCTGATTTTTTTTAATCTAGAGAACTAAGGGCATCAAAGACATCTACACCAAAAAAGTCTTCAAAGCTATCAATGTTGTTATCAACTTCTTGAATAACTACAAGTGAATGAAATGTAGATTATTGTGGGCCATCATGTTGGTGACAATTTTTCATGCGTTTCATAATCTCCTCCACCAAATATTGACAATTTCTCATGAGACATCCCTAAATGTGTCTCTTTTTGAATAAAATGAGTTGTAATGGTTTTGAATGTGGGAAGAGCATCCTACTCACTAAAAACATTGTACATTCCTCATAACTCAAACATAAAGTGTTCAACACTTGCTCAATTATGTTAGCCTTTGGAACATATTGGCATGGTTTATGCTTCGGAGCTCAAATTTAATCTTGGATCTATTTGAAATATTCAATAATTGATCCTCCTTCATGCAAACACAAATTGATTAGTTTATCCTTAAGCAAAAGGTCAACTACATTATTGATTATTTGATATCATGTCTTAAATTTCAACCAAACAACATAAAGAATGATGCAATATGTAATCCAAGCATAAACTTCAACACGAACATTCAACCTTATGGTTGTCAATCCAATGATTCATCTTTGAACTATGTTTTCTAGTTTTCATGGGACTAGGGGCAACTGGATATGTTGGGGTCAACAAATCGCCATGAATTTTCCTGCATAAACATAAGCCTATGTTTCCACATTTGACAATCTCCTACCCCACTAAGCTTCAAATGTTCATGTAACTCAAATGATTGACAAGCTTGAGCCATTAGTATATAAAAAAGAAAATAACACAAAGAAAGAAAATAAGAAATATATATTTCAAAACTTCTATCACAAAGACCACTTTTCACAAATTGTTTACTATACTACCAAGAACAAATCTCATTGACTAATAAAAACTAATCGCACTTAAATATGAGCAAAGGTTCATGACTACCAACCTTTATGCTCTGATACCATATAGAAATTCACAAAGATCAAGAACCAAAACCACACAAGTGGTTTAATTTTTATTGAGAAAAGGATAAAAACACACTATGTTGACCCCCTTTGTGTTGTCACATTATACTATTTTTTTGGGTGGTCATTTTTGAACCTAAAACATGTCAAAACTACAAACAATTTTCACAATGTTTTTGCATATTATGGTAAAGAATAACCCCAAAATTTTAAAAATAATTAAATAATCATTTTTTCTTTATATTATGATGGCTTGGAGTATATTTGCTTGAAAAAAATACATGTCACGATGTACTCAAAAATGCAAATATACTCCAAAGATGATTGAAATGATTTAAAATTTTCATGAAATTTATAATAGTTATTTCACATGTCATTTCATATAATTTAAACCAAATTTAGAACCGTTTGAAAACTTTGATAATTTTCATGTCATAAATGGGTTTTATTATGGTCCTGATCATAAGTATGTGGTAAATTGACATTTTCACAAATAATCACTTGCAAATGGAATGTGACAAATGTTTTGAGGTTGACCTATTTTTAGATTTATATTATTATTAATGAAATTAAATACTAAGGCAATTTGAAATGACAAAACAAGTTTTGTTATATTTTGTATGTTGAAATATACCCATGGTTCCTTTACATTATTATATTTATTTTATTTTTTCAAATAACATTAGTTTTATGGAAATCAAATTTAAGAAACCAAAACACCAAAATTTGAACTCAAAATTAAATGGACTACATTTTGTGGAACTCATAAAAAAATACCTCTAGTAGTAGATGGAAAAATGTTTTAAAGGGGGTCAATTTAGTGTGTTTTTATTGGAAAAAATTAAATAAATAAATAAATATATATATATATATATATATACAACATTGTAACTAATGGAGTAGTTAACTACATACTAATCTAACAACCTAATCATTATGCCAATCTTTTATAGTGTAATCACCTACAGTCAAGTGTGAATATGCATGCAAAAGCTCCTACATTTATCACATCCAATATAGAGTCATGTTAATCATTTCCCCCACCCCACTCATAAAAATGTAAAATTGGATGGTATAAATTGAAAGTCTATAAATGCCACCACTAGTTAAAACCAATCATTACAATTGGTTAATTAATAATTTTTTTTGTTGGGCCTTAGGAAGACCATTGTATTGCATGCATTTTATAGGTCCATAATCCACACCAATTTTCACATTATTTTGAATGTTATATTTAATTTGAAGTACAATGTACATGCCATCTTGTTGTTGCCAATGGAGTTGTTTTAATAATAGGAACAAATGCATCAATAACACTAACATGGTTCACACAATATAATTTGGACGAAGTACAAGCATTTTATAGTGAAAATAACCAATAATGTTGTTAATGTCACATGATTCAATACTTAATCATGTTGTTAATGCATGTCATTATGTAAATATTTGCTTAAAAACCCTCCCCAAAATGTCATGTTAAACAAATCTTTTTAAAAATATAAGTTTTTATAATGTTAAATAAACATTGGTTAAAATGTTTAATGAATTTTTTTGAATATTTCATTTTCATGAAATTTATTCCAAATCACACCACATGTTTCCATAATATATTAAAAGCATTATGGTGTAAGAAAATTAAAGACTTGCAACATGAGTACAAAGTAATCTAGATTTTTCTTGGATCATGAAGGTGTTGAATATAAGGTATGGGTGAAAATCTTTTAAGGTGTACCACACAGGACAAAAAGGGCCTAGTCCTTACTGCAATCTTTTTTTACTCTATATTTTAATCCCCATTAAGAATAATGAATCAAAAGTTATCAAAAATTTCAGAAGGACTATATTTTAAATCATTACAATTCTAGATTCCATCATAATCATCCATAAATGTGTCTTTACATGGTTAAAAAGGACTAGGTAAAAAAAAACAAAAAATGGTGACATTGTGAGAAGATTTTGGTACACCTTATAAAAATTTGGACCTGTATGATTTTGTCAATAATAGATTGGTTGATGATTGTCAAAACTTTATTATTTCTTTTGGTGTGTTTTTTTTTTAAACCTGATGTAACAATGGTATTTACTTCAATGAGATCCAACAAATCTTTTCTCAACAACAAATTAATGACTTTCAATTTCCACACATTGTAATTACTTTGGCCCACAAGTTTGTCAGACTTAGTGACAAATGTATCAATAATTTTTGCCATGATAATTGATAAAAAAACCGTATGTAAACAACATAATAATAATAATAATAAAATAAATAACTTGCCTTTTTGATGCACTATATACAAAGAAGATTTTGCACTTATAGAGTATTACTAACACATAATATAATTACAATTTGTAGATTTTGAAAAAAAATCTTATTTAGAGAACCTTAACTTTGCAAAATAGAGCTACACACCTAAAGTTGTTTATAATGCTTGCTAGCACTTTTAAAAAAAATATTCCCCTTGGTCTAATTAACTTGCTCTAATACCATGTAAAAAAATGAAGAATGTGAAATATTGTATCAAAGGATCAAACCATGGAATATAAAACAAAGAAATACAAACCCCCCATCTAACAAAAGGGGTAGAGAGCAACAAATAGATCACATTAAATAACTTAAGCGAAAGTAAAAGGATAAAAAAAAAAAAAACCATAGAATGTAACAACTAAAAATTTGATTCTATCCAATAGATAAATTGTAAACTAAGGAAAGTCAATGTGGGGACTTACATTTGATTATTCTAATTTTAACACTCTCAACATTAGTTTCACCAATTTAATTCACATTTTAAAAAAAGTTAATGACATGAATTGTTGCTCCCCTATCCATGTACCAATGTTGAGGAGAGTTAATGTAATTTGAAATGTCTAAAAGAACTACATTAAGATTCTATACCACATTAGGATATGCAATATGATTAAAATTTCCTTTTATTGTAGTGGGTTGTGTTGGTTGAGTAGACTATATGATGCATTTTGTAGTAATTTGACCAGGTTGGCCACAATTATAGTAGACGATTTTTGCTCATTGAACATTTCTTCCAAATGGGTGTTGTCCATTTCAAAATTGTAGTTGTCTCCCTTGAGGAAATCCATGCACACAATGTTATTCCAAGATGGGAATGAACTTCTCAATTGTCCAACATTAAAACCTCTTAATTATAATGTTGTTGCTTGGTTAAAATTAATTATTAATGTTTTTTCATTGTCTAGTTGTAATGTTTGTTGCTTTTGACATACATTTTCAGCCAACAACTTGGTAATCAATTGATCAAATGTGAATATAGTGTCCAAATTGTTCAAAGTCTAAACAATGCCTTCATAACTTCTTTGTAGGCATTGAACACAAGTTGACAAATGGATTTATTTGAAATTTCTTTTCCCAGCAACAACTTGTTCTTTAGGTTTGTTATTTTGTCGATATACTTTTCCATAGATCCACCTTTTGACATCTTGAGTGTATGTAGCTCATTGGTGAGCATGAGTAGATGTGATTGACTACCAGACACAACTTTGCAATGTAAGGCATCCCATGTTAACATTGGATTAGTGAATGTTGACACCAATCCAAACAAACTATTTGCCATTGAAACTTGGATACTTAACAATGTAAGATTTTTTGTTCTTTTGATTGAGTTTTCAAAGTACTACATTTGATGCACTATTGTTGAATAATATACAAGGTAAGTATGATTCTTAGTTATTTCCCACACTATCTATCTCCTCAATATGGCTTTCATTTTAAGTTGCCATATGGGTGAAAACACACTATGGTGGATTACATAATTCTATCACAACTTGACTATTGGCCATGGAACAAAAATAAAATGAATAAGATGTGAAAAGGACTCAACAAAATAATATATGATATGAAATGATCACATCATATGAATCTTAGAAATGGATTTTGAATTACCATAACATATTGGATTTTTGAATTGCAAAAAACTTGCATCATAGTCCATATCATATGATTATGCACTCATTACATTTACTAAAATGTTTAGTTGAATGATTTTTTAAAACATGGAAAGTAGTGTGATGCCATTGATACAAAAGAAGACAATTTTGAAATATTTTGAAAACCATAAATAGAAATATACAATGAAATATGGATTTTTTATAAAGTCCTTTATTCATTTGAATTAATAATTCAAATTTTCATTTTTTAAATGTAAATTTTTGATACAATTATTTATCATTGATAAAGTCTAGAAGTAAAAAAGAATTTGCTTATCCTTACCATATGACCTGTGTAATATAATGTATTTTGTTACAATATACATGGACTTTTATTTCACATTAATATGGACTCCACATATGCCGGAAAGTACTACACCTTAATATGCTTTCACCCATATGTAATAGTTACTAATGCACACTAGCTTGTTTGCTTTCCCCTCTTACATAGCATTGTGATTTCCTTGTGCTTTTGCCATGTTGATTGACTTTTTAAAATACTGGTTATGAATATAAAACATAAAGACAAAGTACCTCAAGTTCATTAAAAAAAGGAACAATGCTCACTTTAAAGCACACCTTCTAATTTAGGAACATAGCTCACTAGGATGTATTATGCTTTGATACAATGTTGAAGCTCACCAACTCTTGAGTTCATATTTAGTAAAGAATGAGAAAATAGTACCATAATATATACACAATTACATTTCGCAAAGAAGTGGACTTGTTCTTACGTATTTTAAAATAACTATTGATTTCTATTAAGCTAATATCCATATAATATGGATCAAGATAACGTCTACTAGATGAAGGTAATGGAGGATGAAAACACATATTCTAACATATGACACAATAACTACATAATCAGAAATAACTAACTAAAAACATATCTTGCATTTGAACATGCCTTTAAAAAAAAAAACTCAAGTTCTTATTTAATTCATCATGTGCAAATAAGCCCAATGGCAAAATCTTGGCTACAAAATTATGTTGATGTGAGACAATGAATTCCATCCTAATTGAATTAGTCAACTATTAATCAAAAACTATTCATTGTCTCCCACTCAAATGAATTAACACCTTTCTATGGCTCCAAAAGAAAAGATCCCCTCGTTATTCAAGGATGACAAGGAATGAGGGAGAGTGAGAACTAGGGCTTACATTCAAAGGGTAATAATTTGGTACCTAATTATAACTAGATGAATGCCAATACCTATAAACTAGTTAAAGTATATAAAAGGTAATTTTATGCAATTGATAAATGCAAACTTATTAATGGAAAAAAAATTAAATCTTTAGTTGTATTTCAATCACTTTATTTATTTTATAAATTATTTGAAGATTTGTTCAAACTGCATTTATTTTTTAAGTGTTAAATTAAAATCACATTTACTGAAATCTAAATACATCCCCCTCTCGTTCCTTCCCCACCCCTCCCCACACAAATGAGTAAAATATCAAACCATTTTTTTTGTTTTAATTTTTTTCGTTTGGGATTCAAACATTATTATTGTAAAATTGTTGAATAGCTAAACTTCTTTTTTGTCCATTGACACAAGTCTTATATAAATCACCCATTAGGTAATACAATCTTTGTGCATTTAATAATAGAAAATCATGTTTGTTGCAACTTGTTTATCTAGTTGTATTGAGCATTTTTTAGTTGTAATCAGGCTGGGTCCTCATAATATCTAATATCACACCAGTGTCTTTTGACAATATACACACTGAAAGCTCCAGAATCAGTGTGTGAAAGACACCCTCACCCCTCCTGCAAAGAAGAACTCATATAATTGATTCACCAATCAGATCCTAAGCATGTTTTCCTTTGGATTCGAACTCTCAAAGGCCTGTCATCTCTAACCATAATATTGTTGTGAGCAGATGCTTGCATCAAGTTACTTTGGCAGCACTGTAATTGAGCTTCATGTGATTCTGTGTGAGTAGAGGACTGACTACTGTATATTTAAGGAGTAGTTTTGATTATTAAAAAAAATGAACATCCATGCTTGAAAAGTTAATGGCAGGTATTTCTGAATCCCCCACAACAAATGGGTGCCCCTATTTTTCATAATTTTTGGAGCAAAAAATATTTGAAGCTGTTCCAAGGGGCTGAAATGCAGGAACAGACAGCAAATGGCCAATGAATACAAGCATTCTCTGAGCTCCACAATCCAGCCAATCTCACCAAATGGTACACCATCAGTTGGAAGGTGACACATGGCATATGTCATCATAGGTCTGCATTGGGTAATGGGAAGGTTTACCTTATACCCAACCCGGAGATTTATACAGAACAATCAGAATGGAGAGGTCTATGTACACCACCATCATCCAGTGGAAGATTCTCCTTGCTCACCTGCACAAATGTTCAGTACAGTTTGTGATCATAGTAACACAGTAGAAGGGTCCATCTTTGCAAAGATAAGGCCAATCATGAAACTACATCTGATCAAGAAGCTAGTTGCAGAATTTTGTATCAGCAACAGGATATGTGGACTGGAAACCTGAGGATGCACAAACCACAATAATGGGGATTGTGATAGATTAAGAAGAAAATAGCAAAAATAAATAAGTATTTTCAATAGAGGGCGCAGTGAGCACCTTCTGCTGCTGGTCACTGACATAGTTTAGCCACATTGTTCCCAGCAGCAACACAAACCCTCCAATGCATGTCCAAATCCTTCACACACCAAACAGGACAAATTGAAAGTCAAACTCTGATAAAACAATCATAGCAGCTGCTTGTCCATATTGTTGCCATTTAGAAAAAGCAATCTCTCACACATCCTGTCCATGGTATGAAACATGGTGGTGACACCCAGGCTGTAAACTTACAAGCACACACCATTTTAAACAAGTGACTTCACACATGCTTCAGAAGCTGCTTTGAATTTGGAATAACTACATAGGGAGGAAGCAGGTTAGACATACCCAGGTAGTGGAGTTACATGAAGTATCCACCCAATAACTATTCCAATGGGGGGCTCCAAGGTCACAGCCATGGCAACTATGAGTGAGGAAGAATATTTCAACACTGCATTCAGCCCTGTATGGCCCACAAATCCAGGGCCAACTGCTAAAAACAGGACAGGTAGCAAATAATCTGCACACGAGGTACAATGTAGGAGTTGTTAAAAACTCCTTTTATTTCAACAAGCCACTGCAAGACTAATTCTCCTCCTCCCTTGACTTGTTTGCAAAGTATCACAGGGTACCTTGAGCATACCAGTTCTCAGCCATCCAAAGGGTGCACTGATTTGTCCTGAGGAGCCCCCGAGGACCTGGCCTGCTAGGCTCAGCAGGAGAGCAGCAACAGCTGTCACTGGAAATGCGTACACATATAATGGCATCCAGACTGCAACCACAAGCTGTCAGTATATCAGAATAAAGAGAAAAGAGTGAAGAACCAATCCAAAGTAAAGAGAAAGAAGAGGGGAAATATTGTTGAACTCTAGACAAGTAATGACATGTTAAGGTTGAAGAGAAGCTACAAGAGAAGAAGAAACTTTGCTGGCATAAATCTTTGCAGCCAAGCCTTGGATACATGAGTGACCATGACAAAAACACAAGAATAACCCACAAATATGAAAGACAGAGCACACAGTTTATACAAGAAAACCAGAAAACAAAATAATTCTGAAACCAGCAAACAAACACATCCATGTTGTCATCATGATGATAGGCTGACATTTGTCAACCACAGTTGAATTATGACAACAAAGAACACTATTGCAAATGATGAGTGAGCATATTGCATATTGACATGATCAGGAAACAAAGATCTCTGAAGGTTCTTCCAAAACAGACATCCAGACATGTGAGATGTGTAGTGGCCTGATGTGGTTCTTTCAAGAAGAAATTCTGGAAAAATCAAATGTGACAGCAGTTGATTACCTCTCAGGTGTCTTCCAGCAGAAATATACACAACAAATGCTGCAGCTGCAGCAAAAGAAGCAAGGTCACCCAACACTGTGACTTCAGAATCATGCTCTGTGCGAGAGCCTGCTGCTACAATGACTACCCCTCCCATACCCACAACTACTCCCAGAATCTCTTCTTTTGAAAGAGGTTGGCCGATGCCACATGCCACAGCTGCCACAATGATTGGAGGTGTTGAAACAAACAGAAGACTATGTGACAACGATGTATGTTCCAGTGACCACACCTGCATTGAAATAGGTGCTCCATTTAATTGCTTTGCTAAACCCTAAATCCTATTGCAACAACCAGACCATCAACTCAACATTTGCAAGATCCTGTGAAGAGAATTAAACAGAAAATTATCGAACTGTGAAAAACTAATTATGCGATGGGGTGAGGAGCACTCACTCACCCACAGACCAAAATGGAGAGCGAGTGCAATCCCACTAAATCCAATGATGGTCAGATTCACTGAGAGCAGCACTTTCTGGCGATCGGGAATAGGAAGAGAAAGCCACTGCCATATGAAACCCGGCAAGAGGATCAACGATGTGACCTGAAGACGCCATCCTGCATTTGCCACTGGTGCTGCTCCCACCATCAACTTGGTGACCTAATTGGGGGGGGAGGGAAAAAACAACAACAACAATCAAGCTTTTATACAAAGAAAGGTTCAAAACTTGCAGGAATAAAATCCAACGAACTCTCCACCTATCTCCCTCGTTTCTTCTGCAAGAAACCTGGGGAAAAAAACCTGGCACAAGAAAAATAAAAATTGAGAAACAGGAGAAGGAGGAGCTCAGGGAGAAGCAGAAGCAATTCAATACGTTCTGGCACGGAAATAAAAAATACGTACTGCTCCAGCAGAAGAAACAGCCATGACGGCGCACACCAGAAGAGGGACAACAAACCATGGCTTTGATGATTGCTCCTCCTCCAACTCTTCCTCCTCGGAACTGTTGTCACCATCACGACTAATACTACTACCACTTCTCCCAGCCATTGTCGCCACAACCTTCTTTCCAACAACAGCAGTTCGGGTTCAGCATTCACATACTTGTCTTCCCCCAGAAAATCCTAAAAAAGAATCCTGCAAGCATTAGGGTTTAGGGTTTAATGTTTTAGGGTTTTCATATTGGGGCTCGCATCATGAGTCGAGAAGTCCATCACCAGGAAATGTTCATAATGTATAGGAAGAGGGCCTGAGTACAGGCCCTTCCGTGATTTGAGATACGTGACGGAGGCCCGGAAGTCTGAGGGAACAGATCGAAAATCACTGAAGGGTCTCCACTGAGGACTTTTTCCTACGTAAAGCAGAGCTGAGATTTTTTCAATTTTTAGAAACAGTGACCGGCTGGCTGGTACCTTCCGCTGGTCAGAAGATCCTAGTACAGCTTGGCTGGTACCTTCCACTTGCTGAAGACAGGTTTCTTCAGGCAGGTAAGGGAGCTGAAAATACGTAGGAAAAATCCAGGCAGTGCTTTACGTACGATTGAAGTCCCATTCTGAAAACCCTCTACCTTGGTTCGAAAATCCTAAACCCAAGGTTATGGGTTTAGGGTTTAGGATTTTCGAGTTCAAGGTAGAGGGTTTTCATAATAGGGTTCACATGTTATAAGGCAAAGAATTCTTTCACCTAGGAAATGTTCATAATGTTCAAGATTGAAGTTGGATGTGGCAAAAGGCATAAACCAAAAGAGTAAAATGATTTTAATTTCATCCCAATCCCACAAAGGGAATAAAATAACCCCAAAAAATGAATTTGGAGTGGATGTGTCATTGGGGTTATGGAGTGAGGAAATGTTTTGAAATCTGTTATCCCAAGAATAAATATTTTCAATTTTTAAAATTTGAACTCTAAATTTTTAAGTTAGAGTGGAATAAAGGGAGTTACTTTAACCTTTGATTTCAAAAGATTAAAATATTTCTTTTATAATTTATGTGTCATCTAGATTTTTCATTTAAATGTTCCACCCTAGGTCTAAATCATTCAATATAGAAATTGAATTATTCTCATTGTTAATTCTATTTAACCTCTTGTGTGAACAAGGTAAGAGTCAATCTACTCTTTAAATTTTATTGGTTTTAATCTTCAAACAAATAAAGGTTAAATGGAATAATGATATCCTTATTATCTTTTGGTTTGAACTTCAACTTGAAAAATGCAAAATAATTTCACATTAATTGTTGATCAGTTGTTATTCAAGGTATAGACCAATGTTGGGTGGGTATCAAAAAATTTAATAATTGATTATATTAGTTTTTTCATTTTATATTTCAAAAGAATCAAGATGATTTTATAAAAAAATTCCTCATGTTTTAATACCTTTTTCAAAAAATTTATTTTGTATTTGCAAAACTATTTTTTTTCACAATTGGTAATTTTTGTTTCATTCATATCAATTGGTTATACTTAGATGATTCTTTAAATTAATTTGAAATTCAAATTGCTTTCTTGCAATCATTTTCAAGTATCTTAAGTAATGTTTCCAACACAAGAACCAAATTTTCATTACAAGTCTACAAAAGAACATTAAGATAAAATTCTAAAACATTTGAATGCCCAAGATAAAATTCATTGAATACAATGTGTAAAAATATATAGGTTTCTTTTAATTCATCTCATTCAAATAAACCTTCAAACTCCTCTAATTCCCCCATTAATCTTATGTTAAACTTTATCAATTTTACCAAATTCAAAGGGGCCTTACAATCGACCCTAACATTATTATGTCAATTCTTATTCACAAAGTTTAACTTTTCAAGGTTATTGATTACATGTGACATCTTGTTAAATTAATTAGTATGCCAACAAGAGGAAATTTTCTTTCAGTTTCAATTTAAAAACCAACAATCCTCAATATTTTTTGAAGCCAATAAACCAATAATTGCGAACATGAATTTATATTTCCTCCACCATTCCATTGAAATGCACTTGATGTCTTTTACATTCATTTGATATTTTTGGAATATACAATTTTCGATTGACAAGTTCACCAATGTTTACCACCAACTTGAAAAATCCAAATTGCAATTTTTTTCAATTTTGTCAAGAAAAGAAGTTTCACCTTTCAATAATGGATGCAAATGATGGTATACCTTCCAAAACATAAGAAACAAGGATTTTTTATCATATATTTTAAAAAATTCCATGGCCACTCCTTGTTCATGATCAATAAAAGAAAAGATTAATTTTAGATATTTGTATCTAGGATCTAACATTAACATGGATAACACATTGGGAATTCTCCTATCATCATATTTTGTCAAGGAGAAAAGGAAAGGATTAATCACCTCCACATACTTCTTTTTCATGTTCACTACAAAGGATTTTCAATTCAAATCCAAATTTGAATAATCTTCCATCAAGTTATCTAAAATGAGAGGAATAAGAGGATTATTATTATTTCCCTTTAGTTTAAAGTTCATGATTATGGTTACATGTAAGGTATCACTCAACAACCAATGACTCTTTAACCAATTTAAAGCATGAGTACTGACAATATGAGATAATCAATCAACAATAATTTGCACAATATATTCCATATGAGAAGGGGTGAGGGTGGGGTACATGATTAATGACCTTGACACTAGTTTATGTTTGTTGTAACATGGACAATGGTTTTTCAAAACTGTAGAGCTTCTTAAAACATGATTTCTTCACTTTACAAACTTGTAAAATTAAATCTTATAATTAGAGGCTATAATTACAAAATAAAATATTTTAAAATTGAAGAATCTAATATCAAAATATAGTATTTTTTTATTGGTGTGTTCAATTTTCATGGGTGGATGTCTATTGTAACATAGCGTTCATCCACCTCTTGTTGCCATTTCCTTGATCTTTTAGACCATTTTATACAATTATGTAAATATGATTAGTTAAATTTGATGGAAAGATATTTAAAGCTTTTGTAGATTTTTTTTCAATAATTGCATATTAATAGGCCTTAAAAAAAGGCATGTCTAAAACATGTCCCTTGAAAACTTTCCTCCACTGCCAAAGTGCCACATCTAATTACAAATCTGAATGCAACTATAGCTATATTCATATTAAATCCTTCATTTTCACATAAACAATGATTTTTTTGGTCAAACCATATTGCTCTAAAAAAATCTTATATTTCTTACCAATGTTTGGCTTGAAGTTTCAAATATTGCAAACAAGTTAATTGTAATATGTTTTGGCACCTAATCTTTTCCCCAAAAAATCATAACCAATTTAGAAACATGTGCCCATTTGGACATATAAAGATCAAAGCTTGTGCAGCTCCACACACATTTTGCTAGACTAGTAGGTTTTTAGGGGTTTGTTTTTCCAACCAACTTTGGTAACAATTCTTGACAAAGTTGTTTTGGGAAAGGAACACAATGTGAGGGCATAACTTCAATATCAAGCACTTTAATTAAATGTTTTCAATAATTCTAAATAGATAGATATTTTTGACAACAAAAGACTCAAGTTCTCCCAAAAAAAAAATTTACTACTTTTTTTTTTGTTGGAAAAGGTCTATGACACCAAAAAAATTAAAGATGACACTTTGACTTATTCTAGGCCTTCTTTTCTTTGTAGGCCTAGGGGGGCCATTCGAGTGTATTTTAGGAAACATCTAAAATAAAAAGATATTTTTGGTATGTTATGAAATAACGGAATATTTTGAGGATGTTTGAAGTACATTATAAAATACATTAGGTATAATTTAAACATATTTCCAAAATTAACAATTTAGTTTAGAATGAACTAAATACATGTTATGTCACGAATGTTGTTATATAAATAAATTCCAAAATTTCAAAAGCAATTTAAGTTTCCATTTCAAATTATGAAATAAAAATAATGATTATGATTATTGTTGGTTCCTATTAGCATGATTGCACCCAATTTGACTTATCCTCAACCCTATTCATTGGTTGAAAATTGAAGGATCAACTACATTATTATAACACAAAACACAACACATAATTTGTGGCATCTTGACATTAAATTTTAGATTATTAGTTACACAAAAAATGTGCAAGTCAAAACAATTACCATGATGCCTCCACTTAATTATTTGTTTGTGCATTTTTTTCAAATTCCAATGTGAATCGTCATTTTGTGATTAGGAACTTGGCAATGTTTCAAGCCTTTTAAACCTTTCATCCTCATTCATTTCCCCCTTGAAATTTCATCTTCATTTGTGGAAATATCATCCAAAACAACTAGTTTCATTTTTTACAAGGCATGTTATTGAGCCAAGGTTGAGAAACTTAGAATAATAAATGTTTTCCAAATTTTGTTATGCATTTCAATTATTTATTATTAGTATTATATTTTTCTAAAATTTCTAAAATGAAAAAAAGGGAAGCAATTATAAACATTTACAAGCATACATGTTGCATACTATATAATGTGTAATCATTCACTCTTAAAATGATGCATAATGCCAAAAAAATGTTGATGTAGGTATATGTAAATGAAAAAATGTTGTATGTTCACAAGAATACTTAACAAATGCAAGTGACAATGTAACTCCTTTTCATTTCAAATATAAGTTTGCATTAACAATGGTTGGTTTTGCAAAAATGAAACACCACAAAAACACATAGAAAACTTTGGCATTGACAAGAAAGCATATCACAAACAACAAAAATAACACATCAACAAAACAAAAAGAACAAACACATAAATAAAACAAAGAACAAAAACATTAAAAAAATGTTTTGAATTGATATATTTCTTTTTTGAATTTGAGGTTGTAAATTGTAGCCTAAAACATAGACATTGTACACCACCCACATTGACAACCTATACAAAGCAAAAGGAGAAGCATCAACCAAAAAAGGGGTGAAAACGTCATGAGTAGCAACCATGAAGATTTAAATAAGAAGAAGTAATGGATGTACTTAATTAGAAAAATGATGAGTGTTCAAGATGTGAACAACAACCATGACCAACAACCATGAAGAATGCTTGAATAACAAAATGAACAACATTTGAACATTACACAAGTTGCATTATTTGAATACTAGTGGGTGCCCATGACCTTCGGCCACTGTGAAGTCCCCTGGTTTCTTTAAACTTGGTTCGCGTTTTAGTTTTTTTTAGAAACTTTTAACTTTTTTAGTTTTTTATTTTTATTATTATTTTGTGATCATCCAGCCAGACGGACATTTCATCTATCCCCTTAATCGAGACGGACAGTAGCTAAAAGAAAAAAAGCTTCCCCAAAATCCGTCCCGTCACCAAGCCGGACGGACATTTCATCCATCCCCTTAATTGGGACGGACAATAGCTAAAAGAAAAAAAAGGTAGTCTTGGTCAATACAAAAAAAATAAAAATTGATTATGGGTTGTCCAAGGCCTAAATTTATTTTTTCTAGTCTTCCCCTAAATCCATCCCGTCATCAAGCTGGATGGACATTTCATCCGTCCCCTTAATCGGGACGGACAGTAGCTAAAAGAAAAAAAAGGTAGTCTTGGTCAATACCAAAAAAAAAAAAAAA
>Ga0116231_10005174_pt1 | contig 25829 bp, 27 predicted proteins | sample S1TSphgellanicum_2_FD_89695 | JGI IMG/M metagenome (GOLD analysis project Ga0116231, IMG submission 89695) | Host-associated microbial communities from peat moss isolated from Minnesota, USA - S1T2_Fd - Sphagnum magellanicum MG | ecosystem: Host-associated > Plants > Peat moss > Unclassified... | reverse complement strand
TTTGGCTCTCTAACTCCCAAATTAGGTGGTTCCGAAGCTTCGATTCCCCCCAAAAATTTAGCTATTGAAGGGGCTAAAAAGTCTGAAACCCATGTTGGGAAGACTTGTGTGTACACCGTAGCTGGAAGAGGGGGTAAGAGGTGGGAGATATTAACTGATTAACTATACAGCAGCAACAGCAGCCTGCTTTTTAAAAAAAGCTTGGAGAATGCTATCTGCAATTTGCTGACTAGTTAAGCCTAATTGTGCCTTAGATTCATCTGGAGTTGCATGATCTACCAAAATATCGGGTATCCCCAGACGCTTTACCGGAACTAAAACATTGGCATCTAAGAGACTTTCAGCAACCGCAGAGCCAAAACCACCCATAATACAGCCTTCTTCTAAAGTCACCACACGACCAATTTGCTGTGCCAAAGGCAAAATCAAATCAGTGTCTAGTGGCTTGACAAAACGCGCATTAACTACAGTAGCTTCAATACCATGCTCGCTGAGAATTTCCGCTGCTTGCATTCCTGGGTAAACCATTGTGCCATAACCAATGATGAGCAAGTCATCACCTTGACGGAGGATTTCTCCTTTACCAATTACCAAAGGCTCCCAACCTTCTTCCATTAGCGGTACACCATAGCCATTACCACGAGGGAACCGCATAGCGATCGGGCTACTAGTGTGTTCCACACCAGTTACTATCATGCGTTGTAGTTCCGCTTCATCTTTAGGAGCCATCAGCACCATATTCGGAATACAACGTAGATAGGCAATATCGTACATCCCCTGATGCGTGGGTCCATCAGCGCCAACAATTCCGGCTCTATCTAGACAGAAGAAAACTGGCAAGTTTTGGATGCAGACATCATGAATAATCTGGTCGTAAGCCCGTTGTAAAAAAGTCGAATAGATAGCAGCGATAGGACGCATCCCCTCGCAAGCTAAACCAGCCGCTAGGGTAACAGCATGTTGTTCAGCAATACCCACATCAATATACTGATTGGGTAATTTGGCTTGTAGTTTATCTAGTCCTGTACCAGTCGCCATTGCTGCTGTAATCCCGATAATTTTCGGGTTTTGTTCTGCTAATCTCACCAAAGTATGGGAAAAAACTTTAGCGTAAGCAGGAGGTTTGGGCTTACTGGAAGGAATAGCCTTACCTGTGGTTAAATTAAACGGAGTTTGCGCATGATAACCGACTTTATCCAGTTCGGCTATTTCATAACCTTTACCTTTAATAGTAGCTACATGTACTAAAACAGGTCCAGGAATTTGATGTGCTTGTTGGAAAGTCGCAATCAATTCTTCTAAATTATGTCCATCGACTGGACCCATGTAAGTAAAGCCCAATTCTTCAAAAACAGCACCAACTTTAGGCACCGCCAATCGCTTCATTCCTTCTTTAATACGTCCAATCTCATCTCCGACAAAAGGAATATGCTTAACTTGTTCTTCTAAATTATCTGCGATGAATTGAACAGGAGGGCTTAGGCGCATTTTGTTTAGATAACGGGGAATAGCGCCGACGTTGGGAGAAATGGACATTTCATTGTCATTCAGCACTACCAGTAGATTCGTTTTTGGTAAATGTCCCGCATGATTAATGGCTTCCAATGCCATTCCTCCAGTTAAAGCGCCATCTCCAATTACTGCTACAGATTTAAATTTTTTACCTTGGGCGTCACGAGCCAAGGCCATCCCCAAAGCGGCTGAAATACTTGTAGAGGCATGTCCTGCACCAAAGTGGTCAAATTTGTTTTCACAGCGCTTAAGATAACCAGCAACTCCCCCTTTTTGCCTGAGAGTATGGAATTGGCTGTATCGTCCTGTAATTAGTTTGTGGGGATAAGCTTGATGTCCTACATCCCAAATTACTTTATCCTGGTCTAAATCCAGGGTTTGATAAAGCCCTAAGGTTAATTCGACAACTCCCAAACCGGGTCCCAAATGCCCACCAGTTGCTGCTACAGTTTGTAAATGTTTCTCGCGAATTTGATGGGCAATCTGTTGCAACTGCCTGATTGACAACCCATGCAACTGATTAGGATGAGTAATTTCACTCAAATGCATATTATAGGGTCTTCCTTGCTATATTTTGGCATCATTAGATTTTCCCACGCTCAGGATGCGACAAGAATTTTATCTTTGTAGAGATGTATGGCATTATATCTCCAATCTTAGTATTGGCATACACCTGGATAATTGTCACGCTCGTCAGGAGTGGAGGCGGAGCTTTGATGATCTTAGAAGATTGTAGTATATTCGGGCTATGTGTACCTGTGAGAAGTTATTAAGTTAGGGTATTTATTCAGGAGGATTGAGAATGACTGCAGCACCAGACCCTGTGAAATTAATGAAGCAAGAAGTTGGTAAAGCCGCCGCCGCTTTAGTCAAGTCAGGCTCGGTCGTTGGTTTGGGTACGGGGTCAACCACAGCCTATGCAATTGAGTATTTAGGCGATCGCCTCAAGTCAGGTGAACTCAAAGATATTGTAGGTATCCCTACCTCATTTCAGTCGGAGGTTTTGGCTAAGGAGTATGGCGTCCCTCTTACTACTCTAGATGCTGTTGACCATATTGATATTGCGATCGATGGTGCCGATGAAGTTGACCCGGAAAGAAATTTAATTAAAGGTGGTGGAGCAGCCCATACCCGTGAGAAGGTGGTAGATTATTTAGCCGAACAGTTTATTGTTGTAGTGGATAGCGGAAAGTTAGTAGACCATTTAGGTTCTACTTTTGCTGTTCCAGTGGAAGTGATCCCTATGGCGCTTACTCCAGTCATGAATGCAATTAAAAAACTTGGTGGTAAACCTGAACTTCGTATGGGTGTAAGAAAAGCGGGCCCAGTAATTACAGACCAAGGGAATATGGTTATCGATGTGCGATTTGACAATATTGAGAACCCAGAAGCTTTGGAAAAAACTCTGAATAATATTCCTGGAGTACTAGAAAATGGTATTTTCGTCAACTGTACTGATTTGGTGCTAATTGGTGAAGTTATCAATGGTAAGCCAGTTGTTAGAGAACTTTAAGAAGTTTTTCGAGATTATTGCTATTTTGAGTCCCTAACTCCGCAACTTTGTTCAACAAACGATAGGATGGGATAAAATAATTAAGAAGTTGAGTTAGAGAATTTACAAAATTTGGGGCGAATCAGCAGAATTTTTACAAAATGGCTGTTCACTAATGAGTAATATGGATTGGGTGGATATCTTTGATGTAATTCCACCATCAGGCTGAATGCAAAAGCTGCAAAAGGGAGGGGCAAGTATAATGAAAACTCTAAGCATTTCCCAGAAAGAAATTGCTGTCATCACCACAACAGAAGTGGAAGAATTGGCTGCGCGTCTGGAGTCGGATAATTACAATAATGCTTTTGAGGGGTTGAATGATTGGCATTTACTTCGCGCAATTGCTTTTCAGCGTCCAGAGTTGGTTGAACCCTTTATCCACCTCTTAGATTTAGAACCCTACGACGAAGCATAGCAATCTCAACATGTCCAACTCATCCGCCAATTCTCAATTGCAATTGATCAAATCTTCTAGGCGGGTCATTATTGGTATAGGCGGCGGTATCGCCGCCTATAAAGTCTGTGAAGTAGTTTCCACATTGTTTAAATCTGGGGTGGAAGTCCGAGTTATTCTTACTCCTGCGGCGCAAAAGTTTATTACTCCTTTAACTCTGGCTACTTTATCTCGCCACCCAGCCTACACTGATGATGATTTTTGGCAGCCAACTCATCCGCGTCCCTTACATATTGAGTTGGGTGAGTGGGCTGATTTATTGGTAATTGCGCCGATGACGGCTAATACTTTAGGTAAGTTAGCCTGTGGGATGGCGGACAATTTGCTGACAAATACCGTCCTGGCTTCTAATTGTCCTGTTTTGTTGGCTCCCGCTATGAATACAGATATGTGGACACAGCAAGTAGTACAAAGAAATTGGCAGCAATTATTGCTGGATCGGAGATTTCACACCATGAATGTAGGGTCTGGGTTGCTGGCGTGCGATCGCGTCGGACAAGGACGCATGGCGGAACCCGCAGAAATTTTGCTTTATATCCAATCACTATTACACACCCAAGGTAGAAAAGATTTATCGGGGAAAAATATCTTGGTTAGTGCGGGAGGAACAAGAGAATATCTTGACCCAGTCAGATTTATTGGCAATCCTGCTACTGGTAAAATGGGACTAGCCATAGCCCAAGCTGCTTTTCATCGTGGTGCTCAAGTCACATTAATTCATGGAGAAGCTATTGGTTGGTTTCCATATGCAGGAATCGCATCAGTCTCCGTAGTCAGTGCAGCCCAGATGCACCAGGCTATGCAGGAATATTTACCCAGTGCAAATGTGATTATTATGTCTGCGGCAGTTGCTGATGTCAAGCCACGAGATTACAGTTCGGTCAAACTACCCAAGCGATCGCTCCCGGAAAATTTACCATTAGAGCCAGTAACCGATATTATCGCTGAATTGGGCAAAATTAAACGCCCTGACCAATATTTAATGGGGTTTGCGGCGCAAACAGGAGATATTGTCACTCCAGCTTTAGAAAAGTTACGTCAGAAAAAATTAGATGCGATCGTAGCTAACCCTATTGACCAGCCTGGTAGTGGTTTTGGGAGTGAAAATAATCAAGCAATATTTTTAGACCAGAGAGGAAGACAGATCGCAATTCCAGCTTGTTCTAAATTACAAATGGCGCATCATTTATTTGATCTAGTCTTCACCGCCAATAATTAATTCCACCAAATACTATCATAATATAATGCTTTCTGATATTTCAACGTTTACGAAACTCGACAAATTTGTCTAGAACTTCAACATCGTAATCTTGAAAAAAACCATGACCGAGTAAACCAATAGTCGCTTTGGGTGCAATTGCTACTGTAGGAGCATCTACAACCAGAGATCCCACAGCTACAGAAGTAATCTTGCTAGTATCGAATGTCACTATACTACCATCGGCGAGATGACCCTTCATTTGCCCTGTAGGTTTAAGATTCAGAGCTGTAGCTAATTCTTGAGTAATCAAAATCCCACTTGCACCAGTATCTAAAACCATCTCGGAAACATACTTGCCATTAAACATTACATCTATAATAGGAGTCCTAGCCAGGCGACGTTTGATTGGTACGACAATCACGTCTGGTGATTCCACTTGTTTTGCACAAAGCTGACCTAAATCTCTAATTTTACCTGACGCTGTTTTTATAAAACATAAGCCAGGATCGTTAGCTTTGGCTACAGATGACCCCATGACTATGGTCATTCCGGTAATAACTACAAGCGATTTTACAGCAATATTTTGCATTAGTCTATCAGGTTCCTTAATATATCAGCTGGGGTTTTTCATCAAATACATCCAGCTCAAGTACATCAAACTCCAGCTAAAAATTTATTGTAGCTGTAATTGCGTCTGTATAAGTGTCTATCTTGGCATCCGGTTGAGGAGAACAAAAAATCATGACTATTGGGATATAGACTATTACTTTTATTGTTGTTACTCTCGTTATATACATTAGGAATCAGCAGTCAGCAGTGAAATCCTTTTGGTATCTAGGTTTGAATTTAGATGTTGTGACTCATTTAAGTTAAATTTGCTGTAAGACTAATTAACGATTATCCTTCATCCTTAAACCTGTTTTCAACCAAAATATATGGTAGAGTCGATTAATATTTCATCCCCTTGGCAGCAACTCAAAAGAGGAGAAATTAACTGTCAGCAAGCACTAGAAACTTTGGTAGATGAAACTGGGAAAGTGAATCTAGAATTACTTGATAAAGAAGTTAGTTATCGCTTTCTGAAATTATTTCCCCAACCCCAAGAATTACCCCCAATTTTACCCTTGCTACTCTGGCGTAATTGTTATTATTTGGGTAGTCCAGTGAATGTGACTTCAGAGATTATTCAGCAATTAAGCGATCGCACATTGACAGACATTCAAATCATCCCGATTACAGAAAAAAGCTATAAAGCTTGGTTTCTAGTTCAAAAACTCGACCTGAACAAAATAAGTAGTCTTTCTCTCGTTAACCCGATTACCAAAGAATCGGAACCAGAAGACATCTCAGAAATCACTGAACTCTATCTTTCCCAAGCTTCGGGTCAAATTGAGCGGGTCAAAACCATTATTAGTGGAGCTTTACGTAACCGCGCCAGTGACATCCATCTGGAACCGACAGTAGATGGACTCAGGGTACGCTATCGCATAGATGGGGTGTTACGAGAAATTACCACTTTCCCCTTAGAAATTAGTCGCCGCGTTGTCGTTGCGATCAAAGTTATGTCTGACCTAAATATTGCTGATAGTCGTCGTCCCCAAGATGGTCGGATCGGGGAAAATTATAACACAAGCGAAGCATTAAACGTGGGGTTAGATATGCGGGTGAGTACTCTTCCTTGTGTGGGTGGGGAAAAAGTAGTAATTCGCTTACTACCCCAGCGCAACCCCTTTACTGATATGAGTAAGCTGGGTTTTTCTGATGCGACATTAAAGACTTATAAAAAATGGTTAAGTCAACCCCAAGGAATGATTATTCTCACCGGACCTACTGGTTCCGGGAAAACCAGTACTTTATACACTAGTTTACAAGCAGTGGCTAAAGAGTCGGTTAATGTCGTCACAGTAGAAGACCCAGTGGAATATGTATTATCTGGGATTACTCAAACCCATGTCAACGAAGCAGCGGGGATGACATTTGCTGCGGGGTTACGCTCAATTCTTCGCCAAGACCCAGATATTATTATGGTGGGAGAAATTAGAGATAGTGAGACAGCTGAAACCGCAGTTAGAGCCGCTTTGACCGGACATTTGGTTTTTACTACGCTCCATACAAATAATGCAGTTGGTACTATTCCCCGATTGAAGGATATTGGACCTGACCCTGGTTTAATCAGTGATGCTTTATTAGGAATTGTCGCACAGCGTTTAGTCCGTCGATTGTGTATTCATTGTGCTGAACCTTATCAACCGAGTGATGAAGACTTAAGTAAATTAAATCTGGAACCTACACCCCAGAATACAAAAGGTTGGCGCAAAGCAGTTGGTTGTCCAAAATGCTTTAATTCCGGTTATATGGGGCGAGAAGCGATCGCCGAAGTGCTGGATGTGGATGATAGAGTACGAGAATTAATTTATACAGGAACTATGACCAAACTGCATCGTTATCTCAAGGAAACTAACTTTATTTCTTTCAGCGAAGCAGCGATCGCCAAGATTCTCTCTGGATTGACCACTATCGAAGAAGTATTTAGAGTCTTACCTCATAGTACTTTTATGCCAACTTTCACGCATAAATCATAGAGCGAGCAATCTGTATGCTAAAAAACAGTATTTTCGAGGATGAATTGTTAGATATGGAAAAAGAATCAGACTCTACATCCTCTTTTATATCTTTATGTCTCACAACTCTCAAGGACCGCCAGAAATTCATGATATTATTGGACTCCAGCCGAAACATTTTGCTGATTTAATTAGGACTGCGCAATTAATTTACGACCCCAGTGCGGGAGTATCCATGAGGAATTTAAGCATTGACTGGGAAGATTTTGGTGTTCCTCGTCATGTAGCAGCTAACTTAAAGGAACTAGGGATGGAATATCAATATGCTTCTCCTCATCTTCCTGTAGAAATCATTTGGAGTAAGTTGACCCCAGAAACTCGCATCTGGTTTGTAGCCAATAAAGATCAATTATGGCGATTTGAAGAAGCTTTTCCGGCGCTGGATGAGGACTAAAAAGAGATGAGGGGCTAAATTTAAAAATTTAAGTAGTTATGCTTAAAATTCAATTATTATCAAGTTTCCTCAGGAAATAGGTGAATAATACCATCAAGTAGTAATTTTTCAGATAAGAAAGGATACTTATGGTAATTCTGTCTAGTCGTTCTGTACTAATTTCTTTTTGGTGGATATTCAGTTTTATAGCATTGACAATCAACAATGCTAATCCGGTTTTAGCTGGAATCCCAGTTATACCTGCTCCCACAATTAGCCCCCAACCAACAAATGTCAGTAAAGCGGAATTTGGCGTTAAATTAGTTGATCTTCAGGGAAAAGTAGATTTTTTCCCCACAAATAATGTCCCTTTTAAAGTAGGTAATACATACGGTTGGCGGATTCAATTGGAAAACTATCACGGAGAAGTAAAATGGCGTGAAGTTTTTCATTTACCAAAACCGCCGGAAACCTGGGCTACAGAACATAGTGAAGATTTTGATATATCAAAAGATGGGACTACAGCCATTTCAAATCGGACTCAGACAACAGCTAATGGTGTGATTGAGAATTTTTGGCAGATTGCTCCTGGCGACCCCATTGGAGTCCATAAAATTGAAGTCTATATTGACCAGCGACAAATTGCGACTTTTAACTTTGAAATCATAGCGATAAAGTAATCTAGTAGGGAATCGGGGGGATGATTTAATACACCCCCTATTCCCTTTTAGTTATTCTTCGTCGAGTTCTATTTCTGCATCCTCTTCCTCTTCATCTTCGGTAGTCCTAGTGACTGAGTTAGCCGAAACTACAGCTCCTTTATCTAACTTTTCCCGGACTAATTCAGTAATCTTTTGCGTAAATTCGGTTTTTTCCTCTAGGTACTTGATCGCGTTGTCTCGACCTTGAGAAATATTATCACCGTTGAAACTGTACCAAGCACCTTTACGCGTGAGAATCCCAGTTTCTTCTGCTAGGTCAACTAAACAGCCTAAAGTGGAAATTCCTTTGCCAAAAATAATATCAAATTCGGCAATTCTAAAAGGTGGAGCTACCTTATTTTTAGCTACTTTTACTTTTACCCGGTTCCCAAACTCATCAGTTCCTTTCTTCAAAGTTTGAATCCGTCGAATATCTAAACGGACTGAGGCGTAAAATTTTAAGGCGTTTCCTCCAGTTGTGGTTTCTGGAGAACCATAGGTAACACCTATTTTTTGACGTAATTGGTTGATAAAAATGACTGTACAACCAGATTTACCAATATTCCCAGTGATTTTCCGCAAGGCTTGGCTCATCAATCTAGCTTGTAATCCGACATGGGTATCACCCATATCACCTTCAATTTCCACACGAGGAACCAATGCTGCTACGGAATCAATGACTACAATATCAACAGCAGCAGAGCGGACTAGTTGATCCACAATCTCTAAAGCTGATTCGCCATTATCAGGTTGGGAAACGAGTAAGTTGGCTATATCTACTCCTAACGCTGCTGAGTATGTCGGGTCAAGAGCGTGTTCAGCATCCACAAAGGCGGCGATACCTCCTGACTTTTGGACTTCAGCGATCGCATGTAGAGCTACTGTAGTTTTCCCGGAGCTTTCCGGTCCATAGATTTCAATTACCCGTCCTTTGGGTAAACCGCCACCCAAAGCTAAATCCAGTGTGAGTGCTCCTGTGGAAATTGTTTCTACCCGCATCCGAGTAGCATCGCCTAAACGCATAATCGCACCTTTACCAAAAGTTTTCTCAATTTGGTTTAATACGATATTCAGTGCTTTTTGCTTACCAGCATTTTCAGTGTTTGTCGCCATCAGAGCCTCTAGATTTAAAATATATGGATTTAAGGATGTTCGGGATTGTATAGAACAGATATACTATTCTAGCTGGAAAAGGTGACAATTATAGAAGAATTCGTTTTTGGGAAATTAACCCAGTGGTGGAGTAAAATAGGCTTTTTCCTATATATAGCTTTTATATAGCTTTTCGACCAGAGGCGAGAGCACACCCAGCCATGACATTTGATCTTGATATTCCATTTGATATTCCCCACAGCCCTATATCTGTAACTGGATTGACTGACTACTTGCGCTTACGACTGGAACAAGACCCACAACTGCGCCAAGTCTGGGTAACAGGTGAGGTTTCTAGTGCTAGTCAACATCGTAGCGGACTATTTTTCACTCTACAAGACCCCGATGGTACAGCCACAATCAAGTGTGTTGTTTGGAGTAGTCAAGCAGCGAAATTAGCTCAGTTACCCGTTACAGGTGCAGAAATAATTGCTTTGGGTACTATTCGTTTGTATCCGCAGCGGGGAGAATATCAGTTATCAGTTTGGCAGGTTTTACCGACTGGGATTGGTTTACAGGCTTTACGTTATCAACAATTGAAAAATCGCTTACAGGCGGAAGGGTTATTTGATCCCCAAAGAAAGCGATCGCTCCCCACCCATCCCCAAACCATTGCTGTGGTAACATCGCCTACCGCTGCTGCTTGGGGTGATATTCAGAAAACGCTAAAACATCGATATCCGGGAATACATATTTTATTTTCTCCCGCTACCGTCCAAGGAGAATTAGCACCCTTGTCTATTGTGAAAGCGATTCAACGAGTTGACCAAGATAGACGCGCTGAGGTGTTGATTTTGTCTAGAGGGGGTGGAGCAGTAGAGGAGTTAGCTTGCTTTAATGATGAAAGAGTCGTTAGAGCAGTAGCTAATTCTGCGATTCCTGTGATTACTGGAATTGGTCATCAACGGGACGAAGCTTTAGTTGATTTAGTCGCTGATGTTTGTGTACATACACCAACAGCCGCCGCAGAGAGGGTAGTCCCATCTCTATCTGATTTATACGACCAGCATCGACAGAGAATTATAGCTTTATCCACAGTCGTTAATTCATCAAAGTCAACTGCTGAGGAGCAATTACAAAGGTGTCGAAATCGGTTAAAAAGGTTGGGTTTAGACCGTCAATTACAGCACCAAGCGCAGCATCTGGATTGGAAGCGTCAAAGATTAGTCCAAGTAACAACAACAAAATTACAACAAGCAACTCAGCATTTAGAAATGTTAGGACAAAAATTGCAAAGTATTGATCCACAAGCAGTTTTGCGTCGGGGTTATGCTGTAGTTAGGAAGGAAAATGGGGCGATCGCTCGTTCAATAACAGAGCTGGTTGTTGGACAAAAATTAAGCATCCAATTGGGACAGGGAGAGGTGAAAGTTGAAATTGTGGAAGTTCAACAGTCAACAAAATTTTGATGCTCGATTGTAGCTATCCCTTGCTGTAACACCATCAACACCCTAGCTAAATCTCCAGAGAGGAGAGCATCTTTCGCTAACCACAATCCCGGAAATGTCTTGGAGCAAAAGATACCTTCAGAGTTGGATTCTAAAGGAATATACTTACCTTGTTCCAGATAAAACCAGTCGAAGTCATGATCATATACCCGCCAGATTAAATATTCCTTTACCTGGTTGCGACGGTAGACTTTGAGTTTTTCATGCAGATCGAGAGAAGCGCTACTAGCAGCAATTTCCACAATTAATTCTGGTGCTCCTTCAACATAGCCATCTTCACTCACATTTGATTGTCCATTGACAGTAATTCGCAGTAAAGCATCTGGTTGAGGTTCGTTATCAGAATCCAAACGCACTGTCGTGTTATCTCCCACCTGTACTCTTGGAGTTGCTGCCAAATAATATCCTAGCCAAGTCATAATCCGGGAATGAGGATCTCCATGTTGGGTGATGCGTACAGGAGATGCGATGTAAACCACTCCTTCAATTAATTCAGCTTTTTTAATCTGGGTCATGGCTTCATAGCGTTGCTCGAATTCAGCGCGGGTCACTTTATCGCCACTTTCCAGGGGTATCGTTGAACTAGAGTGTTTCATGGCGTCGAGTCTCAAACTTATTGAGTAACTTTGAGTAACTATATCTTTATTTTAGCGATTGCCTATCAAAAATATGGGAATTACAGGTTTAGTTCTCCCCATTGATAATGTCAATTATCTATAGCTAAGCCTTATTATGTAACGATTCTACTTTGTACACATGTTAACAAAGATAATATTTATTTGAATATTTGCTATATTTATTATGTAGTGTAATGTAGTTTATTAAGTTTGATCGCAAATGCTAGGATTGTAAGTCTTTGAATAACTTTTTGTAAAATCGACGCTTGCTATCATACAATTTATTAGCTAAGGCTGATACCTTGCCTTGGGCTTGCGCTTTGATTAAGCAAAGTGAGGTTACATCAAATTCAGGTAGTTCTATGTCCTATCGTCAGTATCAAAACCCACCAATAGAAGAAGCGGTCTGCGAGTTTCGTTTTGCTCCTAGTTCACCGTGGAATCTCACAGTGCCAGGTTTACTTTATGAAAAAATTAGAGATGGCTACCCAGGCGAACCAAAGCAGCAAAATTTGGTTCCGGCTGAATTTCAAACAGGACAGCAGCAGTTGGTTACAAATACCGCACATAATCTAAAGCCTTTTATCATTAAACTCCTATTTCAATCTCATGATGCTAAAAAACTAGTCGGTGTAGGACCCGATTTATTAAGTATTCATAGCCTTCGCCCATATGAAGGATGGGAAAGTTTTGAAAGAAGAATTGATGAATCATTTCATTCTTATATAGAAGTCTCTAAACCTGCTGGAGTAACATATCTAGCAGTCCGCTATATAAATAAGATAGTCATTCCCCAACAAAATATTAATCTTGGTGACTATTTTACCATATATCCTCTTGTACCTGAGGGTATCCCAAATACTGTTTCAGGTTTTACAATCAGGACTCAGACAACCTACAGTGATCTACCGATTGTACTAACAATAACCCTGTCAGATATACCTGAATCTCTAGATAAAGCCTCATTTATACTTGATTTACAAGTTTTCCAAAATTGGATGGAAAAACCATTAGACATTGAAAAATCTATTGATACTTTACATGAATTAAAACAAAGAGAGAATGCAGCGTTTGAAAGCTTAATTACGGATCGCACAAGGGAGTTGTTTGATGCAAGCATATAAAACTCATAGCAGAGAAGATAGATCCGACAATTATGTCCGCAAGACAAGCCCGTCATTTCGTGCAAGTGTGAATCAGAGTCTTGATTCATCCACATATTACTCAACACATCATCTATTAGTACAAAGTGTTTATGATGGAAATAAATTTGAGATGGGTAAGGTTGAGACAGATCAATTTAACTTAAGCTTGTCTGATGCTGCTATCTCGGTAACTAACAATATGGTATTAGACTCGAAGGGTATTCTTGCATTTGAGTCAGAAAATAAATCAAAGCAACGTTTAAACAGCTTAGTGATTATATCTAGTAAACCCAAGAATAGCATAACGATTTATCAAAATTCAAGAAATGAACTGAAATGTGCTGACTGGGTTGCAGAGTTTAGTGAGAAGCTGAATGAAATGTCTTGCCTTAAGGCAAACTGGGATAGCTATGGTGCTGAACCTCCTAACGAAGTAGCGTTAGATTGGGCAAGAAAAACTCTAGAAATCCTCTCACAGAAAGAATTTTCTCCAACACAAATAACTCCTTCTGTGGAAAATGGTATTGGTATATCTTTTATTCATAACAATAAGTATGCTGACATTGAATGCTTCAATGAAGGAGAAATTCTTGCCGTAATATCTGATGGTCAAGGAGATGTAAAAGTATGGGAGGTTGAAATTAGCATGTTAGGACTATCTTCCGCAATAGATAAAATTTATGCTTTCTTCCAATGATGGTCGTCCTGAAAGAATGTATAGAAATAATCGTCATATCGATCCGTCTTTTGACGAGAATGAAAATCTATATAATAGGTTCAAGCAAAACTATTTTAAAGATGGAAAATTCTTGCCAGAAGGTATTAGATTTCCTGATTGGTCCGTTAATAGGGAAAAATATAGCGAACCTGAAGACGTTTTAATCCCAAATTATTCTGACTGGGGGATCATTGAATTCAAAGTAGGTGCTATTCCCCAATCCCTAGAGTCATTAGGTGATGTAAAATTTGATTTCAAGGTTGAACACGACCCATGTGATGACAACTATTCACACTCAGAAGTCAGAACATATAAAAATGGAGTACATGAGAAAAGAATAGACCTTCCTAAACTTGTTAAGAAAGAATTCAGGCAAAGACTGTCTGAAAAGATAATTGTTATAAAACAACCAACTACTTTAGAACAAGGTCATTTTATTGACAACAAGAATGATTTATTGGGTGAAAAAGCTGCACAAGAAAGGAGTATAGATAAATAAACTACGACAAGCTAGTGTTAACAATTATAAGCGAGTACGTAGCTGATTAGGTCTTACTTCCTATCGATTTTCCTATTTCATATTTCCTGTTTCATATATATCGATTTAATCCCCCATCTAGTAGATGATTTTAAAGGTTGATTTTTATAGAAGACATGTTAAAGAGAGTTTGGAGTGCAGCAATTGTCGGTATAGATGCGGTGAAAGTGGGTGTGGAGGTCAACATCTCTGGTGGATTACCAGGTGTTGTGATCTTAGGATTACCCGATTCCGCAGTTCAGGAATCTAGAGAAAGAGTCAAAGCCGCGCTGAAAAACAATGGATTTGATTTTCCCATCCGCAAAATAGTGATTAACCTGACTCCAGCCGATTTGCGCAAGGAAGGTCCAGCTTTCGATTTACCAATTAGTTTGGGAATTTTAGCCGCTTCCGAACAAGTGAGTGCTAACTTATTGAGTAATTTTTTATTTTTGGGTGAAATTTCCCTAGATGGTACTTTACGTTCTGTGTCTGGCGTTCTTCCCATTGCTGTGACTGCGGAGAAGATGGGAATTACAGGTTTAGTTGTCCCTGCTGATAATGTCCAAGAAGCGGCGGTGGTTCAAGGAATAGATGTTTATGGTTGCAAACATCTATCTGAGGTTATAAAGTTGCTGAATAATCCCCAAGTTTGCTCACCTGTAAAATTGGATTATTTAGATTATCTGCATCAAGGAGCGCAGGTCGTTAATAATGGAGGAGATTTACGGGATGTTAAAGGACAAGCCCACGCCCGTCGCGCTCTAGAAATAGCTGCTACTGGAGGACATAACTTGATATTCGTCGGACCCCCTGGTTCTGGGAAAACTATGTTAGCCAGACGGTTACCAGGAATCCTGCCACCTTTGTCTTTGGATGAGTCTTTAGCGGTAACTCGGATCTATTCTGTGGCTGGATTATTGAAAAATCGCGGTACTTTAATTTGCGATCGCCCTTTTCGCAGTCCCCACCATTCAGCATCGGGACCTTCTTTAGTGGGTGGTGGAAGTTTTCCTCGCCCTGGAGAAATTTCTTTATCCCATCATGGAGTCTTATTTCTGGACGAACTGACAGAATTCAAACGAGATGTCTTAGAATTTCTGCGCCAACCTCTAGAAGATGGATTTGTCACCATTTCCCGCACCAGACAATCTGTAATTTTTCCGGCTCAGTTTACTCTGCTTGCCAGTACTAACCCTTGTCCTTGCGGTTATTATGGGGATACTCTGCAAAATTGTACCTGTTCGCCTCGACAACGAGAACAATATTGGGCAAAACTTTCTGGTCCATTAATGGACAGGATTGATTTACAGGTCGCGGTTAATCGCTTACAACCTACGGAAATCACCCAACAAACCACCGGAGAATCAACTCTTGCCGTGCGGGAAAGAGTTCAACAAGGTCGTGAACGTGCTAATATTAGATTCCAAACTGAAACCAATTTGCGCTGTAATGCACAAATGCAAAGTCATCATCTGCAAAAATGGTGTCAATTAGATGATAGCAGTCGAAATTTATTAGAAGCAGCCATTAGAAAACTAGGGTTGTCCGCTAGAGCGAGCGATCGCATTCTCAAAGTAGCCCGAACTATTGCAGATTTAGCATTAGATGAGCATCTCAAACCCCACCATGTAGCCGAAGCTATTCAATATCGAACAATTGATCGAATGCAATAGAATACAGACTTGAGTGTAGTCTTGGGTGTAAAATAGCTAGTCTCCAACCTTATCATGTAAGTTTTTTAAAAAACTGTATCTTAATTAACAAAAAAAAACAAGCGGTAATAATACTATAGGTAGACATGCTTTTTAGATTAACATCCGATTCAAAAAATTGTCGCTACTGTTTTGTAACTGGCATTTAAATTAAGCATAAGTTGATGCTTGATTAGTAGATACATTGTTTTTGCATAAATAACTAGAGGTGATAGATTAAAACATCAGAAAACCTAATTTTTTAAGCTAGTGAGAGATTACAGTAATATTCTTTTGTGCTTTAGTTAGTATTTTAGGAGATAAAAACTAGCTTAGTTCATCTAGAGAAACATGCTTAATATCTATCAAAAGTATGGAGTATAGTGCTAAAATTTCAAGTATAAAGAAATCAAATATATGTAATTGACTAAATAACCCAACATTACAGGCAAAATAATCAAAATATTTGACATAATTAAATTAAAATAAAAGATACAGAAACTTTCTAAATAACTCACAGTAGGTGCCACAAGCCCAAGCTGAAAGTAGTCTGCTAACTTGTTAAAATGAGCAATACACAAATTATGAACTCTACTACCGAAAAACGCATTGCTTTAATTTCAGTTCATGGTGATCCAGCGGCTGAAATAGGCAAAGAAGAAGCTGGAGGACAGAATGTTTATGTTCGTCAAGTAGGCGAAGCTCTATCGCGTTTAGGATGGCAAGTTGATATGTTCAGCCGCAGGGTAAGTCCTGACCAAGAGTCGGTAGTCCAACATAATCCTCTTTGTCGTACTATTCGTTTGGTTGCTGGTCCAGTAGAATTTGTCCACAGAGATAATGGTTTTCACTATTTACCCGAATTTGTGGAACAACTCCTCAGATTTCAAAAAGAAAATGGCATCAAATACAAGTTGGTTCACACTAATTACTGGCTTTCTAGCTGGGTAGGGTTACAGCTAAAGCAGCTGCAAAGTAGTGTCCTAGTTCACACTTATCATTCTTTAGGAGTAATCAAGTACAATACTATTGATGCAATGCCTTTAGTTGCAAGTAGGCGGCTAGCTGTCGAGAAGGAAGTGTTGGAAACAGCAGAAAGAATTGTGGCTACGAGTCCCCAAGAAAAGCACCATATGGAATCACTAGTTTCCGCTAAAGGTTTGATCGATATTATTCCTTGCGGGACAGATATTCATAGATTTGGTTCAGTCAAACGCGAAGAAGCGCGGAAAATTTTGGGAATTAGTCCAGAAACTCTTTTGGTCTTATATGTAGGACGTTTCGATCCCCGTAAAGGTATTGAGACCTTGGTACGTGCAGTACGCGAGTCAAAATTCTATGGTTGTGAAAATTTACATCTGATGATTGGAGGTGGAAGCACTCCAGGAAATAGTGATGGGAGAGAACGCGAGCGGATTGAGGGAATTATTCAGGAATTGGGAATGACAGAATGTACTTCTCTTCCTGGTCTTTTGACTCAGGACATTCTCCCAACTTATTATGCTGCTGCTGATATCTGTGTTGTTCCTAGTCATTATGAACCATTTGGTTTAGTTGCTATTGAAGCCATGGCGAGTGGTACACCAGTGATAGCGAGTGATGTAGGCGGATTGCAATTTACTGTTATTCATGAACAAACTGGGTTATTAGTACCCCCACAAAATCCTACTGCTTTTAGTCAAGCTATTGATAGGATTCTCAGCCACCCTGAATGGCGGGAGGAATTGGGAAAAGCTGGACAAAAGCGTGTGATGAGTAAATTTAGCTGGGATGGTGTCGCTACTCAGTTGGATCAGTTATATACTCAACTGATGCTGCAACCAGTACAAGAGCCAGCATTAGTCTCCTTCTAAATGGCGAGTTCATCTGGAGCTATGCTTGCGGTATTTAATAGGGAATCGGTGCAGGATAAAACTCCCAAAAGCCGGAATGATTAGTGGCGTTGCCTTTTCCCTGTTATTTTTCCCCATTTTAGCCTGGGGAAGATTTTCCTTGTTGTTCATCTTTCCGTCTTGTTAATTTTTTCCGTCTGGCAATTATTTCTGTAGAATAAGAATTCATCTCCAGAATTACTCCAACTTCTGGTAAATGAGTTAAGGTAGGTAAAATAATGGAAGTGCAAGAAACTAGACAATTCCTCAAACCCAAAAAACAAGAACTCCAGCCGACAGCTGCTCAACATGTAAAGATACTAGACTGTAATCAACCTGTTAGCCGGGTAGTTTTTGAATGTTGGCATTGTAAACAAGGTCTATTGAGTGAGGTATCAATATCATCGCCACAGTATCTCGAACTTCAATGCCCTACCTGTGGAAAAACTGCATTGAGATTAATGGGTGAAAAGATACTTTCGACCACAGTTATTCCTTCACCTTGGCAAAAAGGAAGCTGAACAGAAAAATTAGATAGGTAATCTTATCGCCAAGAAGGGAGTAACCATTTTGCAACCAGTTGACTTCACAACTCTAACAGCTGCTTGTAGCGAATTGTCTGCTAACTGGTTACCCTCTAGAATTGAACAGGTATACCAGCGCGATCGCTATACTATTGTTCTCGCATTACGGACTTTCCAGCAACGGGGTTGGCTGGAAATTTCTTGGCATCCCCATGCTGCACATATTTGTATTGGAGAAGCGCCACCACGTACTCCTGATACTTTTACGTTTAGTCAGCAGATGATACATCAGCTGGGTAGTTTAGCGCTAATTAGTATTGCGGCGATCGCTCCTTGGGAGCGTGTAGTGGATTTGCAGTTTGCTCAACGTCCTGGAGAAAATGCGCTCTACCACTTATATGTGGAAATTATGGGGAAGTATAGCAATGTGATTTTGACTGATGCTCATAATTTGATCATCACTGCTGCTCATCAGGTAAGTCAACAACAATCAAGCGTCCGTCCCATTCAAACTGGACAAATTTACGAGACACCGCCAAAGCTCACAGGATCTACACCTAATTTAAGTGAATCTCAGGCTAGATGGCAAGAAAGGGTGAGCTTAGTCCCAGGAGCGATCAAGCGACAACTGCTGAAAAGTTATCGAGGTTTGAGTACAGCCCTGGTAGATTCAATGTTATCGGCGGCTCATATAGCCCTAGAAACCCCCACTGATATTTTAACTGCTGATGAATGGCAAAGAATTTTTCAGCGTTGGCAAGAGTGGTTAAAAGCAATAGAATTGGGTGATTTTCATCCAGCTTTGACGGAAAGTGGCTATAGTGTAATGGATTGGGGGGTATCTATATCTACAGAGAATATCCAAGCATTAATCTATACTTATTATAGTAACCAGTTAAATCAACAGTTATTTGTCCAACTACGCCAGCAGCTGAGTCAGAAATTAGAGAATATTCTGGGAAAATTAAGGAATAAAGCGGAAACTTTCAGCCAGAGATTAGAACAATCAGCCAAAGCCGACGAATATCGCCAAAAAGGTGATTTATTGATGGCGTATTTACAAAACTGGGAAATAGGGATGAAAGAAATCATCCTGCCAGATTTTGAGACTAGTACACCAGTGGCGATCGCCCTCCAACCAGATAAAAATGCTGTGCAAAATGCTCAACTTCTGTATAAGCAACATCAAAAACTTAAACGCGCTAGAGTTGCTGTAGAACCATTACTAAGAGAAGTCCAAACAGAAATTGAGTATTTAGAAGCAGTAGAAGCGGCGATCGCCCAAATAGATAGCTATCAAACAGCCGAAGATCTACAAGCTTTAGAGGAAATCCGAGAAGAACTGATTGGACAGAAATATTTGGCAGAAATAGATTATCGCAGGAATACTACTCAGGACACAAGCACCAATTTCCGCCGTTATCAGACACCCAGTGGATTTGAAGTTCTAATCGGACGGAATAATCGCCAAAATGACCAATTGACATTTCGCATAGCTGGAGATTACGACTTATGGTTTCATGCTCAAGAAATACCTGGGAGTCATGTTTTACTTCGTCTCAAGCCAGGTAAAATACCCGAAACTGCAGATTTACAATTTGTTGCTAATCTCACCGCCTACTTTAGTCGCGCCCGTCAAAGTGACCAAGTACCGATAGTATATACTCGACCAAAACACGTCTACAAGCCCAAAGGTGCTAAACCAGGAATTGCTATTTACAAACATGAGAGCATTCTTTGGGGAAAGCCCCAATTGTCATAATATCATGATACAAAAAGACCAGCGTCCCACAAGCTGGTCTAGTGAATATTTTTCTTGTTGTCTTCTCAAAGGGAGTCAAAGCAGAACGCACGTCCACAAAACGCAACGGGTAACTTTTCTCAACAAAATTGTAGCAGCCAGTACAGATCATTCATGTAAAGATCCCAAAAAAATATCTGTAACTGGTACTAACGTTGCTAACGCCGCTGCTAATGGTGATCAAATATCTCTTTCCAACAACCCATATGTGAACTTTTTCTCTATTAGGTTTACTGGCCGTTGGCGTTGTGGGTGCTGCTTCAGTTCTCAAAAGCAAAAAGAGTGCTGCTTAGAAAGTATATAGTGTAAAATATTACAACAGATTCAAGCCTGAGAAAAGTTAAATTTTGTTTAGGTAGATTAAACCCAGCATTATTGCTGGGTTTTGTTTTGTTCACTAAGGTTGGATTCCAGAAATTTGCCTGATATTCAACCACATATTTTTCTGCTCAAGTCTCTTGCCAAATTCTTTTTCCTTTGCTATATTTGATATTCATGGCGGCAATGCAAACCTAAGCCGGGATAGCTCAGTTGGTAGAGCAGAGGACTGAAAATCCTCGTGTCACCGGTTCAAGTCCGGTTCCTGGCATATTCTTAAAACCCCTTGAAATCTAGTGTTTCAAGGGGTTTACGCTTTCTAGAGCCTGGCTTATAGAGGATAGATAACCTGGCTTAAAAATAATTTTTGGGCACTTTCGGACACCTTTGGCGAGAAAAGTGGTGTAAATGGTGTAGAGTAGAGGACGATTACACCATCAATGTATATGCAATCTAAAACTCCTACGGGACGCAACTCTAAAGGTTCCGTGTCAATCATTGACTCTAATGGTCGATTACAGTTGAGGGTTAATTATGGTGGTAAACGCCGCTATGTGTCTACAGGTAGCCAATACTAAAGCCAATTTTAAGTTCTGCGAACTTAAAGCAGCAGAGATTGAGAAAGATATTTTATGCGAACGGTTTGACACAACTCTACAGAAATACCAACCCAAATCTACTCAGACTACGATTACACCAGTTTTTACACCAATTGAGAAACCGAAGCCCAAATTGGATGAACTTTGGGAAAAATATAGTACGTTTAAGAAACCACAAGTAAGTCCTAGTACTTTCGCCAAAGACTTTGCTAGACATCGCAACCACATTGCTAATTTACCCACAAGATCCCTAGATGAAGCTTCTGTTATGCGAGATTATCTTTTATCGAACCTAACTCCCAATGCAGCAAAGCGCTATTTGACACAATTCAAAGCTTGCTGTAACTAGTCAATAGAAGAGGGATTAATCGAGACTAACCCTTTTGCTACGATGAAAACAAAAGTTCCTAAGGGTACTTCTGAGGAACATGAGGTTAATCCCTTCAGTAAAGAGGAAAGATATTTAATAATTCGGACTTTTGCTAGCGATCGCCACTATAGTCGTTACACCAATTATGTCCGCTTCCTTTTCTTTACTGGGTGTAGACCATCAGAAGCGGTTGGGTTGAAATGGAAGAATATTACTAAAAATATGATTCAGTTTCGTGAGTCTGTTGTCGTGTCCGAAGATGGTCTAGTGCTCAAAGATGGGTTGAAAACCCAAGGAAAACGGGATTTTCCGATTAATGCAGAAGTACAAGCAATTTTAGATGAGATTAGACCCGAAAAAATTAATCCTGAATCTCTATTGTTTACCAGTCCACAAGGAAAATTTATCGACCATCACAACTTCTCTAGCCGTGTGTGGAAGTCAATCCTAAGTAAGTGTAATGTGCTTTATCGGAAGTGCTATCAGACAAGACATACTTTTATCAGTTTGTGTGTGGAAGCTGATATTAATAGCACTGCGATCGGTCGATGGACTGGAACATCAGCCAAAATGATCGACAACCACTATGGCGCGACGAACTTTACAGGACTCAAACCACCCAATCTCTCCTAAAATAGGGATACTAAAGTTTTAATATTTACTACTGATTTAGATTTTACAGACCTTTAAGAAAAACGCTTCTTAAGCATTTTGAAGTAGGAATTAGTGCATTGCTTTTTTAAGCTATCTGCTGTTGCTTTGCGATCGCCTGGTGTTTATGCTAATTCTTTTTGTGTCTGGAATAACAATCAATACTAAGCTCCTTAGACTGCCAACGATGAAATTATTTGGTAGTGTACTAAAGTTTACAGCATTGCCTAGCTAGTTGTTATCTTTTTTAGCTTCTCTTGTTTTCTTTCTAGCAAGAATCGCAATAAATCGGAGTATACCTTATTGATTTCACCCATAACTCTTTTTTTAAGTCGTTCATAGGCTATTTCTTTACCTGTTTGACCAAATAGCGCAGAAAGCATATAATCATAGGATGTCATTTGATGCCTTATGTAATTACACGTAATTCGATATAAAAAATATGGATCTGAGTCTTCATTGGCAAGATTTAAATCAGCATCATATTGTCCACGTTCCATCGCAATATATTGCTTGTATTCATTGTAATGATGACAGGAATTTCTAATTAAATCGGGGTACGGAATTGATGGAACTTCTATAGCTAGATTATCTACAAAAGCTATTATCTCCTGTTTTTTTTGTTGTGCTATCTCAAACATTCTTTCTGATTGTTTTTTTCTGGTACTTCCTGTTTTTTCTTGCCATGCTTTAAATTCCTCTGATTCTTCAGCCTTAAGAACTCTCTCTTGATACCAAAGCAGAATAGGTTTTTTCCTGGTATACCTGTTTATACCTGTAGCATCACAATCACCTAGAAACTTTTTGATTGCGCCATCTGTCCAGCCTCGATCTTTGAGTTGAGATTTTGTAAATGTATCTGGCTTTTTCATTTTGGTAACTATATAGAATGAATAAATAGCCAAAATTATATGGCACATTCATATAGTTCAGCAACATTTGATAGTTCAGTAATATAGACAAGTATCGGCAGTAGTTGAGGGTTATTATCGGCTCTATCCTACTAGCGATATTTAAACTGTTTATGGTGAATTTGAGGCGATCGTTTTGACTAGCTATTTTTTTGAAGTTACAACAGAGCATGAGGTTTCATATATTATTCATAAGCCTTAACATCCCATCCGTCGTACTTCTTGTGGAGACTTGCAAATAAGATATTTTCTAGCTCAAATTAATAGTAACCATAATAGAGGAATCCGTTCTTATCTACTGGCATATACTCGTTTAGGTTGCTTCTAATGAACGTTTATTACACCTGCGACATAGTAAAATTTCGTATACAATGCGATCGCTTTTCTTACTGTTGTAGAGCTGTCATAGATAAATGGATTGCAAGAGAGCTAAATTTCCCCTTGTAACTTGTGGATAAAGCAACCGATTGAAGGTGATGGTGTAGAGTGCCCCTTCAGAATCGCATTTATGGTATCATCTCAGGAGAGGAAGATTGGTTATTTCAACCTTTGAAAAAACCAAGATATGAGCCGAAAGTTCAGAATTATATTGAATAACCTATCTTCGCTCACCACTTTGAAAAGCCCTTATTCCACACTCTAAGTTTTCAGGATTTTACTTTTAGTTGAAAATGCAGCCCGCCAGTAAATTCTTAAAATCCCTAATAAATTAAGCGTTCCAGATTTTAAATCAGCTTAGAGTTGCAGAAAATGACTGAGTGTAAAAACCATCCGTTAACTATACTTCAGTCGGCTGTTTCGATTCTTTCAGCCATCGACTGTAAGCCTCTTGGTCACCAGCAAAAGAGTCAAGAGATACTTGTCGTTCTGGTAATGGCTTGAGCGGAGAATCGATAGGAGAGTACTTACAGTAACAGATAACAATCATATCAAAACCCATTCCTACTGGAATATCTGGTGTGTAGGTTTCCACACGAGTCACTTCCCAATCGCTCTGGCGATAGTGTGTTTTAGAACCGGGGAAATTTGGATCGATGGCTTCTTCAACCTGAATGAATTCTGGTGGACGATAACCTGGTTCGGGTAATCCACGGTCTGAACAATCATAATGTTCAGCCAAAGTTTTCGTTAGGGAACCAGTGTGAGCATATTTTCTGTCTAACCAACCTGGTTGACGCTTCTCAGCCCGAAAAACAATCCACTTACGCATTATTATTACTCCTCGTCAGTATCGGTGTCATAATAGGACTTTGGAAATTCGGTTTTGCCCTCAAATACACAATCTACAGGTAGGATATCGTTATCTGTTTCCTCTGTATCAGCCAGTTCCCAACCGTATTTTTCAGCCATTTCTTCGCAGCATTCCTCGTCTGCTGCTGCATGACGAGATTTATTTTCTTCCTCGTCGTACCTTAATTTTGGCATATTTTTCTTGATGTTATTGGATTACTTCAATTGGAGCTATTACCTGCGTTAGTTAGCTCCGGGCGATCGCTCTTGCATTGATTTTCCAGCTAGATCGCCTTTATTCGATTTATAGTAGTACAAAAATAGTACTATGTCAATGCAAGTATACTCTTAAAATGTAATTTATTTAAGAGAAGCTGAATCTATAAAGCGATAAGGTAGCTTTAGCCATGAGATCGACAATAAGGCGTCTAGTTTTGTCTTTCTGAACTCATATTGAAAATAATTGAGAACGTGGCATTGGGTATAAGTCGATCCAGAGCTTTTAAATGTGATTCTGCATCATTGCGGCGGCGAAACCGAGCAATAATCTTATTTTGCATTGTTGGAAAGTGCCTTACGATGCACCAAGGATTTAGTTTCTCAAGGTAAGTCATAAAATATTCCTGGCTACTTATGATTTAGCTGTTTATCAAGAACTAAAAAAACCCTACTATGAGGATGGTTAATAAAGAAATGTCATTCTGACATTGAAATTTTGGATCTTTCCTGCTTATTTTTTGTTAGACAAAGTTTCTGAGAAATTTCTTCGGGAATTTCCTCGAAGTGTTCAAGTATGAAATCCATGAGAGCAAGATGGCGTAAATCAGATGGCATAGGGCGACGATAGCTGCGACCTTTCGCAAACCAGTGTTGGACTGTAGAAAGCGATCGCGAACAAATCTGGGCGATCTCTTCTTGGCTTACATCCCATTTGGCATAAAATTGCCTGGGTGTCATTGTTAATTGACAGTGGCTATAGAGTTCAATTAATTTCTGCTCTCTCACTTGCAAAGGAGAAGGATTTTTCATAGCACCTGCTCCTTTTCCATTGGTTCTACATCTTCTTCCCAAGCGATGTCAGCAGAAATCCAAGCTGCACTGATACTGTCTTTATTCAGCCAAATTAAATAACACCAGTTCCAAGAACAAAGATGGGGAGCAAAATTGTAGAATCTGCCAATAACAATACCCCAATCAGTATTAGAGTCGGAAGTTCTCCAACGCAGGCGATCGCCATATAAGAAGCGAGGTATTTTTGTCTTATATGGGAAACTATTAGGTAGATCAGTAGATAGCTTGATAGATTTCGAGTGAATTAATCCAGGAAGAATATCTTGATTACCAATCCGAATAGCCTTGATATAATTGGTGATTAGTTGAATATCAATATTTTGAATCAACTGAGAAATCAGAATGGTGGCTAAATTTTCTATTTCCTGGGGTTCTAATTGTGTGAAGGAGCGATCGGACTTAGCATTTGAGTATTTGCTGAGTTTTGAGAGTAATTCAGTAACGCCAAAATCATCCAAAGCTTGCTGATAGCTCCTACACTTATTGGCTTTGTAGCCAAAAGTTTTTAACATAGAAGTCTCCTTCAAAAGGGAGTTAAAAGCCAGCTTATTAAATGTGGTGAGGTTGCGTACTGGCTTTTAATTTTATGGATTAATTATACACTTATTTGAGAGATTTTATTCATTTTTTGTTAATTGTTAAAAATCATCTGCTGTGTAACCGTTCACAGGATTAATAGAGGTAGGAGAAAAAATAAGTAAAGAGAGATGATAGAGTAGAGTGCATGAAAGAAAAAAGCCAGGGCTACGAAGAAGTAAAAGAAGGGGATTGGGAAAAG
>Ga0116231_10005173_pt1 | contig 25838 bp, 23 predicted proteins | sample S1TSphgellanicum_2_FD_89695 | JGI IMG/M metagenome (GOLD analysis project Ga0116231, IMG submission 89695) | Host-associated microbial communities from peat moss isolated from Minnesota, USA - S1T2_Fd - Sphagnum magellanicum MG | ecosystem: Host-associated > Plants > Peat moss > Unclassified... | reverse complement strand
TGTAACGTCGAGGGTTGCGTCATGCAACCCTCTTATTGTCTGAGTTTGTTATGCATTTAATGACATGAGTTGATGAATTTTTAATACAATCTGACACGGATTGTAGCAATTGTGCAATGATATAATGTGCAGTGTTATTGTATAACTTGTGTATGATGGGACTTGACTTCCAGTCAGCCATTTGATGACTGCCTCTTCCAAGTTAGAGAGCGTTTGTACCAGTGGATCTGTAATCAAGCAAATCAAGCAAGACCCTTTGTCAATCCATTGAATGAATACACATATATGCCAGCCCACTTGGACATGGTTACAAAACTCTTAACTATCCTACTAGTCTACAAACTATGATGAAGCTCCAATTTCATGATAAGATCCACACCTCTAATAGCAAGCAAATTTTGTTGTGAAATCAACATCGAAAAACATCAATGTCAAGCGAGTTGCAACCCTCTAATGATGAACAAAATGTCCTCCATTTTCAACAACTTGCACCAACAACTAACACTACAAAAGACTTTTCATCCATTGTTTTCCTAGTAGCAGGCACAATGACAAATAGTAGTGATGTGTATTGATGAGCAAAATGTCCTCCATTTTCAACAACTTGCACCAATAACTAACACTACAAATGATGTTTCATCCATTGTTTTCCTACTAGCATGCACAATGACAAATAGTAGTGATGTGAACACATTGTTCATAATCAACCAATGATCAATTCAAAAACTTTCATACATGTTCAAAAACTCAAATAAAAATGAAAATTGAATTCATCTTTAAACAATATGAACCTATCTAATGATAGCACAAGAACATCGACTCCGTTTTGAAAGAGCAAAGGGGAGTGTATGTTTATCACAAATTCTAAATCTATAGAAGAAAAAACAAGAAAATCCAAACAACAGAATTAGAAAAATTCATAAATTTTGTCTTTCATTGATGCAAAGAGAATAGAGCTTAATACAAGGAAAAGCATTAGCACAAATTTCATGGGCCATGATTTGATAATAATAATCATGTGAAATTTGTTTATTTCATAAGTTTGTATTGTTTATACACGAATGACATCTATTTAAAACATGTATGAAACATGTATAAATAAGATGCAAAATTGTACTGGCCTAGAATGTTTGTAATAGCATTTCAAAAGCTATAATAATTAGTGGCCATTCTTAACATTTTCACAATGAAATAACCTATAGTGTTCAAATGTGGGCGTTTATACATGGAGATTACAATAAGAATTACATGGGAAGTACCAATCACACATTAACATAGTGATATAAGGAAACATTTGTTTGGGTTGTAAGAAATTATAATAAACTTATTTTTATTTATAAATTGTGAAATCAAAAATATTCCTTTCAAATAACCGATCTTATTAGTCCACATCAACATGATTAATTAACCCATTACTTTTTAATACTTCACCTAAGGGGACACTATTGATTCCTTATGGGTGACTACACCCATAACAAATAACACATCATGCATAACTACAAATAATGTTATTGTGCAATATGGGCAATCTTGGCAACATATGTCATGTCAGGTGAAGCCAATTTACAAATTGAGGAAAAAAAAGCACATGCACAAAAGAAATCCTACAAGAACAATTAAAATATTTGAAACTTGGAGACATACAAATAAACCAAACCAATTATGAATGGTTCAAATAATCACAAGGCTTACAAAAGTCATGGGCCTTGTAGTAATGTATATAATCTACATGGCAATGTCCCAACGGCAATTACACTAGGTGTCCAACATGTCAATTTGAAATCAAACAGTGAGACTAATGAGGAATTAGAATGAACTTGCATTATTACCATGTAGACTTGAAATAAGGTATAGGTGTTCATTCAAAAATTTCACTAATTTATTGTATATATTTTGATGCGATGAAATTATCCACAAAATCAATAAAACCTTACAATAGAACAATGAGTTTCATTGAAATTAAAAAGAACAATCAAAATGCAAGAAGGGACAACTAATGCAAAAGGGAAATAATGGAGGAAACTCAAATTTCCTCCTCAACCCAAAATGAAATTTGAATTTCTTCCTATTTGTCTTCTATGTTTTGCATGTGACTCCCTAAAGGTCTACCTAGATTGTGGGATACCTAAAAATTATTTAAGAAGCTAACTAAAGACTACCTAAGGGTTACTTAAGACTTATTCATAATTTCTTATGTAAACTTTATGTAACTTTTTAAATAGCTTTTAGGTATCCTTCAACTTAAGTAGGTTCCTAGTTAGTCCTTACATTGGTAGTCCCCTTAGTAGCTCCATAAGTAGACCATAAGTAACCCTTAGGCCAATCTTAACCTAGTTAGTTCCTTACCCTAGGTAACTCCTTAATCCATGTGATGGTAACCTAGATAACTAGCATGGTTACAATAGAAATTATGATGACCACTTGGAGATGTTCATCTTTAGTTTTGAAAAGTGATCCTCACTTTGGTTAACTTTATGGATAGTTTTAAAGGCAGGATGAACACTTAAAGTGAATCTAAAAGTGACACCCAAAGTGAGGATTTTTTTTATGGATAACTTTAGTATCATAGGCAGAGTTTGTAATGGCAAATTCTTAAGTATAGGAAAAGGTTCAATCTTGAGACCCTTTCTTGGGATCACTTTGGGTATTTGAGGATACCATCATGAAGCCAGCAACCTGAAAAGAGAGTAATTGGAACTTCAAAAGGTTTGAAAAACAGACCCCTACCTGTGTAAAAATGTCAGTAAAGCTTTTCTACAAAAATATCACAAGGACCTTATGAAATCCATAAGGCACTATGCAATGTTATGTGTAGAGTATGGTGCCATTTCAAGCATTATGGTCATAAGGTGTTATAAGCTCCCTACATACCCAGGGGGGCGCTTGACAGTGGCTTTTACATTTCAAGAGGTTTTTAGTTTTGAGCTGTGTTGTGGAGGTTCTCACTTTTTGGAACATGGAACCGGTGGGTAAAGGGTAAGCTGTATGTACCAGTTCCAACAAAATGAAGATTTGCGGAGTGACAGATTTTCCCCAAGTTTTATGCTATCTGATTGCAGTGGGTACTTTCCCAATGGAAGCTGATACATCCTTCAAAGTTGTAGGATGTCTTGAGTACATCCTGCATAACATTTAGGAGCTGCTCACAGATTTTTCTGCTCTGCCAGCAAGAAGGGCTTTCTGGGTCCACATAGAATTTAAGATAGAGCAAATTAGAAGAAAAACCCTGTATATAAAAATCAAGGATGGGGAACCCATCCATCAAAAGTACAAGGCAAATGAGAGCACGAGTAGACACAACCCAAAAGAAGAAAAAAAAAAAAAGGAGTTGAAGGAAAGTTGGACAACTGTGTAACAATCGGTGGAAGCTCTAGGTGCTCAACTCAAGACAGGGAACCCAACACAAAATGGAGGGGAAATGCCATGAAGGATGCAAAAACATTTAGGCTCGGGGATAAAACTACTCTTCTGCATTTGGTCATCACCCAGGAGATCATAAGGGTAAAATGGGTATGTCAGGCTATGTGGTTAGCAAGTTTTACTACTATGGCAACACCTACCCCATTGCAGCATCTCCTTGTTCTCCACCACCCAGCTCTCTTAAATATTATTGGTTTGCTGCAACTATGGAAGCTGAAATGTCAGGGAAAAAAGATTGAGGCCCGGAATCAGGGTGCAGATGGTAACATAGAAAGATAGGCATGGATGTGGAGTACAGAACTAACTTCTTTTAAGTGAGAAGTGCTGCAGGTTTGAATGCAATTTCTTCAATTTTTTCTACAACCAATGTATCCAGTAATCTCCAAGCTATGAGGACAACTAGGTATACAGGAGAATCCAGCATGTTTCAACCTTCCAGAGCAATTTCTATCATCACCATGATTGCTGGAAGCTTAGTACTTCTTTTAAACAGCTCAGGCCTCTTTTGTTTGGCACTTTGGCCACAGCTGTCATGTGTTGCATGAGTTTCCATCCCAAAGGGATATCTCTCTATCTCTTTCTGTGCAGGAGTCTTAGAATCACTGAGCCTTAATATATCTAATTTGCTGTTTCCTTTCAAATCTCCTGGAGCAGGGAGTAGACTTTGGAAGCTGAGATGAAATCAGTAACAGTTCTATAACTGCAGCATAGTGTGTTACAAGTGATCAACCCTGTCCATAATCCATCAGCCCGTACAATTAAGCCACCAACATACCCCTTTGGAATGCTTCTAGCTCCTCCTAACATGGAAGATGAGAAGTCAATTTCCAGTAGATAATCTTGTTTCCCACCTGCAGCATCCACAATTCTCCCAAGCTTCAAATGAACAACAGGCATTGTTTGGGCCTGCTCCGTCTCCAAATTCACTTCATACCTGCATCATTTGCCAACAACCAACCTCATGTTTCAGTGCAATATCAAAAGAGACTAGTAGCATTTGCACCAGACTTAGGAAGGAACTCGTTGAGCTTCATGAGTATCACCATTTGCAAGGTTGCTCAGCATCTTTAGAGTTACCAACTTATAGATCTTCCACCTGGTTGAATGAAAGGGAATTCATAGAGAAAATTGGAAAAACAATTATCATTGACATTCAATGGGAGAATGGAACTGTACCCAAAGACATAGACCAGATCACCATGTTGTGCATCAACAAAGGAACGGTGGGGAAGACTAGAAGGGGATGTCACCATGCTCAGAAAAGCAAGCCCAAATGTTGCAGACATCTTGTGAACACTCAAGAACACCAGGTCAAATGTTACTGATGTGAGAAGCAGAACGGCCAAGTGGCTCTCCCCATTGCTGTTTTGCACCAGCACTTGTTTGCGCCCTGCCAAGGCATTCACACTAGTGACCCATGCCGATTTGCAGGTTCTTGGCAAACCTGCCTCAAGATGCTGGTCTGTATGCACAGGCTGCTGCACAAAGAGAACAGCTGTCCCCAAGAATTCTCGGCTCTCTTCATCCAACACCATTGCACAATAGCGTTTCATGCTCTCCCATATCAGATCCTGTTGCTTGAATTCAGGGCAGCCCAGATTTATGGCCAAAACACATAAATCAGGAAAATTGCCAGGACCCTTGGAATCAGGTGGTTTCAAATAGTCATAGAAAGTCGTAAGATGTCAGGTACTAACTACCAGATGTAGAAACTTGTTGAAATGCTGCAACACTGTGTTCAACTGACACAAGAGGATCAATATTGAGCATAGTAGAGAGCTCTTGTTTTTGCCATGATCGGAAGACTTGTAATAATTTAGGTATAATTTCAGACAAGTTCCCAAAAACCCATATTCAATTTCACTTCCAAATTTCTTTCTCTGCTGAAGCCAACAAACAAAGGCTCCCTCTAAAGGCATAATTCACAAATTTGACTTACAAAAGATTGAATCTGCACGAAGCTTTTTCGATCATGAAAATTCAGCAATTTATTTAATAATCCTGCACAATAACATATAATTCCACAATATTTTACCTTGGGAGAGACAAGGTGATTGTGCCCAGCTTGTAATCCATGATGGGATGCACTGGGATTATTCGAGTTGTCAGTTAGTTGAGCTGCAGCAACTTGTCTCTGGTCCAGTACACACCAAAACAAAATCTCTTCAGTTGTTGGTTCATTATATAGGAAGACAAGTAGTACTGCTTAACAGAAACTAGCAACCCAGGAATATTGATCCTACATAGAAAACTGCTCAAGCAGGCTGTTGTTGCAAGTACCCTGGCAGGAGCCTGTGAACCACCATGCCTCTCTCACTGGGCACTTGTAAGCATTGCAGGTTCATTACAGCTTCATTATTGCTTTGAACATGCTTTGAAGGTTTCAATACTCAATATGTCTACAGTAGGTTCCAACAGTTTCCAAGCAGCTGAAATTTTGTGAAATTTGTTGTGAATATTTTTTTTCCTCTTTCTTCTCAAGTGCTGTTAAGAATATAATTCAAGCTGAACAACGTAACACACACACATATTTACTCTCATCATCATGAACTGCAATGATCATTGAAGTTCCAATGGAACCTAGCTTTATATATATCACAAGGAGTTTTCATACAAATCCCTGTGTGTGGAATGTGGCAAAGCTCTCAGTTATCCCTGTTAGAAATCCCTCTTAGAACCAATGTCAATGGGAAAATTCATTCTTTTCCCCCAATATATAGGTGCTTTCCAACGAGGGAAAATTTTCCAACTTCCCCTTTGACATTGGTTCACACACTACCCTTTCTAGATGGCCCAGAATTGAACTTTCCCTGTGAGGTTGGCTCCCTGGGAATGTTGCAAAACTCCCCAGTGTTGCACAATTCCCTATTGTACTTGCACTAAATTAGTTTCTTGGAGGTAAAGTTAGACAATTTCCCCGCAAGGGAATCATCCAAGTCTAGCGCCTTGTGTAATTTGGGATCCTGAAGGTCATGATCCAGTCTTAAAGTTACACCAGAATCTAGTATAATTCCAGGAGATTGAAGCTGATGTCCAGAAATGGTTTCAATAACAGATTGTCTAAAGATATACTCTCGGTCAGTGGGTTCAGTCCTGATCTCTCCTGAACGAAGGGAGTAGAGTTGTGGCAGCTAACTCACCTGCTGAGTGATCTTCTGTCGTTTCTCGTCCCGCTCACTAAGAAGAAAAGTGTCCGATCGTTCACTTGAGGCTTTTGCAGAAGTGTAATTATGTGGAGTAATTTGATGATCTAGTCTGTGAATTCTAGTACTTGGGTGTTGGGAACTTGCTGCAGGTATAGAAGTTGAAGCTCCGAAACTCTGACAAGAAGCTGCTGTAGCTGCTGGGTTAGAAGCTGGTGTTGAAGCAGTGAACAGGCTGCTGCAAGCAGCAGCTTGGGTGCTGCTGCTTTCCGGAGGTGGTGCCGCTGCAACAAGTGATCCTCTTTCGCTATTCATGAAACTCGGGCCGGACCATGCGGCATATGGAAGACTTGCCAGTTTGTGAACTGGCCGTCTTAGCTGTTGTGAACTTGATATTGGTGCCATGGAACCGCCTTCGAAGTTCTGCAAACAGATCTTGGAAGAAGGTGGTGGACGTGGTAGTGGTAATGCCTGCAGCTCCCCGCAAACGTCATGGGTGCTGCTGCTTTTCGGTGGTGCTGCATCTAGTCGACTTTCGTTGAAACTGGAGGACGTCCATGCAGCATATGGAAGAGTGCCCCGCGGTACTGTCATGTGACCTAGTGCTCTTCCATCTTGTGAACTTGGTGGTGCCATTTTACTTGAGAAACTTTGATAAGGGTTGTTATTGGCAGGCGGCGTCGATGCCTGATCCCGCCGAACATATTGCGCACTCGACGTGTTCTCCGATGCAGGTGCGCTTGCAGGATCAGCAATTTCTGGTGCAGCCGGCTCAAAGCTTGGATTGTCAGGATCAGTCTCGTGAGGCTGCATTTGATGATTTTTTTTCTGCACGAAGAAGTTTGATGCATCTCACAATTAAGCTTCTGTGCTTGACATGTAGGATGAATCAAGCAACTAATATTGTAAGCTGCTACAGATCAGCAACAGCAGGAAAGCACTTACAATATGTTCAGAAAAACTTGTCTCTCGATGACCTGCACTACTGCTCCCGGTACTCTGCATTGATGCAGCTGCTGATTCCCGGCCGGGGCATTGCAGACTATCAGAGTTCTGCAAAAAACACGTTGCAAAATCCTCCTCACCAAAAAAGACGAATACAGCAGCAGCAGCAGCAGCAACAACAAAAACAATAACAACAACAAGAGGATGGCGTTTTTCTTACTGCAAGTGGGCTAAAACCTGGAGCTCATGCTGGATGGAGGTGGTCCTGCATGCAGCAGGGCGATCCGCGTGCCGACAACGATGTTGATGAACATTGTTCTTGTCCGTAAACAAAACAAAACCAAACAAAACAAAAAACAAAAAATCAACAACACCTGCAGCAGCAGCAGCTGCATTTACGGAAGAACATCCATCCCCCTCTGCATTCTCTCTACTATCGCTCCATCTCACTGCACCCGGGAAAGTCTTCTTCGCCCCCGTACCCCCCACACCCCCACGTGATACCACCCACGTGAGGGAAGATCAGCAAGGCGCAACAGCGATGCCGTGAAGCGGCGAAGGACAACTGCGAAGAAGGAAAAGAAGAAGAAGACGACGACGACATGCGGGTACCCGCGTGTTTGTTCTCTGTCGCGGTTCTGTCCCTCTGCCCTGACCGAGCTGGAATAATTTTCTCATCAACCCGCCCCTCACCGATAATGTGTTTCCTTGACTTTACAGAGATCTCTAACATGACAAATTATTGATTCGGGGTAGTACAGCTTACGGGCAGTTCTGATCTGCGCGCTTATATGAAAGAAGTTCTCTTTTTTTATGCTGCTGTTGCTGCTGTCTGAATGGACGGATCGAATCCCGCCCGCCTCTCTCTATCTCTCTCTCTCTCTCTCTCCGCTGCAACTTATCCACTGCAACGCAAAGGCAGGCTTTGACGCTGTGTTTGGTACTTTCGACATGCTGCGTCGGAGCAGGAGAAGGGGAGAATGGAAAGAAGGAAGGAAGGAAGGAAGGGAGATGGGAGGGGAGCGCGGGTGGGCCGGCCTACGCACGCGCACTGCCAGTGGGCTTCACGTGTTCGCAGGCTGTGGAGGCCTGTACCCGGTCATCGTCACGCCCGAAATTATAATTAAATGTTTTTTCAAATATTCACCAGAAGCAGAGCTTTTTTCTTTCTCTTTTTTTTTGGAGAAGTTTCGCCATTTGGCGAAATACTTTCTCAAAAACTGTATATATTCATTCTATCGTAAGTTCCTTTACTTTTATTAAAAAAAATCTACACAAATCTCCCTAAATTGCCAAAAATCAATACAAAAATTCTTTAAAATTTCGTCATTTAGCGAAATACATTTTCAAAAAGTATATATATTTTATCGAATATTCCCTTACTTTCTTTTTAAAATTCGCAGTAAATCGCCCTAAATTGCCAAAAAAGAAAACAATTTAAATTCGTCATTTGGCGAAATAATTTTTCAAAAAGTATATACACTTTATTGAATATTCCCTTACTTTCTTTTTAAAATTCGCAGTAAATCGCCCTAAATTGCCGCAAAAACAAATTTAAAATTCGTCATTTGGCGAAATAACTTTTCAAAAAGTATATACACTTTATCGAATATTCCCTTACTTTCCTTTTAAAAAATTGCACTAAATCGCCCTAAGAAGTTGCCCAAAAAAAATTTAATTCGTTATTTGGCGAAATATTTTTTCAATATAATATATATCGAATATTCCCTTTCTTTCTTTTTTTTTTTAAAAAGCTCCCGAAATTTCCCAAAATGAATAAAAAATTCTAAAAATTCGCCATGTATCTCTCTACACGTTGGTTCAAGCAATGTACTCAAGATATAAAAAAGGATTTTAATAAATTTCTTCTTTCATAGCTGGTCTGTATAGCCAGCCAGACGTGGCTACTAAAATCTCCTCGTGGGCAATTGCCAATGTGGCAATATCACAAAATTGCGAAAGAAAAGCACTACTAGGGCAGACATTCCCCCAACCACAAAACACTAGCCTATCACCGAATACTTTGGCAGATCTTTCTCAATTCTTCTCCATTTTGAGTGATTTAAAATGTTATAGGAGCGCCTTCTCAAGCTCTACAAATCATCATTCAAATGCAAACCCAAAGGAGCACCCCAAAATGAGCAGTCAAGAAAATAATTTTGTTCAAATTACAAAAAGCATTTTTTTCATAGTTTGTGCTTACCATTTGGACATTGTCACTTATGTTTCTTTCAAGTTCCTAGCTGGGCTAGCAACCAATGGCCACCTCTTGAGGAGGGTAATGCCCAAGGAGCCGGGCTTTCCCAAAATAAGCACCCTCGGCCAATGTGCTTATTTTGGGAAACCCTCACCCAAGGACACTTATTTATTTCAAGAACACCTCACTCCTTAAGCATGATCCAATGTAACATATCAACCAAAAAACCATCACTTTTTTTTTTATTGTTCCTTGAGAATCGTGAGAAATAATGAAAAAAAAAGATGGGGCTTTCCTAAGAGTGAAATGCTCGGCCCTTTTTTATAAAGGGAAAATTCAACTTCATAAAATGCCCTCCAAATACACTTAGAATTTTTCTCATGGCACTTTTATGTTTTGGGGATTGAATTAAGATATTGATTATTACTAATCACTCATAATTAAATTAAACTATGACATCTTAGGTTCATTGTTGCTAATTGAACTAGAACTTGGGTCTCTTTTGTTAGGAACATTGGTTACTAGCTTATTGGTGGTTAATTAGGACATTAAATACTTTAACCTTTCCATAATTGACTTATGACTTAATCTATATTTTTAAAATAGTAATGTCTATATGTATGTTTTGTGAAAAGCATGTATATGGAAATGCACACATGTCATGTGCCCTTCCAAAAAAAATAAAAAACCAATTCAAACTTTCTCATTTTTTTCTTTTCTCAAGCAAGGGAAGATTTGTTTTTTATTCTTGCACAAAAATTAAACTCGAACTCAAACGTTTCCTTCGTTTCACAAATTATTGCTAGAATTTAATTCTCATTTAAATTGATGATTTTGGAAAAATATCAACACCATGTCCGAATAATTTCACATGAAAATTATTTAATAAACTTGATAAATTAAAATTACATTGAAATAGAGTCAATTTTGACAAACATGATGGGAATAAAGTAAAAGGTTTGCAAAAAATAGTGATTATTAATATTGTGATGTTTTAAAAAACATACAATGATCAACCTTGGATGAATACTTTTCTTGATGTTCAACCATACACATTTTAACATTAATCTTGGATACGATCCTCAAGCATATGTTTAGGTGTTTCTTTTAACACTGGTAGAAATTTTTAAATATATGACTAAATTTATAATTAATATTATTATCATAAATGACAAAAATGATTATTATTCCTAAAGTCATTACAGAGGAATTGTTTAAAACATTTGTCATTTAAAACATAATGTGCGACAATGATGTGACAAATATTATCCATTAGTCAAAACGGACATATGTAAAGTTTTTAATGATAGTTTAATCATTGTTTTGTTTTTTTATTATTACAAATTGCACCCCAAAAAATGAGGAATATTGCTTTCAAAATTTATAATATTTATTATTATAGATTTATTATATATAACATAAATAATAAAATATTTTTTATTTCAATTATTTTAATCTCATTGATTTTTTTCTTACCAATTGTTGACATGTCTCATCACCTAAGTTAAATTAAAAACCTAATTTAAATGGTTAAGTACCTAATCTACCAAGGTAGGCTTGCCTAGGTAACCATCTAATCTAAGTAGTCTAGATAATACAAAATATTTAATCAATATTCCAACATTGACCACAACAAATCTCATTTGACCCCAAGGCTGGAGTTCACCTCCTTCACCACCAAGTCACCCCATTTGTTGTGTAAATAATTTAATTTTAATTCTATTTAGACCATGTTTCATTTAAACATTACACAAAACCTCAAATTTGATAATTCATATATTATTGATAATTTTTTCAAATGGAAAATTTGAAAATTTTATCATAAATGTTTTTCATTAATGTAGATAATTATGTTTTCTTTTAATGTAAATTTAGTTCAAAAGAAATTATTTGATTTTTTTTATTGAATAACATTTCAATGACCATTCTTTAAAAAAATAAAATTCAAACACATGATTTGTAAATGGAAAAAATTTTAGGGCTAATACATGAATAAATGAAATATATCTTTCAAATCATAAACCTTCATTTATTTAAGAATTTATATTATGCAATTTTGCTTCCAATAAACCATAATTTTACCAACAACTTTTAATCTAGACTTATGAGTCCATATAATTTATCCACATTAAATATTTATAAATGGATCATAAATCAATTATCTATATATATTAATATATTAACTAATTTTCTAAAATTATAAGTTTTATTCATTTTTACAGATACATCTAATATAAATGTGTAATAATATATTTCTACATGTAAAATAAATATTACGTGGAAAAAATTATGTAGTTGTTTAGAACATCTAGTCATTGATTTCTTGGTTGCAAAGGACAAAATTCATTCTAGTGAAACAAGAAATATAAATGTACAAAGTCATCATGGATTCATAAATAAATTTGTCTATCTTCATTCTTAAAAATAATTACATTCTCAAAAAAATTGTATAAAAAATATTTACAAACATCAAAATATGTCCAAATTTTGATTCCCATGCATACAATGTGCCATTAAAAAATACACAATCTGTGTAATGTAAGAATATGAAAAAAATAAACAAGTAATGTACCATAAAATCACAAATTATTCTTGAACCCAAGGTGATCCCAAAAAATGATACTATGATGTTCCTTGTGGTATTAGACTCAATCAAATGTTGCCCCAATTCAAGGTTATTTATTTACAATACTAGACTTAACATCTATATTTTATTACATCATACTTACCATTTTGCTTATCACTAAATTGATTACTTACCAATCAATCATTTGACATCCCATCCACACCAAAATAATTGTTATTTTTATCATCACTAGGAACTAACATTTTTTCATCCACAATTGTGTTCCAATGTTAAGATTCTTGTCACCAAACCCCCTAGGATTATTCTTGATGTTGTATACACCACATTTCATTGTTAGCATATTACCTCATTGTTTATATGTTCATTATTTCATTTCTCATCTATGCATCATGTTCTTGTTCATTGATTTCTTTTTGTCGTACATCATTTCTCATTAACACAAATCACCATGTTGTTCAATAATTTTTTTTATTCATAAATGATTTTTCCAACAACATTGTTTGTGTGGAAATCATTATTTCTTTCTCTTTTTTTTTATGATGTGAAAGCTTCCATTGAGGTCAAATTTGTGAAAAACTTTCCATGTGAGTTTCCTATGAGTTTTCTTATAGTTAAAATATGTTTATCAACTGATGAAGTTTGTGACATGAAAATCAACTTTGCAATTGACTTGTAGTTTGCTTTTGTCATGCAATTTTACACATTTTTGTTGATTTATATTCCTTGCTTTGAAATGACATAAATTCACCATTTGAGGATCTATTGGTGGATCAATAGGGTTTTTTGTTTAATTGATCTTCGACATGATTACACTTTTAAATGCAGATAATGTTGGTTGGGATTTCTTTTGGAAAACTATTTAATAAATAAAAAACATCCACATCACAAACTTAACATTTCACAACTTAATGATGGAAATCGTGCAAAATTCATTTATTCATAAATCGAATTTTTCACACATTGATATCGTGCATTGAAAACACATTTGACACACGGATTTATAAGAAGATGCGAAATTCATGTGACATTCATTCATTCATATGTTTGTATTTCATCTATTACATTTATGAATGAATGAATGTCACTCAAATTTTGCATCTTCTTATAAATCTATGTGTCAAATGTGTTTTCAATGCATGATATTTATGTGTAAAATGTACAAACCTATGAAGGAATGAACTTCGCATGATTTTCATTATTAATTTGTCACATGTTAAATTTGTGATGCATGTCAAGAATACATTATTTGTTTCCATGCAAATGCTTAGAAGCATAAAACCTATAATAGGAGATGTACTTAGTGACACATGATGTTGTTCAAAGAAATAATGTTTGGCAAGAAACTAATTGACCTCCATTGTCTAGGCTTTAACACAACTTGATCAACTTCATTTTTATAAGCTTTAGCAAAACTTGATCAATTTAAATTACTTTTACTACAAGGCTTTACCCTTCATCATTCCCATTAAGCCATAGTGAAAACAAAGATGTTATCATCATGATTCATCAAGTTTCTTGTGTAAAGAGGGTTTACTAAATAAGTGGATCCCATGAAGGAATTTATCATGTCATAGTGTTGTTTGTTGAAATTCCTTGGTAGATTAAACATAGTTGTTTTCGCATGGATAATTAAAATCTAGTGGTCCATTGTTCCTAAGCCCTTCTTGTAATCATATATGTGTATGTAATCTCCCAAAAGTGCTTGCAAATTATCCTTACAAGGAAATGCCATTATTGCATTTTGGCAAACACCTCCCATAATAATAACCATGTTGACAATCTTACAATGTTTTGACAATAGTGTATGTGTTGTCAATAGGTTGTGTTTTGAACCTAGTGAAGGTGAGACTAACATAAAGGAAAGGAGGGGAGGAAGGGTCAAGGGGAATAATGAAAGTGATGCTAGGTGACAATGATGGTGGTAAAGATACAAGGTCCATCATGGCATTCCTAACATAACATCACATTTTGTATAATATTTTGTGTTTGATCAATGTTATATTAAACATTAATGGTATGTTGTCGTTTGCATTACACTATTTCAACACAAAGTGACATGTCGGGCATGTTAAATGCCAAGTAGGACAAGGCCTTAACACCAAAATTAGGTGTGGAAAAGTGATAATTCTCATCCTTCCTAACATCAACATAATGCTAGTAAGCAAGCCTTGAATCAATTAGGGCGGTGACAATGGCCAAAGTGAACTAGCACCCACTAGCACCCCATTACAGGATAGATGGCATTTGGATAGAAAACATTTTTTGGTTGTATTCTTGTCCTAAAGCTAACCACTATGGTTAGCTATATATTAACCCATATCCATATGTATCATTGTATTTAGTAGCCATCAAGTGCCTTACATACTTGCCCACTTACATAGGTAATCTCAAGTGGAAGTACAAAGGCAAGTTACCAAGGTGGAACTTTGGTGAAGGCATAAGAGGTTTTGAATGGATGGTGCACTAGTGGAAGTTGGGTCACATACCCCTTGATGATATGGCCTTGCAAAAATGGCTTTAGTCTTAAGTGAAGTGAGGATCAATTAGTCACCCTTGCTTGTAAAGTTACTAACTTTCGGACTTAGATCATTCTCACATGGATTACTAGGGAAATGGTTAAGGCACTTATGGGTATGAGGGGCTTGAGTGACCCAACCCCCATGACTACAGCAATCCCATTTTGGATAAAGAAGGCTCATCCACCCACATTGGTTTGGTAAACCACACCTACATCAATTCCATTTCGAACAATTTTTTTTAAATTGTCACTTTTTTTTGGGAAACTTTTTTTCAAACCCATTTACAAACCTACTAGCTTCCTTCAGCTCCCCCCTTCCTTCCTTTGCAAACCCTCTTCCATATTCTATGGTCCCATGTCAATAGCACCATTACATCAAGGTCAGCAATTCAAGATTCTTTCACATCAACTCCATTGCCACCTGCTAGGAACTCCATCCCATCAACTCCAACCCAAACATGTAAGACTTTAGCCCACCCTTGCTCAAGTAGTTTATGTTTCAATTTCTTCTTCTTCTTGTTCAACTACAGAAGACGATGACAAACAAATGTTCATCGTCTTCTTCTTCTTCTTCTTATTTAGTTGCAAAAGACAATGATGAGAATGCACAAGAAGAAAAAGACAATGATAAGCATTTGCTCATCATCATCTTCTTCTTCTTCTTGTTACTTAGTTGTAGAAAATGACAAAAAATAAAAGCTTGTCGTCATCTTGTTTTTCTTCTCATTGCTTAGCTACAAAAAATGACGACAAGTTTTTGTTTATCATTGTTTTGTTATTCTTCTTATTATCCAACTACAAAAGATGACAACGAGCCAACTCGTCATCATCTTCCTATGCTTCAAGTAACCTTACCCTATTGCAACAAACAGAAAAAGTATTTTAATGATTTTTAAATTTAAAAAATTCTTTTGAAGGTTTTTTGTTTTTCTAAAAAACAATTTGGAGTTTTGTCTTAGGATGGCTCCTTTTTTTGTAACAATACATGAACATTTCGAATCAAGTTTCTCTCACATAATAGAATATTACCTTGGTTTTTGGTTCACAATATTTCCATCCTTTTGTATTTAGGGTTATGATGTAATATAATATTTTCATCTTGTTGACATTGTGGTGGTTGGCCTAGATGTAATTCCCCACTATGTATGTTCATTTAATGCAATACCTTCATTGTTTTGTCATTGTGGTGATTGGCCTAAGTGTAATTCTGCATTATGTACATTGATTTAATGCAATACCCTCATCTTGTTGACATTGTGGTGGTTGGCCTAGATGTAATTCCCCACTATGTATGTTCATTTAGTGCAATATCTTCATTGTTTTGTCATTGTGGTGATTGGCCTGAGTGTATATCTACACTACGTACATTGATTTAGTGCAATACCCTCATCTTGTTACATGTGTGGTGGTTGGCCTACATGCAATACCTTCATCAGTTGTACTAGATATTGCACCTCAAAAGGTTCCTCCTCTAATTCAAGATGAGCATAGAGATGCAATGGAAGACAATGAATGGGCTCATGAAGGCTCAAAATGGTGTTGCAAGGTGGATACATGCATTAGTTTTTATGTGGCCAAATGGTTGATCCATAAACACTTGGAGTGAATACATTCACTTCAAATACAAAATGGGAAATTAAGGCATCCATCTATTCATCCTAGGGGGCTGAGGTAACAAGACCATGGTTCTATGAATGCTTGTATTTTCAGCAGCCCACATGCAAGGCAAAAGCGGAATGAAAAAAAGGCCTTGATCGAATGAAAAAGAAAGTGGAATTAAAATGGGATGAACTTAAAGCCCAAGCACAACAAATGGAATAGGTTAGGCAACTCTTGTTGGTATATTTAGCCTATAAAATTTTGTCAGGCATCATTGGGATTTTGGCATGGGGGGTGGGGTTCATCCCACAAAGTGCATGGGTGCACCTTAAAAAGGATGACAACCTTGTTGGGGCAATTTGGACAATCAAAGTTGCATGTGCAAAGTTTCTCAAAGTTACATGGGGTGTTTGGAATTGGACATTAGAGTCTAATAAGTGCAACCAAACCAAAGAAATGGATGTAATATCTAAGTATCATGATTTTGAAATCATTCATGGACGATATGTTTCCATACTTAAACTATTTTCTTAATATTGTTTGCATCTTTTAATTGGAATCTAATTTGTTTTTTTGTGTTAAGCTTCGGGGCACAACAAAAAAACTATTGTTGCAAATGCAATTTGATTGCATTTGAGCATCATCAACTATTCACTCATCATCATGCAGCAAAATCTATAATAGCTATAGCAAACTATCGCACCATTATGGGCATTGCATCTAGTTCATCTTCCTTGAATGATTAATCATAGATAGATATCATTGTAGTTGAGCTCCTAATGAAGTTTTAATGCATGTACACACCATTTTTGTATTGATGCATTAAAGTTTAGGGTGGCATGACATTTTAGTATCAATCCACTTGTTTTAATTTTGAAATTTATAGATTTTGGGATCCCCTTATGCCATGTTACACATCATACCCCCATCCACCACAAATGGATTACAATTTACCATAAACAAAACGAATAATACCTTCATCTAATAAAGTTAGCATATTTTGTGGACATGATAGAACATTTAAGCAATACCTTCATGAATGCAAGTTGAAGCTCATTATTATTAACTATGCAATACTCTCATTATCCTTATCATGAAATAGTTGTACAATAACCTTAAGGAGATATTATATTTGAATACTTATATAAATTAGATTGTTTGCCTTCATGAAATGACCCCTTGGTGCATAAACCAATTTCTCTATGCAGGTATTGCAAATTCTTGATCTTTTATTGTCAATGGTTGGGTTCTTCATGAAGCCTTTGAAATTGCAATACCCACATCATTAACCAATTCATGTTTAGGGTGCAATCTGGCCACCTTTCTAAGAACGACTTGGGTTATTTGTAATCCATATCTCCAATAGGTGCCCCATGTTGTCATGAAGGTATTGTAGAAACTTGGTCCATTATTATTCAAGTCTCTTCACATCATGATTGGTCCCGAGTATGCAATACCCTCATCCATCCTTTCACCATGGTGAAAAGAAATAAAAAGTAGAATAAAACTATGCAATACCTGCATCTAAAACATAAAATTCGGATTGAATTTCTTATGTTTTAAGTAATACTTCAACTCAACATGAGGGTGTTGTGGAAACTTGGTCCATTGCCATTCAAATCCAACCACATCATGATTGGCCTTGGGTATGCAATACCCTCATCCATAGTTTGGTGGAAAATAGTCTTTTAGAAGTATGACATAAAAGGGGGAGGTAGAATATATGAATATTATATAAAATTTTGTCATACTTATGTATTGGGTCTTCTTTTCTTCTATAAAATTGAAGTGTTATCTACTTTTTTTTAATTTATTTTTGGAATAGGAATTAAGTAAAAGTTTAACCAGTAAAATATATAGGTTTAGCCAAGAAGAAATATAAGTTTAGCCAAGAGATATAAGCTTAACCAAGAAGAAATATAAGTTTAGCCAAGAGATATAAGTTTAATCAAGAAAAAATATAAGTTTAGCCAAGAAATATAAGGTTAACCAAGAAGAAATATAAGGTTTAACCAAGAGATATAAACTTAACCAAAAAGAAATATAAATTTAGCCAAGAGATATAAGTTTAACCAAGAAAAATTATAAGTTTAACCATGAAAAAATATAAGTTTAGACAAGAGATATAAGTTTAACCAAGAAAAAATATAAGTTTAACCAAGAGATATATATTTAAGCAAGAAAAAATATAAGTTTAATCAAGAGGAGATAAAAGTTTTCTCAAGGTAAATAAGGGATTAGTTGTTAGTTTGTAGGCAAGGCTAAGTTTTAGCTCAATAGGGTAGCCAGGTGGGTCAGTAGTATGGAGGTCAAGGCTGGGAAAAAAATGGCAACAAAAAAAAATGGTCGAAAGTCAGCAGCCAAAAAAGATTGACTGTGGTACAATGTTGGTTAAAGGTAAAGAGGCAGACGAAAAAGAGACGAATCATCCAGCCCATCCTATGGACAGAACGGCCAACTGGTGCAGTCATAGGGGCTGGTTCACTCTGGTCGGTATGATGCATGTAGAACTAGATACATGTGGATGGGTAGTACATATGTAACCACAATGGTTAGTTATGGGATGGGACTGCAATGAAAAAGTTTTGTTCCGTTCACATACAATCCATCCTGCATGGTGTCCTAGTGGATTGTGATTCACTCTCACAAAATGATATTATATTATACTAGCACATGATAATTGAGCCCAACTGATGTCTTTTTTATGTTAGGTTTTTCCTTCCACTTTCTTTCATCTTCTTGTGTTCTCTTGTAAAAACCTCCTAGAAAGTTTCTAGTGTTTGGAGGTAACCTTAGTACAGAGCAGACATGTCGAAGTGCACCGAATACTCCACTCGAATGAATCAAAACAAATGAGCATAAAATATGCATATAACGCAATATAATGTAACTTTTTGGCAAAATACTCATCAAACATACTCTGATTGTGAGCAATGTTCAATTTTTTAAAATGAATTAACATCAAGCATTTCAACATGGTTCTTTGCACCCCAAGGTGATAAGTAATCCTGAATCCTGAAATAAATTGCAAGAGAGGAGAGTGCACACATTTAGTGCAGTGCTTCTTCATTAGTACTAGAGTGGGTGCAAATGTTTGCACTTTCCCAGAGTAGTAAGTACCCAAGGATGAAGGCATTCTCATCATTTGGTTCAGGAAGAATCTAATCAGGAAGAAAATTTGCTATCTGTTTTTGGAAAGACTGATAAACATGATAAGATGGACTCAAATCTGCATACCTATTTCAGTGCAGATAACTTTGGCTCTTGTGGCTACAAGATGGAGGAACAAACATGGCTTATCGAGAGTCTTCATCAGATACCTGCCAGAAATCCTTTTTGCAGATGAGTAACCCATCAGAATCTTCAGGACCTTGTTCAGTATCATGACGGGTACACTTCCATCGCATGGCCTTACCCAGTGTCCCTGCAATTTCTAGCAAAGCATGCCCATCTCGCACTATGACAAGGCCACCAGGTCTCAGAATTCTGTCCATTTCCAACAGAACATCCTTCATCTCACACCTGCAATTATGGGATTCCACTTTGAATCAGTGAACCTTGGAAATGTAGTCAAGGTTTTTGGGAATCAGAGTAACAACTAAACTTGTGCATGGATTGCAGGAAACAAGAGTCCTAATCAAATTGATTTGATTGTTAGAGTACCGAGTGATATGTATATGTAAAATTAATTAAGAAACCTGGCTTCAGAATTTTCAGGATCTGGCCATTGGCTAGGCCTTGTGTGGTTCTTGCTGAGTAGATATAACAGTACACTAAACCAAGGCCATAGAAAACTGCCAACAGAAAACTTCTTCAATTGAAGCCCAGTCAGTGTGGTAAAGACAATAGCAAATTATCAACTTTCATGCACATCCTTGCAAACACTTGAAGTGGGTGATGATACCTGTGGCTCTCAGCTGAAAATAGCCCAGCAACATGAAGAAAATCATATGTTCTTGGATATGTGGAGAATGCCTCACACCTGCGACAAACGTAAGGATACCACAATTAACCCCCAAAGACTTGTTGATTGATCATGCGGGTAGTTGCATTGCAGATTTCTATCTTCACCCAAAGACAGCAGATTTGGATAGAAAGAAACAGAGAGAAAGATGCTGGGAACAAAGAGAATCAGAAGATGAATACCAGTCTGTGTAAGTGCCTATCAGGCCACGGTCATAGACAATGCCAAGAGTATTGGTTGCATATGATGACACAACATTCATCACCCAAACTGGGTCATCATTCAGTGCAGCAGCAAATCCTCCAAATTGTGTGTACATATCCATAACATTACGGATGGCATTGGACTTCAACTCTGGCACCAACTGCTTGTAGTGGTTGACCCTCTCAACCCACAGTTGTGTGTCAGCAGTGAACATCTTTGGGCTGGTGTGTTGAATGAGCTTCAGTCTTTCAGGTGGAGTGGTGAGTCTTTCAGGCCAAGTGGGAGTTTGTCCAACACCAAGCTTTTTCATACCTTCTTGCTGAGGTACAATACACGGTCGCATGGGCACATACCTGAAGTAACAAATCAATCATCATCAGCTTCTCAATTCAAGGAGGGGACCAAGTTCTTGTGTGGGACCCTGGAAGGAATCTCTGATGTAGACACTTCTACAGTGCAACAAAAACAAAAGTTATGAAACTGAAATTCACTTCAATTTTACATACCAGGCAGCATCAGGCTCAATGGCATCATCACAGACTGGTGGGTAAGTCTCAGGCTTGCGCTCCTCATAGCAGGAGTTGTCATACGGCTTTTGCCAGACAGCAAAATCCCCCTTCATGGCATATCTTTTGTAGCACATGTTAGCCAACAGAGCCTCTATCTTATCAAGAAGAGCTTTCTCTTTCTCCTCTGTTGTTTCCCAACCCTTCCAGTAAGTCTGATAGTTAACAGGTGGCCCTGATAGCACCCAGAACCCTCCTGGTCGCAGCACACGGTCAACCTCCAAGAGAAACACACCACCTGACCAGCCGCAAATTGAATTCAGGTATATAAGTCAGGGCAAATCTAATGATCAATGACTTCAGGGTCCAACCAGAGATTAGCAACAACTTGCACCAATCCCTGTAAGTGAAGCTGTTCTCATTGGATATTTTCACAAATGAAAGGAAAGTGCAAGTGAGGATTTGCTCAAGGATCACACATCTCACAACATGCTAAATAAGGTTTGATTTATCAAAACAAGAAACTCACCAAACTCAACCCAAGGGATGAGGCATCGTGAACAGTGTGCCATGTCAAAGGAGTTGGCAGGATACGGCATGCGCTGGGTGGCAATGATGCCTAGCATTGCTGGCACACCTCGCTCCAATGCAAACTGAACTTGCGCCTCATGGTTGTCTCTGGGTGCAAGTGACATTGTCAAAATTCCCCGTTCCAATAGGTATCCTCCCCAGCTGGCCACCTGTACCATAGCCAGACCACAACATCAAGCTATTCCTTCACAACAGAAACCCGAGACAGGAGGATCACCTGGGTCCCGCTGATCCATTACCAAACAGAAAAAAAAACCCTTGACAAACAGAAGCAATCACTTACCCCACACCCAGTATCCAGAGCAGTTCGAACTGAGCCATCTTTCATGCCTGGAATGAGTAGTTCCATGCGGTCAATATACTCCCCAACTCCATTTGGAAACATGGTGCCTCCACCAGGGAAGATAAACTTCTCACCCTGTTTCTTCAACCAGTTCTGGTTAGCCTTCACACTGTTAATCCACTCATATGGCACATTTCTGCAGCCCCCATCAACCGAACGAGAGATGGCATGCAACTTTAGTTAGCACAAAAAAACCACTCCTATACTCATCAGAAATTAGTCAGCAGGAGAATCTCACAACATTTCAACAGCGTTTACAATACAGACACCAGCAGAAAAATGGTGGCAACTGAAACCAAGAATGCATGAAGAAGTATGGAGCTGTGCATCATACGCCAGTTTGATTTGATTACTCATAAATTGCAAAGCAAAGCATGCCAATCTCGTATGTGGATAAAGGAAATGAGAATTTTTGAAGAAGAACGTACTTGTACCAGCATTCATCTCTGCTCTTGGGCCATGGAATGGGAGTTCTGTAGCCAGAAGGAGGAGGAATCAAGCACTGTAGACGCTCAGTGCGGGGTGGGCAATGTCTTTCTCTGAAAGCCATGCGATGCTTGTCATACCTTGACCATCTCTGTTAAACAAAGAAAAAAAAACATAACAGAGATGTCAGTGTGTCCTTGAATGTCATCTCAACCCACTCTGCAACCCCTTCCAGATTGCCCAATGAACTAGAAGAGATAACACCCCAGAACTGGAGAAAGCAAAACAACCACAACAAATGCAAGAATCATCATCAGCTTCAATGATCTCAGAACTCCACCTTGGGATCTGTACAGGGAGTCATATCTTGAAGTGTAATGTTACAGGGGGTAAAATCCACATGCTTGAAGATTGGGATACAATCGGTAGTTTCTGCCACACTAGTCTCTGTTTGCACGCTCTCAACCAGCACCTGCTCACTGGGGGTGGAAGAGAATGCACATCCGAGGTAGAAGGAGATAGCACAAAGCGCAAGCATCATGAATGTAAGCGGAACCAGCTGCTTTCCTGTGCCAAAGTACCCCGGTTTTGTCGTATTCTCCTTCATTGTTGCAGCTTTTGGAAGCAGAAGAAGAAGGCCTCCACCGGGACCCTCTGAAGCAACAAAAGAAGCTTTGAGACTCAATCAATGCAGGGGAAGAGACAGACTACAATGTGGGAAATTTTACTGGAACACTATATAGGTAGTATCTGATGATCTGAAGATCTACAGGATCTCAGGGAACTGTAGTTTCTTTCACAATAATTGCTCAAAGAAATTTTCTGTTAATAGTGCAAGCTGCAGTTGCAACGCAACAACATGTGTCACATTTATCTTAAACCCCAACAACCACGGAGAGCAGTCTATGTGACACTGGACCTTTTCTGCTAATCTTGACGTTGGGTACTTTTTTTTTTTTCCCACGATTCAGATCTTGGAACTGCTATGTTCGAAACCACTACAAACAAAGTCTAGCTCACAAAAATCGACCCAAAAGCGCAATATTAGCACTCAAGAGAATGGCAGGGCACTCAAAGGAGTAACAAGAGAGCACGGTAGCACCCACCCACCCAGCCTTCTTAGTGGAATCCACACCATCGACAATGATGAGAGAAGATCTGAGATATCTGTGATCCCGAACACATTGGGTGACGAAACCAGATGGGTACCTATTCAAGAAAGGACGCACACACAGAGACAGAGACAGAGACAGGGTGTGTGCGTGTCTGTGTAGGTACCTACCTGGGAAGAGAAGTCCGAGACGCGCTTACAGGGTTCCGCAGGGGGAATGGGCTAAGTTTTCCGCATGGATTCAAGTGCTCACTACTACTACAACACTTGCATAAATGCACAAAACCAAAAACCACAAAATGCACGATGAAGCTTCTTCTTCTTCTTCTTCTTCTTCTTTTTCTTCTTCGTCTTTCTTCTTTCTCAAAACGAAACCCAGCTCTAAAACCCTGCAGAAACTGCAACGCTATACATCAGTCCTCAGACCCTGTTTTCTGCATCAAGCGAAGAAAAAACCCAGAAAGAAAAACAAAAACGAAAGAAAACAAGAATCCGTCACAGAATGTTTAACTAGGAAGACTCTACAAGAAAATCTAGAGAAGTGTGTGTTTCCAAACTCTTGATCAGCTAGCTCACCAGTAAGACTCCGAAAGCTCCGTTTCTGATGAAAACTGCTAGTAGCAGTAGCAGTAACCTATCCCAAGTGGAACTCACTGCAACAGCAGCAGCAGCTGCAGCAAGCAGTGTGAGGAGGAGGAGGAGGTTCAGATAGGAGCAAACAAACTGTGGACCGGAAGCCGCGAGAGCGCAACTGGGGAAAGGAAGAATGTGTCGCAACAGAGGCTCGGTGTGGGGAAGTAAGTAAACGAAAAACAAAACTCAGCAAAACTCAACAAAAACAAACAAAACTCAAAAAAACTCAACAAAACTCAACAAAACAAAAGTCAGCAAAACTCAACAAAACATTATTATTATTATTATTATTATTATTAATCTTAGCTTAGCAAAAGAGGATTGGGCAGCGCCAAATTCACACACTACTTACTTTTCTGTGAGCAGCAAAATGTGGGTTCTAAATCCAGCTACAAAATGAATTATTATTTATTTATTTATTTATTTACTGATTTATTTATTAAGAAATTAGTGATTTATTTATTTATGATTTATTTATTTATTTATTTATTTATTAGTGAATTATTAATTGCCATACCTAGTGCACTTTCCTACGACACTACCTTCAATGTTCAATCCTCTTGGTAGGTAAATTAATTGCTTTCATCACTATGTTGGGTTACCCAGTGTTTTTTTTTTGGAAGGATTTTGTGATGTAGCCAAAGTGGCGATTATCCAGAGAATAATTTTAGCTGAATTTGGCTACCTGCCAGATATGATTTTATTTTTTAGAAAGAATTCTTTTATAGTCTCGGCTGCTACTCCAACATATCATAAAAATTTGTTGGTTTTTAGGCCATTCTTTTCATGAAAACTCTTTTGTATGGATCGAAATCATATTTTTCAGTTCAAATTTTGGCAAATTTTGATCAGTAGAATAATTATTGTAATGATTTTATTTTATTTTTTAATTTTGCAATTAGGGAAATTTTGGTGAATTTTTCCAGTCGTTAAGCAAAACATTTGTCCAATTTGCAGTTTAAAAATTTTCCCAAAACTTCCAAAAAATTTGGACGTCAGGTGGCCAAAAATTCTCCCCAAAAACAGAAAGTTGTATGTCAACTAGGTTCTTTTTGGGGGAAATTATTATCATTTTTTTGAACCTTAAATTTATTTTTTCTACACATTCTAACATTTTTTGTTAAAAAGAATGGCTCTAATCGCCAAATTTAGAAAAAATAATTTAAAGTCGCCAAAAACATATAAAGCATAAACCTTCTTAAATGTTTTTTTCATTATCATTTATATGGTCTATAGCCAAATTTGGCTAAATCCTCTTTGTGGAATAACTAATCACAAAAATTGAAAGAAAGCAAACCCTATATAACATGGTTTTTTTTTTCAAATTCCTCAGGTAGGTGCACTGGCGAGGATCCCCAGCTTTAATTTGCATTAAATGGCGACTGTCCTAGGCGGACAGTAGAGTTTTTTCTGCATCCTGCCTAAATCTAGGCGAGCTACACGGACTCACTGTCTAAATCTGGCGAATTCTTCCTCTTTTTTTTCTTTTTTTCTCAGAAATATGGCGAATTTTTTGGAAGTTTTCAAAAAAAAAAATCCCTTCCAGTTGGCGAAATTTCGCCAAAAAAAAAAAAAAAAAAAAACCACCATAAAAAAGAACCAATTTTAAGGGCAACAAAAAATTTTACAACAAAGGGTGCAAGGGAAACAC
>Ga0116231_10005171_pt1 | contig 25840 bp, 23 predicted proteins | sample S1TSphgellanicum_2_FD_89695 | JGI IMG/M metagenome (GOLD analysis project Ga0116231, IMG submission 89695) | Host-associated microbial communities from peat moss isolated from Minnesota, USA - S1T2_Fd - Sphagnum magellanicum MG | ecosystem: Host-associated > Plants > Peat moss > Unclassified... | reverse complement strand
TTCTTTCTGTGAGAAGAATCCACTTCACAGTTTTGGCTCACAAAAAAATGACACTGAAGCTGATGAAGTGACAATCCTTTCCCTGGCTGCAGAATGCTGTTGTGAGGCCCCCTTTCTTCATGTTGAGCTGGGCAGCAATCTACCTCATCAACATATTCATCATCATTTGGACAGTGGTAATTGGCATTGGTCGTGGTGGCTGGGCAAGCATCACAACTTTCAAGCGTGAAATCGAAACGTTCGGTGTATTTGCCCCATGCTATCAATGCCCACAAACAGCTGCAGCTCCCACTGGGTCTACCCTAAACTCCACTCACCATAATTGAATACAGAAATTGGATCATCTATGTCTTTTGTTCTTTACAGAACCCAGGATTTTAACTCCCTCAATTGATGTTTTTGACTGGAAATATCAAGAATTTGAGCTTCTAAAGTGGCTACACTCAATCAAAGTACTTGTATCAATTTCTTGACAACCCTTTCATTATTATCTTTTCTCTATAAATTTCAAGATTCTGAGCTATTACTACAGCAGGTATGTTGAAAGTCGTAGAAGCTCTTAAAAATTCACAGCAAGTAGAATTCAACTCTTTAGTTCTTCTTGTGACTTTGTTTCTACATCCTTTGGACAATATCTAATTACAATTACTTACAACACATATCACACATGCTTCTGATCACTCGTGGTTTGGATTGGCCTTCATCAAAACACATCAAAAACCTTTAATACTCAAGCAATTGGATTCAAAAGCTAAACTTTGTACTCACGATTGTTCAAACAAATATGTTATGTAATTCACAAGCAAGATGAAGGAAATGAATTATTGCCGAAATATTACTGAAATGTTAAGAAACCTTTATTATTCAAGCAATTGGATTCAAAAGCCAAACTACGTACTTACGATTGTTCAAACAAACATGGTATGAAATTCACAAGCAAGATGAAGGAAATAAATTATTGCCGAAATATTACTGAAATGTTAAGATTATAAATTATTTTTAAATTATGAAAGTATTGTCCTGATTCCTGATTCATCCCTCTTGAAAAAAAAGGGTTTTTTCCAGGGAAAAAGATATTCAATTTATGCTTTACACTGAACTGAAATTGAGAGAGAGAAGTTGCATCATATACATTTGGTCCTACTTCAATGGCTTTTTATGTAACCATGCCTATATAGTGTCATTGGCAACATTTCATTCATATACCTTTCATCCATTTGGCATTTGACATTTGCTCTCTCTCTCTCTCTCTCTCTCTCTCTCTATATATATATATATATATATAAAATTATTATTTGTATTTTTAATTTATTTTTCTCAGAATGTTCATTTAATCCCAGATTTTTTTTTCCTTTTTCTGTGTTCTTATATTTGGTACATTTTCTTTCTTTTTTTTAAAATAATAAATTGGACATGATAGAAATTAAATCAACCAAGGATTTAATCTGGAGGGGCACTAAACGAAGGTGCCATTCAAAAATTGCTAATTATGCAACTCCAATTCAAAATATGAGACCAAAAATATGACCAAATATCAATTCAACTCCACCAAGCTTTGAACTAAAAATTTCTTGAGAGAAAAATTATATTTCCCTTGAGAAAAAAAAAACCATTTCCAACTTTTGTTTGTCTATGGGTGCAAGGGACTTCCTTTGGTTCAATGACCAAAGAAAATCAATTCATGGACATTATTTCTAGCATACTTCATTCCCAAAATAACGGGCCCCCTAGGCTTGGAGGCCAAAGGTGTTGCACAGTATAAAAAACAACCAACCTGATTTTTACTTTTTAAAAATATTGCCATGATACCCGGCGGGTATCACAGTTAACTACATCAAGGAAGACGCCCTCAATTTACACTCAACAAAATTTGAAAGTGTTTATTCATTGGAGGAATTCATGCAAGAAAGTGCTAGCTAGGCATCAATATGTTTTCCCTTTCATTTCTTCATATTTATTTACACTTTTTTTTTTTTTTGTTAAATAAGTTTTTTTTATCTTTTACCATTTTCATTCATTTGGTTTTATGAGTACATGGGAATGGCATGCCAAAATTATTGATGCACATATTTGATGTCCCACATGTGAAAATTTTTGAGGACCAATTGACCCAACAATATAAATGGTCACCTAAGTTGATTTCCAACTTCGACATAATCTTTGCATACAAATGTGACCCACTTTCATTGTCGATTCAGACGGCGGGCTGAAGTTGTGAAGATAAATGGAGGTTTGAACCTCCGGAGGCCTCCGATCATTATTCCTTTGCCATCATCTTCTTTGTTCAAACTCAAACTCAAACCAGTGTTGCACGGTTCTTTGAATTTTTTAAGAACCGTCCATTCCGGTTCTCTAAACGTTTCAGAATCAAAGAATCCACAGTTCCGGTTCTTTGGGGAAAAAATATTCAGAATCCAGGAATTGTTGGTTCCAGTTGTTTGAAGAACCTTCGGGTATCTTTCCCTCACTCTAAGAACCGCCTAACACGGGTTCGAACCAGGTCGAGTTCAAAATTTCCCGTTTTGCTGGGAAAATGGAAGAACACCTAAAGCTCAACAAAATGCGTGCGAAATAATTAGGGTTTGGAGGCGATGTCTTAGGGCATAATTCTGCGATGAATTTGCAAACTGCGCACTAGTCCAGTACCTATTTTTCTGGAGACCTAATTGCGTTGCTGATCTGGTAAGTTTTGAGGAGCATTATGTGCTTATGACTTGCTGGAAATGTTTCTGTAGTGGACTCCACATGAACACAGTTAGTTCACTCAGAAGCAAAACCCATAAAATAAAACATACCTCACAGATTTGTGTCTGGTAAGTACAACCTGCTGCCACACCTCACCTCACCTCACCTCACCTCACCTAATTGAATTGCACACAAGAGCTGGAGCATTAGTGGGGTTTTTTTTTGACATGGATCAAATCATGGCCACTAATTGCAACATATAAAGCTCAGCATCAAATTTCAGTCCTGAAGGGTGGCTGCTTTGCATGATCTCCCCTCCCCATACACAGTGCCACCAAAAATGAGGATAGAATGGCCCAAACCCATTGCACCCGCTCCATGAAAGGAGTGCTTATTTGGAGGTTGCTGACCATCCCATTGCTTCTTCAGCTTCTTCCAAAACCATTGTGCAACTCTGCCCAAATCTTACCTTCAGGAATTGTTCCCACAGCATCAGCCATTGAGAAGAAGAGGGTTGTGAATGAAGAAGATGTGTTTGCTTGCATTCACATACTGTATATGTACGTACCTCTGACTACTACCCTTTGCATTTGTGGTGCTGGTGCTGGTGCTCACTCGCTCACCTGTTCTCCATCATTACCTTGGCAATAATGCACATTGCTGCTGATTGCCCCCTCCAGACACAAGATTCATCACCCAGAAATCCTTTTGTTCTAATTGAAATGGCCAAAGAATGATCAATGTCACACATCATGATCAATGCTCCCTCTATCTCTCTCACTCACACACACATGCACATACATACATACATACAAACCTATACACACATACCTATACCTTACATCTTCAAATGAGTATAGCCGTGACAAAAGAAACTGGCAAATAGTTCCACAACTTGAAAGCTCACATCTTCAAACAAGTGTAATGACAAAAGAAGATAGCAAATAGTTCCACAACTTGGAAGCTCACATCTTCAAATGAGTGTAATGACAAAAGTAAGATAGCAAGGTTTAGCACAGATGGTGTATTGTAGATAGAGTCTTTGTTTTGAATCTCACCATTGTCTTTGGGAGCTGCAACAGCACAAAGTCAGGTGCAGCAACACCTTCATACACAAATTCTATGCTATTCACTTGATTTGCCAAAGGAGCAACTTACACAAGTAAAATTCAAAATGAACAAGAGAGTCCACCACCTGTTTTTTCCCCATGTCACTGTCCATTACAGCAATATGGGTGGAAAGATAAACAACCATGATCTGGATCATGCACATGCTTGCGCATCTGATCAAAGTGTTATAACTACACCTGAAGTTCCACAACTAAGTGCAATTATGACAGATTACAAACAACACTAATAAAATATCACAATCTACAATGGTCTTGGTGAAAATCCTTAAGCAGTATCAATATGTATGAATGTTGTTTTGTTGTCAGTAAACTCTGTCGAGCATGGTCTCTGTTGCGCACACTAAAAAGAAAGGAAATAAAACCTTTTGAGAGGCAAAATCATTGTTGACTGCCAGCACTGTCGAGTTGTGAGAGACGTAAGCATTCATGCTGTAAGTCTGAACACATCTCACGAATAATTCTCTCCGAGACCCCCCGCACATACCTACTGAGTGGCCACGGGGGCAATATGGCAGGTTCCAGAAGCTGATGGAAATTTACCCATGAGCCTACTACCTCTGACTCTGAATCGGCAGCTTGTGACTTCTGCTCACTTGCATACATTGAATCAATCTTCCAGGATCCAGAAAACTTTCGCATCATTCCTTGCTTTGCAAGGTCAAATAACATCTGTAGCAGAAGAACAGAGGTAAAATATCCACCAAGTTATCATACCTGCTGCACCATCCCATGACTAATCATATATGAACATGGTGACCTAGCATGTGTGACAAATTGAGGCTAACAATAAGATCATGTACCATCTGCATGTACTGAATAAGTATGTCACCTGGTGCTCTTGCCGGTTTTGCTCAACCATAACACGGCTGGAGAAGGTGCCAGAGAACATGAGGAAGCGCCACCGTCCAAGCTGCTCCACCTCAACTAACTGTCGATTGCCATCATCCTCCAACACTTTCCGGTAGCAGACCTCCTGCATTTCAAAAGTGGTGGGTAAAGAGAGGTAAGTGCAGAAGCAGTGATACCTTAACAAGGACAGCAACAGACTAGTCAGGTGGTAGAAAGGGGAACTTTGAATCAGACTCCATCTGCAAGTATCCAATGACCAAAAAAATTCTTGTCTCATTATTGAAATCAGCATACTGATGCAATTTTTGCTATCAGTGTTGAGGAAACAACTCTTTGAGGTACCACCTGGATTGGGCAAAACCATCTTGTCAAAACCCCATCAATATGTGCAGTCCTTACAGTTGTGATTATTGCTCACAAAAGTATCAGAACTTTTCATCTTCCTCATCATTACTGCAGTAAAAACTGGCTGTCCATCTACACTTCATCTGCTACTGATTAGTGGATGACAAATGAACAGGAACACAAGCAAATATCAACCGCATTCATGCCACCACTTGAATCATGGACACATATGCAGCTGGTCAATAATCTCAATACATCATCATAATTGCAGTCCCAGAGACACAATTGATTTGACAAAAGACCTATTTCAGTTCATGGTGTCACCCATTGCAGAAAGCACCACCACCACCACCACCATCATCAAGGAGACCTGTAAACTGAGGTTGTAGGAGGCTCCCAGATGTTGTTTCTGCACCTGTGCAAGTGTGCACAAATTTTGCACTTACGAGACTCTATCCCAAACAAAAGCGCAGAGAAAAGACCAAAACCGAATTGTTACAAAAAGATGAAAAAACCCATGTTACAGAAACAGATGTTCACGACCTCGCGGAGGAGGCCAAAAAAAGCGCTTGATAAAAGAAAAAAAGATTTCAAGACAGATTCGTACTCAAAGATTCACCAAAACGAGCAAATTACAGAACGAGCCTCTTGTAGAAAATGCATCCCCTGTCTACTTCTTCCGATGTCGCAATTTTCAGCCTGTAAAAGGGGGGTTAGTATGTGGCGGCCATATAGCGCAAAACAAGGACGAACACTCCTGACATTCATGTGCACACCGCGGCAGCAAGCACATCCGATAGGATCATCGCAAACAAGACCTGACAAAAAGAAAATTCTTCAAGCTCTGTAGAGGCCAATGCCAAATTATTATTATGAGGAAGAAAAAGGGAGAAATCCGCAAGTATTCCGCTTTCGCAAGAAGAAGAAGAAGAAACAGGAGGCTTGAAAAAGGGGGTTAGTATGTGACGGCACGCCCATTCATTCATATGCACACCCACAGCAACCACATCCGATACGATCATCATCGCAAACAACACCTGAGAAAAAGAAAATTCTTCAAGATTCAAAGAGGAGAATGCAAAATTATTATTATTATTGTTATTGTGAGCGAGAGAAAAAGGGAGAAATCCGTGAGTAATTCGCTTTCGCAAGAAGAAGAAGAAGAATAAGAAGCAGGAGGTTACACCAGTCTAAGTACCTTGATGTTCTTGAAGACGCGCCTATTATTGGGGTCAGTGATGATGTCGTACACTCCGCCCGGCGGCAAGGCGACAGAGAAACGCGCCTGAATCTCGCAAAACGTTCCCTTCGGCTGCATCACTTTCAGCACCGGAGGCTCATGCACGAAGCTATCGGAAGGCAGCCAGGCATCGTCTTGGATGGCCGTCTTGCCATCGCCTTCAACGCCGTCAAGGGCCGTCGAAGTAGAAGCAGCAGCAGCAGCGTCGTGGCCGTCCTTTCGCTCCGCCATCGCTCCTTTTCCGTGGAAGACTTGCTGCTGCAAGCGTCCGGGGAGTTTATACCCACCTCTGCGTTCCCCTTGAATTTGGATGGATGAAAAAACCGTCCGTTCCCTTGAATTTGGATGAAATTCATCCATTTCTTCTACAGGTCATCACCTGATATATCAAGGGCTGCATTACTATAGGTGAAAAACGTTTCATTAAATTTGGATGAAAAAGTATGGTTTTTTAAATTTGCATGAAAAAATATATATGTTTCCTTGAATTTGGATGAAAAGAGTATGTTCCCTTTGAATTGGATGAAAAATATATCTTCTTGAATTTGGATGAAACTCAATCATTTTCAGTAAATATCACTCATATAATAAAGGTTAAATTCTCATTTAGGTGGAAAACGTTTCCTTGAATTGGGATGAAAAATGTACATTTTTTCAAATTTGGATGAAATTCATACAATTTTAATAAATGACTCACCCATGCAACATGAAGGATGGATGATAAGTGGTCAGGAAACAATTTTCTATTGGGTTTCAATTCCCTTAACCATGATGGTTATTAGTTATTAGCCCAAACAATTTTGATACTAGAATGCATACTAGTGTTTAGGGTTTAGTGTAGCCATCTTTCTCAATATCAATGTTTACTTCACAAACTTATGATTCACGATTCTTGTTTTGAGTTTTGAGTTGTAGAATGTGATGCTGAATTGAAAGTTGAAAGTAACGACGTTTTGCAATTTAGGGTATGACATTTTATTTTTGTTCACACCCACTTCCAACTTCAATGCATTCAAGTGCAAGCTTGGTGAAGGTTCCCCAAATCATGTATTAAGTTCTCTTCACACTTTGTGAAAGCTTGCATTTAGTTTTGTGTTCATGTTTTCAATTTACATTCTACATGTCACAAGTTGTGAACCAAAGAAAGAGATTGAAGATGCCTCTCGATGTTGCAATAATTTTATATCTATGGTGGTTTGTTTATGTATTGTGGGTCTTGCTCACTTCCTTCACCATTGTTGTAATGATATCCATGTAGATTTGAGAGCCAATGTGCATTATGAAGGTTTGGTGCATTGTGAACATGAGGTGTTGAATTGAAGATGTTGAAGGATTTAGGGTTTTATGTTTCATCATTTCTTTTGTTTGGTTTTTTATTTTCTACAATGACATTTGTAAACTATGATACTTATTTTTCATTTGGTTGTGAAACAAATCATGAGGAGGTCGAAAAACTTATATTTAACGGCATCACTAATGAATCACAACAACTCGTTAGCACCATGGACAAAACACCCATTACAAAGTTAATGATTAAGGGAATTGAGGTTGATGTTGATTGAAAATCATCTTAGGGTGTTCAACTTACTAAACTACAAAAGAACCAAAAGTTTTTACATCGTTGAACTTCCTCCAATTGGGCATTATTTGTGTTCAATGTCCATTTGTAAGAGTCCATGTTTAAGCTATTTAGGCAATGAAATGTGTCATGTGTTATCCCACATGTTAAATTTCAATAGCAACAACAATACATGATCCAAAAAAGGTCTTTTTTCTTACAACCCTACATATGGCATCACCAATATGAAAAAACATGTTCTGAATGAACATAAGGTTTATTTGGTTTGGCAGAAAGAACAAAGGAAGGTGACAAATGAAAATGGTGCTAGTTGGTGGAAAGGGAAAAAAGGAAGACAATGTTCTCACATCCATTACATTTTTTTATAGCAACCACATCTGATACAATTTATGGAATTTGTTGCCTTAATGCGCTTGCCACATAGAACTTAAGTGGAACAAGCCCAAATAATAAAATATATAATTATGTTTATCAATTATAAATGGCATCATTTTATGAGGCCAAAAAAGGTTCAAGTTGGAAGAATAATATGTTGCCTAGTGGAACAAGATTAACATTGTAAGGATAACGCATTCTTAAGCAATTTAGAATAACATGAAGGAATATGCAAAAGATAGTCATTGGTGAGATGAGGTTGCAATGAATGTTCATGAATTCATGCAAATCTTGCATAAACTTCTAATGATCATCAACAATTTTTAATTAATCATAATTTTTTTTTGCAAACTTGATTTTAAAAATTCCAACTCCATTGTGATCATGAAAATTGTGACTTGATTTGTGTGGTTTTGCAAGAAGCCCTAATACTAGGTAACATATGTTTAGTAATTATTTTTCCACAACCAACCATTTTTTAGGTAGAATCATTTGATCCCAAACTTAAAGACCCATGAAAAAGTAGATTGTGGAAGTTGGAATTATGGACAAACACAACTTTTGGAATCCAATTAACTAGTCAACTCAATTTCTTTCCAAATTTTGTCAAACTTAGAGCTTCTTGAGAAATGATTTGATGAATTTGAGTTTTTTCCATGCAAAATCATGAGTAGTTTGACTACAATGACATCATTTTCAATTCATCAATTGTAGCCAATGATCTTAATGTATTTCTAACCTTTTCTTGTCTTTAATACAATGTAGAAATTAACATAGTCTTAAGATTTTGAATAATGATCTCTTTATAATTGTACTAAGCATTTTTTTACACTTTTTGTAGCAATGATTTCTTTTACAACCAATTGAAATATTACAATGTATTCTTATAGAATTTTAACCTTGAAAATTTTGAATTGAAACATGATTTTAGTGTTTTTCCCAAGATATCATAATTTAACTTGTTCAATATCCATGAACATGTTGTTTTTGATGTCGTGAACACTTGAGCTTTGTGGAGCCATGGTATATGAAAGCAAGCCATGGCTAGATTGTGGGTGTCCTTTAGGAATGACATCCAAGCCTGCAACTTTCAATAAAAAACCAATGCCCCATTCATGTGGGCTAACAAAGGATGAATATTTCAAACATTACATTTGCGATCATGACATATACGTGGTTATGAGTGGGAGTAATCCAAATTCGATGATTGGGGAATGGGTAACGCAACATTTGAAAGAACATCGTCTCTATGTAGTTCGAGGGCCACCAAGACCAAATTTAAAGCCACAACCTTGGAAATGGGAAAAACCAGACATGAATATTGTGAAACTAATGCCAGGATGGAAGGGATGGAGTCCAGAATTGGCAGAAATCATAGTTGACCAAATAAATGTTGATGGGATGCTTGATACACTTGGTGTTTTTGAAAGATGGATGAGAGAGGAAATGGCAAGTACAGTCAAAGGTTTCTTACTTTCATGTGGTTATGTTGGAGAGAGAATAAATAGAATGTTACGATATAAGTGTGATCGTGTATTTATAACATCAATTAATGATTTTTACCAATGCATGGCAAGGAAATGGATGTCAATTAGTCATTTCTTGTACAAAGTGGAACTTGGACCTGGCCACATTGGCCCAAAAATGAGCCAACTCAAATGTTTTTCAGATATTGAAATAGATGCTTCTATAAAGGTCTCAAGTTGTTATCATTTATGATGCACTAGATTAACAAATTCAACATATACTTGAAGAAAAAGATTTGGTCTTTTTCAAGTTTTGAATAATTGTGATATTTGTGCATGTCCATCAATTTAAGGATTCAAGATTCATAAGTAGTAGATCATCACATAATTAAATCATGGATGTTTCAATTTTGGACTTAAAAATTTCAACAAGATGGACTTTTTATGTCAAAATTTGATTATGATCTTTCAACAAATCATGGAAAAAAAATAGCACATCGCATGAAGAAGTTACTTGCTTTTGTGTTTTTTTTAATTGGGATTCGTGATATTCATGTAGTGATTGATATAATAAAATTACAAACCCATGAAGTAGCTATAATGTGAATATGAACATCAATTTTTCAAGATCAAAACATTGTGAAAGTTTCCACATGTCATTCCAAATTGTAAACCTAAAGGTCTTACATACACTCAAGTTTGGTCTAGGAACAATACTTTTGTCCACTTATCAAGTTTTGAAATGAAGCATTGTAACATTAATGTATAAAAACACGTAATTTTGTCATTAATTGTGATCTTATGTGGGTTTGTTACAAATGGTAAATATCCTTTACATTTTGTGACAATACCTATGGTGTCAATGGATGCAAATATCACCACGCAATGACATACATTTTCAAGTGTTCAATAGTTTCATATTTGAGGAAGAAAAAACATCTTTGGAACAAAGATCTTTCATAAATTATGTCATTTTTAAGAGACTCAAAAATAATTATTATGTTTTGTGGTACATGTTATTTATCCATTTTTTAAAATATTTATAAGTGATTTTAGGGTTTCATAATGTAATGCATTTTTTCCCCAAAAACAAATGAAAAATCCAATTGCCTGGATGACATTTATAGTGCAAAAGGTCAATTGTTTTTTATCATTTTGGTAAAAATTTGAACTTGTGATTCCATTTTTTCCCATTGAAGTGATTAGACATTTACATTATATATTAGGGGGGGGAAAACTTGCATTATAAATTATTCTTTTATTACCCAATTTCCATTTCACCCCATGATGTAAAATAATTTAATGAAATAATGAATTGTAATATCCTCCAAATGTTTTTGTTGATTTTTCTTCTTAATGTTGGTGCCTACAAATGAAACAACATTGGCATATTGTCTAATGTTGATCACAGGTTGGTTTGGGGTCTCAACATGTATGTTTTCATGCTTGGTTGTGAATCAAAATGTCTACCATGTGTTGTAGTTGAAGTGGCCATGGGGTTGTAGTTGACATGGTAGGTCATTATGATTCAAAAAATTATGTGGCATGTTGTAGTTGATGTGGATGGGGCAATTGGGTTGGTCATAGAATTGTAGAAGAGCAAACAATAAAGGATGTTAAGGGTGGGCCTCCAAAGTTGTTGTTCATACCCCACACCATCATGATTTCTAATTTCTAGTATATTTAAACATAGACTTTTTTTATTCTTTAGATGTTGTAGAGGACAACATTTTGCAAATTTGGCAAATGGTAGATAAATGTATCTAGATCATAATGATGAACAAATAACAATTGATGATAATACCCATTAATTCCCCTCTCAACTATTAGATTATTAGTGCAAGATCTTTGACAAGCTTACATTGCACATATATGTTAAACCCCTCTTTTTGATAGGTCTTGAACAAGAATGCAAGTATTGATTGATGGGTTTTTTTTTATTGACTTTTGGTTTTTTTGGAAAATGGGGATAATGGTTTGAATAGAATGCTTCATATAAGAAGACATTTTTAGATATCCATGGTGTAGTGAATATACATATTTCAATTTAGAAATTATCATCACATGTTTATATTGATTGGATCATAGATGTTTTGTTGGAGATAATCATGTAACTACACACAAGATTCAACATTTGATAAGATATTGTTGTCATTGTATAATCACAATCATCAAAGACTTTGGTCACTTGCTCTTGCATAACCAAATGGACATAAATAGGTTGGAACATTCCTAATTATGTTAAGATACACCAAACCATGCATGGATGATCTTCACCCCCTAAATGTGAATGGAAAATAATGTACATTTCTTAGAATCAGGAATGGATAATATTATTTCCTTTGTGAAAGCAGGAATGAAAAAGGATGTACACTTCTTGAAAGTAGGAATGAATAAGAACATAAACTTCCTAGAATGTGAATTAGGTGTGTCATAAGGAATAGTTACCACTCCTACTTTAAGCTAGTTTTTTCATACATTGGAACTATTTCTTTTATTTAGAATGGAGTTTCATCTAGCATTTGTCTCCAACGGTTCCACTTCTTCTTTTTCTTCAATAATCCTTTTTTCCTCTTCCCCAACAATTGTGCATGGTGTGCAAGACTTGGAAACAGACTCTTTATCATATTGCACTACAACAAAAGGTGTCCCTATGTGCCAAGTGATTTCACTGGATTTTGAATGAATTCATTGGTCTAGTGAACAGGGACTAGTGAACTGCACCCACTTTTGTAGTAATGTTAGTTTTAATATTCCAAAGCTAATCATGGCTGCCCTTGCTTGTGGGGTGATCACAAAGACTTCAATATTAGGTGCATTCATTTCAAGGTGTGACCTCTTTAGATCAAAATTGTTATGATCATCATCATCATGGTTGTCAATATTATTATCACATCTACAATTATTATTGGTACCAAATTGCAAATATGCATCGTCATCCTCCAATTCATTTTTTCCAAGGTTTATAAAGTAAAAGAGGTGCTCTATTGGACTCCATCTTGTTTTGCTAGGACTGATGAACACATTGGGGTTTTGATTAGCTCCTCCTCATCCTTCTCCAGTGTAGTATCGAATTTGGATACAATTAAAGGAGGAGACGATGATTTAGTTGTTACCTTTTCCTTGCTTGTTGCTATTATCATTTTCTAGTACAATATGTCCTAGCTCAAAAAGCCCATTGCAGCTTCTCCTTAACACTAAGTTTCAAAATCATTACAATTGCCAAATGAAAGTTAACCCTTTCAAGCAAATATATTATTGCTCAAAGAAGAACTACTACAATTGTTAAGAATTGTTACTATGTGGGGGTGATGGGTCCTTTAGATTTAGTACCAAACTCTATTAGGCTAAAATCAACATCCACGGCCCCCAAGTTTATACCTTAAAGTGCAACACATATAGCGGGTACAAAAAGGAAAGGTGGATTTGTTGGTTTTCACCTTAGGGGGAATGGAATGCATTTTGGGAATGGAATTCATCACCTATAACAATGTGCTCATAGAAGGCCACAATAGGCTAGTTAGAATCCCATCCAAAAATGGGATTGTCCGGATGAAGGCACATGAAGTGCCTAGTGTGGGTGGATGGACCATCCATTTGATGTTAGGAAAGACTTTGAAAAAGGAATGTATGGAAGGTTATGGCATGTTGTGTGTCATGCGTGTGTTGAACGAATTTGAACCAAGGGAAGCTACCAACTTGGTGAGTCTTCCCAAGTGTGTTAAGCGAGTCTTGGATGAATTCCTGGATGTGATGCCTGAAAAGTTACCCGATGAGTTGCCGTCGAAAAGACAAGTTGACCATGTAATTGAGGTGATGCCAGGAGTGGCACCTCTTGCCAAGGCCCTATATTGAATGAGTCATGAGGAGTTGAAGGAACTTAAGGTTCAACTTGAGAAACTTCTCGCAAAAGGGATACATCAAACCTAACAAGTCACCATATGGGGCACCCATCCTTTTTATTCACAAGAAGGATGGGATGTTGAGGATGTGTGTGGATTATAGAACCTTCAACAAGGTGACAATGAAGAATCGATACCCATTACCTTGAATTGATGATTTGTTTGATTAACTTTCGAAAGTTAAAGTGTTTAGTAGGTTTGACCTATGTTCAAGGTATTACCGAATTCGAATCGCAAAAGGGGACGAAAAAAAGATTGTTTGTCGCACAAGGTATGGCTCATATAAGTTCTTGGTGATGTTTTTTGCATTCACCAATGCACCCGCCACATTTTGCACACTCATGAATGACATTTTTCGATAGTGGCTTGATGACTTTGTGGTCGTATACATAAATAACATTTTGGTCTATAGCAGTTCCATGGAAGAACATGTGGAGCATCTCCGGAAGGTGTTCCAAAGGTTGAGAGAAAACAAGTTATATGTTAAGTTCGAGAAATGCGAATTCGGGGTGACAAAAGTGGATTTCCTTGGACATAGGATCACCCAAGAAGGCTTAAAGATGGATGACCACAAGGTAAAGGCAATTTTGGATTAGAAGCCACCTAGGTCGGTTCCGGCTTTAAGATCATTTTTAGGATTAGCTTCCTATTATCGCAAGTTCATCAAAAACTTTGTGAAGATAACCACGCCTTTAACAAACCTTTTGAAGAACTCATCCGAAACCTATGAATGGGATGAAGCATGCAACGAGGTTTTTGAAACCTTGAAAGGCATGGTGAAAGCGCATGTGTTGAAGTTGCCCGACTTCGATAAAGATTTTGGGATCCACTTTGATGCCTTTGACTTTGCAATTGGAGGAGTCCTAATGCAAGATGGAAGGTCGGTGGCATTTGAAAGCAAAAAGTTGAACGAGATGGAACAAAGGTGGCCAACACATGAAAAGGAAATGTGGGCTGTGATACATTGCCTCAAGATTTAGGGCCATTACATAGGTTCCAAAATGCGGTGGTGTGGACCAACAATGTCACCTTGAAATACTTTGCCATTCAACTAAAGTTATCATCAAAGTAAGTGAGATTATAAAACACATTGGCCTTGTTTAATGTGGAGATTCAACACAAGCCTGGGAAGGAAAATGTGGTGCCTAATGCGTTAAGTCGCAAACACCAATTTAAGGTGATGTATGCGAGGGAAACATAACTTCAAAAAGACGTTCAATTGGCGAGCTGCTGTGATAAATTTGCCAAGGAAATGATGCAAAACATTCAAAAGGAATGAAGTCGCACTTCCGCTTGTGAAATGGATTATTGTGGTATAAGCATAATCGGCTCTATGTTCCAAAAGGGAGGCCTAGGGATGTGCTCTTAAAAGAATGTCATGATGGGCCCCTTATGGGCCATGGTGGCGCGAAATGCACCATAACATTATTCAATAAGTACTACTATTGGCTTAATTTGAAAAAGATGTAGAGGAATACGTGAAGACTTGCTCGACTTACTAACAAAATCGAACACTCAATAAAAAACAAGCAGGATTATTATTTTCGTTACCTATTCTTAAAGGGCCGCGGGAAAGTGTGTCCATGGATTTCATGGTGAATTTGCCAGCGTTAAGGGGATTTGATGCAATCATGGTGGTGGTGAATCGATTAGCAAGATGGCACATTTCATTCCCACCAAGGAAAGTGCCACAGCCCAAAAGATGAGAAGGTTGTTTTTCACACACGTGTTCAAGCATCATGGCCTCCCCAAGGACATTGTGTCAGATCAAGACCCAAAGTTCATAAGCAAGTTTTGATGAGCCTTGTGAAAGCGCATGGGGTCGGAGCTCAAGATGAGCACCTCATTCTGACCCCAAACGGATGGACAAACCGAAAGAGTGAACTTTGTTATCCAACAATTCCTAAGGAATTATGTGGCGGTGGATCGATAAAATTGGGTGGACCATTTGGAGTTGGCCGAATTTTGCAACAATAATTCAAAGCATTTGGCAACAAGTTCCATTCCCTTTCAAATGGTGATGGGCAAGTCACCAATTGTGCCTACAACTTGGGCCGCACATGGGTAACCCCCAAGTGATGTAAGTGAGGAAATGTAAATGGTCACACAACTTAATGAAAAGAAGCAGCATTTGTGGGAAATGGCTAAGGCCAATCTTGAAAAGGTGCATAAACAGTACAAGGATTTTGTGGACAAGTTTTGAAGAGAGGTGAAATTTGAAGAAGGAAATGAAGTGTGGTTGAACATAAAAAAATTCCAATTGCTAGAAGGTTTGAACCACAAGTTTTTGGGCCCATATATGGGTCCATTCAAAGTGTTGGAAAAGAAATTTCCTAACACTTACAAATTAGAACTATCAGAAAATCTTAAAGTTCATCCCATATTTCATGTTTCACTTTTGAAGTTAGCCTCTCATGATACCTCAAGGCCTAATCAAAAGCACAACTCAAGGCCCCCACCTGACTTCATTCATAATGAACCAGAATTTGAAGTTGAGGATGTACTCAAGTCAAAGCAACTAAGGGGGCAAAAATAAGAATACTTGGTTAAGTGGAAAGGATACCATCCAATAGAGGCATCTTGGATGAATGAGTCGAATATGGAACATGCCCAAGAAGCCATAGAAGAATTCCACAATAGACTGGCAAAGCAAAAAAAAACATAGAATGTGATAAAGACATCACCTTTCTTTTAGTGGCGCAGGGGATTACACAAATGTACCACATCAAGTTGCAAGTGAAATAAAGGCTAAAGACTTTCAAGAGATTACATCATGAACATAATGAATATTATTAAAAAAGTGGTCAAGTAGCATGGACAAATGGAACTTTCTTACGTAAGCCTAAATGAAAATCGGACTCCCATTTTAGGGTTAAGAAAATCTTGGCCACAAAAGAGGAGGCAAACAAAGTGAACTTACAGGAACACGCACATGTTTAAAGTGCATTCGAAAGGGTTGGTTAGTAGTGGTGGCCAACATAGGAAATCATGACCTCATTCGTATGCTATAATCGCATAGCTTGGGACTTAAGGTTTTGCAAAGCCTAAGCGTTGCTTCTCGTACTTTGATAGGCATACCTTTAATTACGTTTGATTATTATGATTAAGGCACAAGGTTGGGAAAGGAATCATGTCAAACAACTTAGATCAAGATTAGACATGGCTTAAGTTCTTCATGAAGGGATGGATGAAATACTTGCCTCCCAAATGAGGGTTTTGTCAATTAAGCTAGTTTAGGTCTTTTGATGAATCAAAAGTTAAGGGTTTTTTAATGAAACCCCCCTAAATTTGCGAAGACAATGTTGGAAACTTGGGGATGCCTAAGTTAGTTTAAAGCAAGGTCCTGCCATAGAAGTCGATAATCAATGACTAAGGATCCAAATGAAAGCAATTGCATTGAGGAAATAATTTATAAGTGTCAATGAGGACATTGACCTTTTCTTTTAATGGGGGAAAATGTCGCAATTCTAACCTTGGGCTCGCGACCAAGGCAAGGGCTTGTGAAGGTGTGAGCCAACAGTGAAGCCCGGGAGTCACATTTCATACTCCTAGGAGTGCAGGAAAATGTGAGGGAATGAACCCCACACTCCCAAGTGAATCCCCACATTGGGAGTTGGAGTCCCGATGGACTCTCGAATCTTCAAAGGCAATTATAGGGTCAAAACTCATTAAATTGAAGAGTTCCTTATATTATTGAAAAGCTCTTAGAACTTAGATGTTTCAAATGGGCTTACATGATCCATTTGGATACTTAAAACATAAGTTATGGCGAAAAGAAGGGTCAGGAGTCAAAGTGCCACTTTGACTCCCGACCACTAAAAGTTGGGAATTTCCCTGATTTATTTGCATGCAAGTGGTGTGCCACATACCGTTGAAAAGATCTTGATGAGGGCTATAATTTTGCTTTAGACCTCATATCGATCAGAGGTTTGCAAAAGAAGTTATGGGCCTCCAAAGCCGTGGGAGTCCTAATTTTGGGAATTTCAAGACTACAACTTGGGAATCCTGGGACAAAATGACATTTGGGTGCTGGCCTTGGCTAGGCATAGATAATACTATAAAGGGGAAGGTGGTGGTTTCCCCCAAGTCTTGGCTGTGGTGAATCTTGTGAATCTGTGTTTGCCCATGGTTCGTCTGTGCACCAAAAGTGCTCCAACTATGCACCAACCAACTTGCTATTTGGTTTGTGCAAGTTCATGTGAATAATTGACTTGCTTGTCATTCTTTTTAATCCCCATCCCAAAGCTCTAGCATGCCCTTCTACCCCCAAAGTGTTGCGAGCTAGGGAGCATGCCCCAACTCCTTCTCCTTTTCCTTCTCCTTTTCCTTCCGTTGTTTTCACCTTTGGATTCACAGTTGAGTCCATCAAGGAGTTTGGGGGTGCGTCAACTATAGTTGAATTTGGAATTCAGAAATGGGATACTTTAGATCCATCAATGAATAATCATTCAAGTCATTTCAACTAATACAACATTGTATTTGTTTATAAATTGATGGAATAATACATAAAACAACACTTCAATATTGTAAATTCTTACAACTATATGCAGTTAGAATGTGTTGCAATAAGAAGGCTCACATAATAAAATCCCAATTAATTTCTTACTTCCTAACAAGTCCATATAAATTAAGTAGCACCGAATACAATGTAATTACCATTCTCAAATGTAACATATATGTTTTTTTGCATGTTTACGATGATTGTTAAGGCTTTTTGAAGAATTACTGTTTAAAAGATTTAAATTTTTTTTGCTTGGCTTCTTTTGACCCTTTGACTTAGCCACGAGAGTGGCAACGTTATGAGTTGTCACCTTAATGACTCTTTTTGGCAATTTAGATGACATTGCCCTTTTATTTATTTTTACAATCATTGGTGATTTTTGAAATTGGGCATTGACCTCCACATTATTGGTGTCAATAGTAGGTAGATGTACATTAACCTCTACCTTCTCAATGTCCACACTAGAAAACAAGGTTTGTTGCAAAAATGATTTCCTAGTTAGGTGGCATCTCTATCAAAACTGGACTTGGATGTAATTTTGTTTAGATCAAATCTTGACGATGTGGTTCACCATTAGAATGGGAATGTAAGCTATCAGAGTCATCATTGGTCATTTCTTCTAAACCCATCTTGCAAGTTATGGTTGTTTTTTGCATTGACCTACCTTTACAAGGGTTGCTAGATTATAATAGATGACTAGTATCCTCATTAATTGTTTTTTCATTAGAATTGAAATCACCATTTAAATGTAAATTGTCTATATCAATAGTTGTTGTGTTTAGCAATGGTTTTGATCTTGAAAACTTCTTTTGATTACATTGAACCTTAGGAACAACTGTGGAATTAAAAGTTTGAGTAAGACCAAAAGGTTTCAAATGTAAAACCTGATTAATGGGGGTGTAGCTTGTAGATTAGTGGGACACTTCCCTTTGTAATGACCTTAAAGTAGGTTGGACATAGGTACAATTATTGCACACACTTTTCACATATTCCTCCATGTCCACAAGGTTGCACCAAAAGAACATTATTACATAATTTAGCATGTGTCCAAACCATACATGACATTTAGATTAATACATGTAATTTGGAAATTCCACCCCAAAATTACCACATATTTGCATATCATTAATCATCCTACTTGGAAGGAGATTGTGGGTTGTGTAACCTTTTTGAACTATCAAGTTGTAATTAGACAAAAAAAATTCTACAATAACTTCTATATCACACTAGCCATCATGAAATTTGGTTTTGCCCTTTCTAGTAAGTTCAAATCAACAACTAAACTATGAATTGAAATTGAAATAAAAACAATTGGTTAATCATCTTAACCTCAATCACCACGAATCCCATATTCATGGAAGCAAACTAAGTTTTGCTTTCAATTGAGGTAGGTCCACTTTTTGATAAGATTATAACCATGTTATCTTACAAGGGATTCATCATGGTTCTTCAAAATATGGGGAACATGCTTTGGAAACGACTTCATTTTCCAATTCCACATTTGTGTTACATGTTGGAGTTATAGCTTATAGACTTCCAAAAACATTATTAATTTCCTTGAAAGATGTAGAGGTGGTGGGCCCAACCATGTTTGTCTCCTTGGCCAAGTGATAATTAACAGTTGTTGATCCACCATACTCAGACCATCCATCTGCATTCAAAAACAACACTTATTAACCAATACTTAAACCTTATAAACTTTTTAGCTTGAAAACAAAATTGCATATATACATGTGATTGGTTTGAAAGGATTACATTACGAATTAATGCACCCATGAAAACATTTCCACACATTTTTTAAGCCCAATATTGAATGTTATCTTTTTATTGATTCCAATTTTTTTTTTTAGAAACAAGATGTAGTTGGTCAAGAATTACATGATGCATTAGGACTATAGGAATTGAAGACTCTAAAATTTTTTTTGTTCTTGAAGCTAGTTAAAAATTGCATGATGCATCAAGATTGTAGGAAACTAAAGACTTTACAATTTTGTATGTTTTTGAAGTTAATCAATAATGGATGGAATTCCATGATGCTTCAAGACTCTAATAAACTCTCAAGACATAATAAACAATACTGCAATAAACATCAAGACTCCAAATTCATCTTGATCAACCAATTGTTCTTATATACTGATGAAATATTGGGAAATTCTAAGTTCTTGTAGTACTAAGGAATGGCATTTCCTGAACCATTACATCCATGATCACCTAATGAAGTAATGTTCTTGGAATTTAAGGGTTAGGACTCATTCTCCTTGACCTTCCTATGCCCAAGCCATGAAAGCTTAATGAAACAAGTATATTTAGGATCGGTGCCATGACTTACAAAATTTGCAAATTAGGACATTTGAAAATGGCAAGGACATACATCACAATAACCTTACCTTCCTAAGCTAGCCACTAGTTTATGAATGGTGCAACTCCTTGAACTTGATTTCCATGAAGGAAACAAATTATGCTCCCTATAAACTTGTTGCATTATTTAATCATGTTAGTACATATTAACTTCAAAAGTTGAAGGACTTTTTAGATTTCTACTGAAAATTGGACAGGAAAAACATAGATGCAAACACATATGTCATACTTCCAAGAAACAAGATCGACACTTGCATAATCAATCAAATTTCAAGCTAAAGTTAAAAGACTGAATACCTATTTGTATGTTTTGACCTAATGTGGTTGGAGTTGATTGAACGTTCCCCAAGTCATCTCTTTGACCCTCCACCTTTGTAACCTTGGCCAAATTTTTGAACAATCCAAATGAAGAACATTAACTTTCATATGAGACCTCCTCACAGTTGGTAGCCTTACATTTTCTTGAAGAGGTTGTGTGCACCAGTAAACATTAAGGGGGGTAAGTGTGACCACAAGATGCAACACATATGTCATTGAAATCAAAATCTTCGTTACAAACATGACAAACTTCGACATTCCAACTCCTAATGCAACGAGATGATGGTGGCTTAGAAATAGAAAAGGTTGGAAATAAAGGCTTGACCCTACTTTCATATATGCAAGCTACTCTATTAGCTTGGTCAATAGTTCTTGGGCAAGCTTCAAGCCCATCACAAAATTGGCATACAATTCCTCGCATTTAACAACTTTAGCATCACATAGAAGACAATCAATTTTGTTTGTTTGTAACTTCCCTTGGGTTTGTAGCCAAGTTCTTTCTTCATATCAAACTTGTTGCTTAGTTCATTAATCCTCTTTTAAGAAACTAAAACAACTTTGAAATCAACCTTCACCACATTAAGATCACATTTTGTTTGACCATCCAAGGTCATTTGATCATCTAGAAGTAATTGAACTCTTCTTGTTGAACTTTTTTTGCTGCAACATCTCTCTAAAGCCCTTGAATTTGTTCTTTGAATTCATGAGTGTAAGTTTGCTTGGAAAGTAATAGGTCAACAACATTGGTTATCATTTTAAAATTGAATGGAAGCATTTGTCCCAAGGAAAAGTTAGATGAACTACATTTTAGGCAATTTCATGCCATGCTCCTATTTATTGCAAAGAAAGGTTCGGCCTTCACCTTAATAGTGCGCATCCCATTCAACCTATAAATGTTTGGATGTGGATGACTATGAACCCTTGAACCTAAGGAGTGGCCACCAAAGATATTTTTCCCCCCAACACCTTTAGCAACTCCTTTTGTATACGTGCCTTTATGTAAATTTTTTTGACTCAAGAGTTCCTTGTAAAACATCGCCTCGTTCCAAAACGATAGTCGATGTTAGGGAAATCATTTGTTTGATGTCCTTCCCAACTTGTAGAGAAACTTACTTCTCATGGGCAATAAATGCATATGCTACCCAATTCAACTCCTAGTTATTGTTTTCTATGACTAACGCTCGAGCAAACTCCAAGGTTATGGTATCTTTTAACACCTTATGTTTATGGTTAACGTAGGTGTAAAAAGTTGCGATCACCTCCTGTAATTCTAAGGTTATGTGTAACCTAAATTTCCACCCATTTATCAAACTTCGGCCCCAACACATTACAAATTTCTTCTTTTGAAACATCCCTCTCTTTGAGGGCCTTCATGTCATGACCAAACCCTTATAGGGTGTTTGCACACTATGATGACCTTATATGGACATCACAATGGTAGTTTTTCTTGTATTCCCTAAATATAAAAAAATAAATAGAAAAAATTCATTGAAAGAATAAAAAGGGATTCACTTATCTAAAGTTATCATAATCAACCTTCCAAGAGTGAAAAAATCAAATCAAAATCATGGATAGCTAATAAGAAATGGACTTTTGAATTTTCCCCACCTTTTTTGTCACATTTGCAAAATTCATAAACATGGACTTTTATTTTACAATGCATTAGTCTTACGTGTTTAAAACTTTGGGATACTTGATGAATCATGTTTAAGAAACTAAAGATCAATTGAATGAATGGAATCTGATTTTAATTTATTATGTTATGAACTTTTTAAAATCCCAAAAATTGTAATTATTTTAAAAGCCCTTTTAAGCATTTGAAAATGATTATTTAGAAATAATTTCATTTGTGATATTTTTTTAATGTCTCATAGCATCATGATTTGAAATTAGAAATGGAAAAAAATATTACTTTCAATATCATTTGAATATTCATATTTTAAACCAATTTTCAATTACATTAGGAAAAAACTTTGAAAAGGGATTCTGATTCACCGAAATTGTGACACCTTAGTGTGCTTTCGCCCTTTAGCCCTTGTTGGACCATGAAATACTCCAAGTCAAATGTAGCATTTTCCTAATAAAATCAACAATTTTTTTTTTTAACAAAATTAAATGATGAAACATTGCTTCCAAAAAAAATTAAACAAATGTTAAACAACATCATCAAAATTAGGTGCAACTAGTGGTTCAAAATAATAAGCATGTAAACATGCTTCAAAAGTTGCAAAAATACAATTTGAACGTACTTACCATTTTTGCCTTGAAACATGTTTGTATAAGGTTCAAGAAATCAATCAATTTAGGTGCATCATGCAACATTCAAAATTTTTGCAGAAAACATAAAAACATCACATGAACTTAATGTGTATACCGATGATAGTAGAAAGTTCACAATGTGAAAAAAACTTGTAGATGTTCATGGTGTGAGAAACCTCTTTGATGTTTGTGTGCTTCAATAGAACAAATTTCCCAAACATCACAAAGGGTAATATACATTACACTTCTAGGAGCAAGAATGGAAGTAGACTAATTGAGCTTCAATTGTCGGTGATGAAGTGCAAATGCATTGAGTCACTCAAAAGTTGGGAAGATGACCCCAATTAGATGAATAGGCCAACAGGAAAAAATAAAAATACAAAAAAAGGTTTTTTAAAAAAAACATTCCTGACCATTTTTTGAAAATTTCCTAAAGTGGTTTGAGTGGTACTGCTCAATTGTATTTACACCCATTCAATTGATTAATTGATGAAAAAATGAATTGATTTTGTGATAATTAAGTTCCATTCAAATGAAAATATTGAGTGCCATTGCATGCAAATTGAATTAGATTCAAATTCTCGAATTTATTTAAATTGAATTAAAAATGGGATGCAAATTGATGGAAAAAATGTTAAAATTTATTTGTAAATATGGGTGTTGGAAATGTTTTTAATAAAAAAACACAAATATGAAAAAACATCTTTTCATGCCTTTTTATTTGGGAATGGGCTAAACAAATTTTAATTTAGAAATGTCAAAGTGATGTTTAAAACTTATGAAAGTTAAAGTCCTACCTAAACTAGGTTTAATGAACCATTGGAGTTTAAAAATTGTTGTTGTTTTTGTGAAGGTGCCACAAACAATAAAATGTGATGTAAACACATGTGTTAATAAACTTGTTTAAAGATTAAATTAATTACCAATGAGATATATGCATTAGTTACATAAAGACTCATTGCACTACTACAAAATGTGAGTGTAGTTCACTCGTCCTTGTTCATTAGACCAATGAATTCATTATTTCTGCATTGGTCCTTGTTCACAACGACCAATGAATTCATTCAAAATCCAGTGAAATCATTTCGCACACAAGGACACCTTTTATTGTAGTGTTGAAAAATGCGGTCAACAATTTAGGTATTACAAAATTTGGGGAAACAATTTGTGTATTACACGAAGAAATCCAACAAAGATGATAATTTTGAAGCTTTAGGACCATTGAAAAAGTCTATTGACCTTTGTCCTCATATGTCCATGTCACAAATAAATATTGCTTAAACAATTTTTTTGGGTTAAAAGCTTAAATTTCAATTTATTACATTTTGACTCCTATCTAAAAACACTTGGTGATTTTTTTTCAAAGCTTGAAAATCCGATTATTACATGGTGTCACTCAATTCAACCATAATAATAAAATATATTAAAATAAGTTGCATAATCAATTTGGTGGCTTAAGGTTGTTGTTCCTAAACTTTCAAACAAAAATAATGATTGCCATTTGTTCACATGTATATGTCTTTACAAGGGAATACCGGTGTTGGATTATTCAACTATACTCAACAAATTAATTGTGTTGCTCTAAAGTGTCTCATTGCAATTTCACATTAATGAAAATTGCAAAACATCCCAACTAATAATTATCAAAAAAATAGTAGCTACCCAAAAAACAAAAAAATGGTTTGGGGGGGGGGGGAGAGAAAAACTCTTACAAAATCTAACCTAAATCTTGTTCTTTAAACATCAAAAATCTAATAATGGCTGCAATTTTGAAGAATGAGGGAAAAAATAAAAAACAAAAATTCACATCTAATGAGTTATAGATTTAGTTAGGGGAAGGGGTAAAATATATTGTAAAAGTGTAGAATTTTTTATTATTGCCAAATGGGTTGTGATGTTTGTAAGCCAATTTGGTCATAGAGACTATTCATTTTATGCAGATTTTGGAAATGGATATTATACAAAGTGGACTTATAAGTGTATTATTATATATATAATAAAATATAACATTTGAATCTCCACCATCAAATGTTAAAAGGGGTGTTTTAAGAAATGAAAAATTCTAATGCAATTGCTAAATCACAAAGCTAATGCATAAGAAGATCATTTAATTGGAGAAATTGCAAACCCTTTTTTGGAACTTTACCTTCTCATAAAAATGCAATTTGAAAATTTTCTTTTTTTACTTAAAATCCTAAACCCTAAAACCTAGCTTACCAGGAATCCAAGGAAACCTCGTCCTTTGCATACTTGAGACTCTAAACCTTAAGACCTCGTTTACCATGAATCCAAAGAACCTTCATGCTTTGCATACTTGAAATCCTAAACCTTAAAACCTAGCTTACCATGAATCCAAAGAACCCTCATCCTTTGCATACTTGAAATCCTAAACCCTAAAACCTAGCTTACCATGAATCCAAGGAACCCTCTCATCCTTTTCATACTTGAAATCCTAAACCCTAAAACTTAGTTTACCATGAATCCAAGGAACCCTCTTGTCCTTTGCATACTTGAAACCCAAAACCCTAGCTTACCATGAATCCAAGGAACCCTCTCATCCTTTGCATACTTAAAACCCTAAACCCTATAACCTAGCTTACCATGAATCCAAGGAACGCTCTCATCCTTTGCATACTTGAAACCCTAAACCCTAGCGTACCATGAATGCAAAAGGAACCCTCTCATTCTTTGCAGGTTGCATGAGTGCTTTACTTCACCACAACTAAGTTCAGTTTTGCCTCCCCCCCCCCCCCCCCCTCCCACTACATAAACTCTTTTTTTTTGAAGAACAAAACACAAAAAAAGAAAAAAAAATAAATTCAACAAAAAATCT
>Ga0116231_10005169_pt1 | contig 25846 bp, 22 predicted proteins | sample S1TSphgellanicum_2_FD_89695 | JGI IMG/M metagenome (GOLD analysis project Ga0116231, IMG submission 89695) | Host-associated microbial communities from peat moss isolated from Minnesota, USA - S1T2_Fd - Sphagnum magellanicum MG | ecosystem: Host-associated > Plants > Peat moss > Unclassified... | reverse complement strand
TTTGCTTTAATTTAAAAAACATCATTCTTGAGAAGTATTGAAAATTGTTCTTGTTCTTGGTTATTATATTCTTAATAATAGGATTGTGACTAAAAATAATTACAAATGGTCACACTTCTATTATCTAGATAATACCGGAAAATACAAGAGATTTTTATCTTCCATAAGACATAACTTCGTTTTGTTTTGAGTGGATTTTTGATAGACAGAGTGTTTTTAAGTATATACACTGAATTAACTCTTAATAAATTTTGTTTATTTGACACCATGGGATATCTGTACTATGATATCCCTCACCGGATAAATGTAACTCTTTAAATTAACGTCACAATAACTATGAACAGTGGGAATTTTTTCAATGATGAGATTTTAGAAAAAAGAATTGACACGTTTTATGGCTATGGTAATTATGAAGGAAAATATTGGTTTATCGGTATGGAAGAAGCAGGTGGCGACTTTCAAGATATTGAGAACAAGATAGATACATGGTCAGCTAGGGGAAGCCGTGAAATAGACGATGTTGCAGAATATCACATAGCTATGGGCCTAACTAAAGAGGAAAAGCTTATAGAAAACATTTCCCAATCCACAAAATGGCTAAATTTGGAGGCTCAATGGTTGAATAGTGGTATACAGCATACATGGAGGGGCTTAATTCATATTATATTAACTATTGAAGGACAAGAAGATATTAAACCAAAAGATGTTCGCCAATATCAAGTAGAGAAATTAGCTAGAAAAGGTAAAGAAACTTGTTTGTTAGAATTATTCCCTTTACCTTCACCAGGTATTGGTCATTGGATATTTAATGAACATGCTAAGCTCCCTTTTTTATATAACAGAGATACTTATATAAAGCATTGTGTTGATAAACGAATAAATCATATCAGTCAAAGAATCAGAGAACATCAACCGGAAGTAGTTGTTTTTTACGGTATGGGATATGAATATTTTTGGCGAAAAATAGTAGATGTTAATTTTACAGAAATTGAGTTTTCAAAAACAGAACGTTTCTTTATTGGTAGAAATAATCAGACTGTATTTGTGATGGCTAAACATCCTGTGGCGCGGGGTGTTCCTAATGCTTACTTCGATTATATTGGTAAAGTAATTGCTGATAAACTAGCCAAATAATACTTCCATAACTTAGAGTTTCATCGTATGAAGATATTATTCGATATAGATTTCACATCCACTAAATCTAGCCAAATTCCCTCCCGCCACAGCCGCACGGCCATAACGGGAGAGAATATTACATTCAACACAACCCCTTTCTGTAAGTAACCAAAATAGGGGAAGTAGATTGAATATGTCCTTAATCTTAGATGCTGGAATATCGCGCTTCCTCTCTCTTAGGTATGAGATTGATAAGTCTTTTCGTCTTCCAATTTCCTACCCAAGATGCATGACAAATATCAAAAATAATGCAAGAATGAAAATTAGTATCCTAATATAATGGGAATCTGTGTAAAATTTTTATTGCGAGTCGCACTTCCATTATAAAACGTATAATTCTTAGCATAATTCAGCGCTGTTGAAAATCAATCTCTCTCAAGACGCATTTTTTAACTTGTACAAGTATGGTTTGGGTAATTTTTGCAAGAGAGCGATCGCTAAAAGCGGGCGTTTCGCCATCACCTTTGTATTTGCCCCAAACCAGCTATTGTGATTTAATAGATATATAGATAACTTAAATTCCTTCAAATTTAAACACATTTATTGGCATAGTAAAAAATGGCAGCAGACTATCCAAACATTGATGTTGCGCCATTAATAGATCATGCTCTCTTGTCACCTACTGCTACCCTAGAACAAGTTGAGCAGTGGTGCGAACAAGCAGATAGATTTCACTTTGCAGCAGTTTGCTTATATCCAGCTTATGTCAAGCGAGCAGCAGAACTTCTGTACAAAAAAAGTCCTCAAGTCTGTACAGTAATTGGTTTTCCTTCTGGAGGGACAACATCAGCGGTCAAGTTGTATGAAGCTAAAGAAGCAGTAGACAATGGCGCTACTGAATTAGATGTTGTGATTAACCTGGGCTGGTTAAAAGCTGGAAAAACTGAAGAAGTCCATCGAGAAATCGCCACAATTTGCGAAGAAGCTGGACAACCTGTGAAGGTGATTATAGAAGTCGGTCTATTAACAGATCAAGAAAAGCAAATAGCGGCTGAAATAGCTATGGATACAGGTGCAGCGTTCTTAAAAACTAATACAGGTTTCTATGGAGGCGCAACTGTAGAGGATGTGAAGTTTTTAAAGCAAATAACCAAAGAAAGAATTGGTATAAAAGCATCAGGGGGAATACGGACTTTCAGTCAAGCCATGGATTTAGTCTTGGCTGGTGCTACTAGATTAGGTACTTCTAGGAGTATGGATTTGCTCCACGAGCGCGATAATCTAGAAAAGGGTAGTCCATGATGACGAATGAGCAAAACTTATAAAGCAACTGGGATTAATCTCAAAACTCAGGCGATGGGAGAATCAGATCGGATAGTGACAGTCTTAACCAAGGAATTAGGATTGATTCGCGCTATTGCTCCTGGTGCTCGCAAACACAAGTCTAGTTTAAGCGGTAGAAGTGATATTTTTGTGGTGAACGAGTTATTGATAGTCACAGGGCGATCGCTCGATAGAATTACCCAAGCACAAACTATCAAGACTTATCCAAGACTAGCTAAGGATTTGGGGAAGTTAGCTGCTAGTCAATATTTAGGAGAAATGGTCTTACATCAAGGCTTAACTGACCAACCGCAAATAGAACTTTACGACTTGCTCAATCAGCATCTCCAGGGCTTGGAAAATTTACCCAGAGGAGAAACAGGTATAAATGTGAATATTATTGCTTATTTGGCTCACGGATTATTCGATTTCCTAGCGTTAGCTGGATTAACACCTCAAGTAGAATTTTGTAGCTTAACCCAGTTGCGTCTGACACCAAACTTTACCCAACCTAATTGGCAAGTAGGGTTTAGCATCCCGTATGGTGGAATAGTTTGTTTAGATGCTTATCAACGTTTGCTCAAAGCCAGAGAAATGGCGATAAAGGAAGAAAAGGAAAACTATAGACTCACACCATCTGCTGCTGAACTTGATGCGCAACAAGTCATCCACCACCAAGAATTACCAATAATTTCTAGCCGATTGAATGCTAGACAACTGTTTATACTGCAAAATCTTTCACAAACAGGCATAATACCAATAGATACAGCCACTATTGATTATGAGTGGTTATCTATTGAAAGGATTTTGCGTAAGTATATTCAATATCACTTCGAGTGCTCTATTAACTCCGCTAAATTGATTGATTCTTACTTTGCTGCCAAACATGATGCAATCGTCTGATCTAGACCCAAAAATCTTGACTCTGTTAGCTAGCCAATCCCACAACCAGAGTTTATTAGATAATATACCCCCTGACCATCTTAGCCATCTCGTTCAAACCGATGCACCTAAAATCAATAACCCAGAAATTTCTCTACCTCAGATTTATCCATCCCCAAATTGGACATCAGAAATTCCCCCAGGTGATAATTCAGAGATATCAGATGGAGAACCTAACACTAGATTAGAATTACCATCCACAACGGATATTGATAAAAATGCTCAGGACTGTCAACAGGATAATTTACTATCAGATACCCCAAAATCAGAATCAATCCAGTTGAGTAGTTCCGGTTCAGGTGGAGCAGCTAATAACACAGTCCCAAAACAAGGATTTTTACCAGTTTTGAGAAACCCAAATTTCCTAGCTTTATGGGGAGGACAAGTTTTTTGTCAACTAGCTGATAAAGTTTACCTGGTGATGATGATTGCTTTAATTCATGGACAATTTCAGTCCAGCAATCAAAGCATTAGTGGTTGGGTGTCAGTCTTAATGATGGCTTTTACGATTCCAGCAGTGCTTTTCGGTTCTGTAGCTGGTGTATTTGTAGACCGATGGCCAAAAAAAGCTGTATTGGTGACAACTAATGTGTGGCGGGGAATCCTCGTTTTTTCGATTCCATTCCTCTTGTGGTTAACTGATAAATGGCACCCTGTAGGAGTTTTACCTGTGGGTTTTTTGATTATTTTGGGTGTGACATTTTTAGTTTCCACTCTCACACAGTTTTTTTCTCCAGCAGAACAAGCCGCTATACCCTTAGTCGTGGATCAAGAGCATTTACTCTCAGCTAATTCTCTATACACAACTACGATGATGGCATCAGTAATTGTTGGCTTTGCCGTAGGGGAACCGTTATTGGGACTAGCAGATAAGATTTGGCTAAATTTCGTCGGTAGTGGTGGTGGATTAGGTAAAGAAATTGTCGTGGGTAGTAGCTATGCGATCGCTGGATTAATTTTGTTTCTCTTGAAAACCCAAGAAATTCCACATCCACCCGAAACTGAATTTCCCGATGTTTTCTCTGACCTTCAAGATGGCTTAAGCTACTTAAAGACAAATTACCGTATCCGTAGTGCGCTCCTGCAACTGATCATCCTCTTTTCTGTATTTGCTGCTTTAACAGTTCTGGCTGTGAGAATGGCAGAAATTATTCCCCATTTAAAAGCCTCTCAATTTGGCTTTCTATTGGCATCTGGTGGCGTTGGTATCGCTATAGGGGCTACAATTCTGGGTCAATTTGGTCAACGCTTTGCTTATAATCAGCTGAGTCTTTGTGGTTGTCTAGGGATGACAGCATCTTTGATTGGTCTATCAGTAGTGACAACAAACCTCTGGGTCATCCTCCTATTAATTACCTTATTAGGTATTTTTGGGGCGCTAGTAGGTATACCAATGCAAACCACTATGCAAACAGAAACACCTCCTGAAATGCGTGGTAAGGTGTTTGGTTTACAAAACAATGTAATTAATATTGCCTTGTCTTTACCCTTAGCATTAGCAGGTGTGGCAGAAACCTTCATCGGATTACAGGCTGTTTTCTTATTATTAGCTGTAATAGTCTTTTTAGGTGGTATATTAACTTGGTATAACTCCCATAAATAATCCTCAAAGATAGCATAATAAAAAACAGATAGTTTACATTTGCCTTTCTTTATAGATATTCAAAGAATGCGTATAGCTTGGATTGGAAAAAAAACGCCCTTTTGTGGCAATGTTACCTACAGTCGAGAAATTACAAATGGATTACTCAGCTTAGGTCATGAGGTAAGTTTTCTACACTTCGCTCAAGAAGAATCTGAACCAGAGAATTCGCCAAACTTTAAGGAAGTTTCCTTACCCTTCATTTATAAGTCTCAGGTTTACACTATTCCTTCTTTCAATGCAACTAAGGTTTTGACAGATGCGCTGCGTAAAGTTAAGCCAGATATAGTTCATGCTTCCTTAACTTTATCTCCCCTCGACTTCTTCTTACCAGAAATTTGTCAAGAACTAGATTTACCTTTAGTTGCGACTTTTCATACTCCATTTGCTGGTAAAGGAGCTAAATTAATTTCTGGTACACAACTGTTAGCGTATCAGCTTTATGCTCCTTTCTTAGATAACTATGATCGGGTAATAGTTTTTTCTCAGATTCAGCGGGAACTCTTAGCCAGTATGGGTGTGAGAGAATCTAAGATTGCTGTAATTCCCAATGGTGTTGATACAACTAAGTACTGTCCTGGTTCAGTTTATACCAAATCTCAAATCAAAATAGAGTTCGGTGCAGAACGCTTATTTGTCTACCAGGGTCGCATTGCTCCAGAAAAGAATGTAGAATCTCTTCTGCGTGCTTGGAAACAATCCCATATGGAGGATAGTAGTAAATTACTTATTGTTGGTGACGGACCTTTGAGAAGTTCTTTAGAACCTTTCTATAGTTCAGACTTTGGAATTATCTGGTTAGGATTTGTGGCTGAGGAAGATAGACGTATCCAAATCCTCCAAGGTGCTGATGTATTTATTCTACCTTCTTTAGTAGAGGGTCTTTCTTTGTCTTTGTTAGAAGCAATGGCTTGTGGATTAGCTTGTTTAGCTACTAATGTTGGGGCGGATGGAGAAGTATTGGCAAAAGGTGCTGGTGTAGTTATAAATACAAAAACAGTACGGACACAGCTAAAGTCACTGCTACCATTATTCCAAGACCATCCAGAGTTAACTAATTTATTGGGACAAAAAGCCCGAAAACGTGTACTTGAACAATATACGCTGAGGAATAATATTTCTCAATTAGAGGAACTTTATACTAGCATTTTAACGCAGCAGACTACTTTAAGTAGGGTGTAGGGTGTAGGGTGTAGGGTGTAGGGTAATAAGAAATTAGCAGAAAACAAAAAAACACCCGGAGGTGGAGCATAACCCCCACAACTTACACCCTACACCCTACTTAATCGCAGGTGCTTGCATAGCAATATTGGTTAAGGTTGGTACAGAAGCACGCAGCCTTGTAGTTAATTGCACAGTTGTAGCGTCGTACATCTGAGTCAACATCTTGGGATAAAGACCAACACCAATAATTGGTACCAAAAGGCAGGCGATGATGAATACTTCGCGGGGTTCAGCATCTATCAAAGCTTGGTGTGATACTAATTCTGTGTTTTCTTGACCATAGAAAATTTCTCGCAACATTGACAGCAAATAAATTGGTGTCAAAATTACACCAATTGCCATCAAAAACAATACTATGGTTTTAAAAGTTGGGTTGTAAGTATCACTGGTAGCAAAACCAACAAACACCATTAATTCTGCGACAAAACCACTCATACCCGGTAGGGCTAAAGATGCCATTGAGCAAGTGGTGAACATAGCAAAAATTTTCTGCATCCGCTGACCAACTCCGCCCATTTCATCCAACATTAATGTGTGAGTCCGGTCGTAAGTAGCACCAACAAGGAAAAATAAACTAGCTCCAATTAATCCGTGGGAAATCATTTGCAGTACTGCACCACTCAACCCCAAATCAGTAAATGTAGCGATGCCAATAACCACAAAACCCATATGGGAAATTGAAGAGTAAGCAATTTTTCGCTTCAGGTTGCGTTGTGCGAAAGATGTTAACGCAGCATAGATAATATTTACTACCCCTAAAATTACCAACACTGGAGCAAAGTAAGCATGAGCATCAGGTAACATTTGAGCATTCATTCGAATTAAAGCATAACCTCCCATTTTCAGGAGAATACCAGCTAACAACATATGCACAGGAGCTGTAGCTTCACCATGAGCGTCTGGTAACCAAGTATGTAGAGGAATTATTGGTAGTTTTACTGCATAAGCAATCAGGAAACCAGCATACAGCCATAATTGGAAGTTAAGGGGATAGTCTTTTAGCCCTAGCGATATCATATCAAAAGTGAATGTATCGCCATAGAAGGCCATCCAAAGCGATGCCACTAAAATGAATAGTGAGCCACCAGCTGTATATAATATGAACTTAGTCGCTGCATAGTGACGTTTTTTTCCTCCCCAAATTGCTAGTAGTAGGTAAACCGGAATTAACTCTAGTTCCCATACAAGGAAAAATAAGAGCATATTTTGCACAGCAAATACAGCTATCTGTCCACCGTACATCGCTAAGAGGAGAAAATAAAACAGTTTAGGCTTAAGCGTTACAGGCCAAGCGGCTAAGGTGGCTAGCGTAGTGATAAACCCAGTCAAGATGATTAAGGGCATAGATAGCCCATCTACTCCTACAGACCAATTTAAGTCTATTTGTGGCATCCAGGAGTAGCTTTCTACCAACTGTAAATTGGGATTAGAGAAATCGTATCGATTGCAAAAAGCAGTGACAATGATGGCAAAATCAATCAATCCTACAATCAGTGCATACCACCTGACTGTTTTACCATCTTTATCTGGAATTATGGGAATTAGAAGTGACGCCAATAATGGTAAGAGGATAATTGTCGTCAGCCAAGGAAAATTAGCTATACTCATCGCTATTTATGGGAAATGAAAATATTTAGCAGCAGGTAACTAGATAATGACTAAATTCCTCATGACTAATTCGTAATTCGTAATCTTACTCAGTAATTACTTATACTCTATTTCAATTACGAATTACGAATGATCAATTGAGAATTATTAGGTAATACCAAAGACAATAACTAAGCCCAAAACTGCTCCAAACACGATCAAGGCATAGAATTGAGCACGACCATTTTCTAGGTATTTTAAACCTTCGCCACTTACCAAGGTGAAAAAGCCTGTGAGATTAACAGCACCATCCACGACACGGAAGTCAACTTCCATAATTTGTCTAGCTAAACGACGTAAGCCAATGACAAAAACTCGATGATAGAGATCATCAAAGTACCACTTATTTAGAGATAGGAGATAGAGTGGTTGAATTTTCTGTGCGATCGCATTTGGGTCAATCTTGCGAGTTAGATACATCAGCACAGCTAAAGTGATACCCGCCAGAGAAATAGCGATGGAACTTCCCGCCATTAAGTAAAATTCTTGCGGATTAAATACTTCCTCTGCGGCGATCGCACCATGAGAATTGACAACAGGGGGAAAGATAAACTCTGCAAAATAGTTAGCGAATGGTGTACCTATCAAGCCGATTAAAACTGAAGGGATAACCAATACTAGTAGAGGGAAGGTCATTGTCCAAGGCGACTCATGTGGCGCATCACTGTGGTGGTGATGGGAGTGATCAGCCAATTCTGCTTTATGCATTGCACCTGGTCCAAAGTTCTCCTGAAGTGTAGACACAGATAATTGTGGAGAGATTGTTTCAGCAGCCTTGACCAGTTTTGCTTGGATTTTCTGGTCGTTACCACGGAATTTGCCTTCAAATGTCGAGAAATACATTCTAAACATATAAAAAGCTGTAATTCCAGCAGTTAACCAACCGACTAACCATAGTAGTGGATTAGCAGCAAAAGCAGCGCCCAGAATTTCGTCCTTTGACCAGAAACCAGCAAATGGAGGAATCCCAGAAATTGCCAAACAACCAATCAAAAATGTCAGACCGGTTATCGGCATATACTTCCTTAATCCACCCATCAAGCGCATGTCTTGTGCTAAAACAGCATTATGTCCAACAACAGCTTCCATCCCATGGATAACAGACCCAGACCCCAAAAATAGCATAGCCTTGAAATAAGCATGGGTCATGAGGTGGAAAATTCCGGCGGAGTAAGCACCTACACCCATCGCCATTACCATGTAGCCCAATTGGGAAATTGTGGAGTAAGCTAACCCTTTTTTGATGTCGTTTTGGGTAATGGCGATAGAAGCGCCCAAAAATGCTGTAAATGCCCCCGTACAAGCAATTACATTCATTGCTATGGGAACATCTTGAAAAACTGGATACATTCGAGCAATCAAAAACACGCCCGCTGCTACCATTGTGGCAGCATGAATGAGAGCAGAAATAGGTGTTGGTCCTTCCATTGCGTCTGGTAACCAGACATGTAGGGGGAACTGCGCCGATTTGGCTACAGGCCCAAGGAAGACTAAGATTGCTAACACGACAGCTAGTAAGTTGCTCACAGAACCAGACTGGACTTGTACTGCTAACCGTTCGCCAATCACATTGAAATCAAAGCTGCCTGTAGCCCAAAATAGCCCCAAAATACCTAGTAGTAGTCCGAAATCACCAACTCTGTTGACTACAAATGCTTTTTGACAAGCATCAGCTGCTGCTTTGCGGTCATACCAAAAGCCTACCAGCAGGTAGGAACACATCCCGACTAGTTCCCAGAAAATATAAACTTGTACTAGGTTTGGACTGACTACTAAACCCAGCATAGAAGAACCGAATAAGCTGAGATAGGCATAAAACCTGACGTAACCAGGGTCATGTGCCATGTAACCATCTGTGTAGATCATCACTAAGAAGGCTACTGTAGTCACAATCACCAGCATGAGAGCTGTTAGATGGTCAATTGTATAGCCCATGTTCAGGTGAAAGTTCCCTGCTGATGCCCATTCTAAGGTGTATAGATAGGGCGCATGTCCTTGAATTTGACTCCACAGCAAGGTAAATGAAAATACCATAGCTGCTGCCATCAGAGAAATAATTACCGCCGCATTTAACTGCCGCAAATTATTTGTTACCTGATTCACTGAAATTAATCCTAGACCGACCAGCATAGCGCCCAAAAGGGGTAGTACTGGAATCAGCCAGGCATACTGATAGATTATTTCCATCACTGACGCCTACTTCTTTGAGAATTTTTCATGGAACTAAGGATAAAGTCTAAAGTATGAAGACTAAATATTTTTTATGACTTAAGTTTAACTCCATACTTTAGCGTTTGGTTGCATAACTTGTCAGAACTGTTAATAATTGTGACACATACCCTTGAAGATAAAATACCCCACCAAATCATGTTTGGGTGGGGTATTAAGCATGGTTTTATATTTGTCGGGATTGTCCATGGCAATCATTCGTCAGTCTAGCTAAATTTTATGCCAACCCCTAACTGTTTCCATCGATGTTCTCCTGACTCCTGACTCCTGACGGTCGGTGGAGCGTTTCCGGCTCCGCTCCTGGACTCCTGCTCATAATGATTTTTATGACTACTAGTAAAAATAAATTTAATTTCTTCTAATGCCATGCGGAAATCTTCTCTACCACGAAAGACTTCTAACCGCCTACGAACTATGCCTTCTTCAATCAATAATAGAGTTGGCAGTGACTTGAGTTTGTAAGTAGTAGACAACTTAAAATTCTGGTCAGCGTTCACCCCAACTAATTTAATTTCATCTCCACATTCATTTTGAAACTGCAATAGCAGGGGATAAATTATTCGACAAAGTCCACACCAATGTGCTTCAAAATTGACTAAGACAGGAATAGGGGATTCTAAAACTTCTTGCGTAAATGTTCTTTCGTTAACCAACAATACCATGACGCCTCTTGATTTATCAGGTTTTTATATGAAACTAGCATCTAGACAGGAGCTAAAAAAGCATACCACTTACTTATATAAGCGCAGGAAATAAATTGAGAATTATCAAAAATTAAGTGCCTTTATGATTCAGACAGGAAATTAAGCCCGCGCTAGTATTTAATCTGGCTGCTCTATTGTTATAAAGATCCTTATGAACAATTCCGATATCGAGAACTTAGCGGAGCCGGAGCCGCTCCGCCGACAATTGAACAGTATCAAATATTAACCTGTTTGCTGTATCACTCCTGACTAACAGTTATCTGATTTTATCGTACAGCTATTGTGTAACGACTATAGCAACTAAAAATTAGGGAAAATTTCCCTAATTTTGCGGATCTGGAGCCGCTCCGCCTCCGGGTGTGTTTTGTCACCAAAAAATATTAATTCCCATCGGGGATCGTCTATAACTACCATAATACCTTACTAGTAGCTATAAGCAACAGTGGATGAAACAACCAAAGTAAAACCACAAAAATCACTACGCCTAAATAGGCAGGACGGAGAAATTCTGCCCATTTGAGAGATTGACGACTCTGAATTATTGCCAGAAATGGAATAATTGATGTTCTCTGTTTAACCAACTCAAAAGCTGTGCCATGGCGAGCACTCCAACGCCTATCACCATGCCAAACTCCGAATAAATGATGCAATATCAACCCTGTTGAAGTCACTAAGGTAAATGTGGTGCCTAACCATAAGCTATGAGCGATACACCAAATAATCTGTCCTACCATTTGTGGATGGCGAGTAATCCGTATAATCCCAGTCTCATATAGATGGACTTGGGGTGTTTGAATAGCAGCAATTTCTAGTAGATTAAAAGTAGCAGGATATAAAAATAAGAAGGAAATCGCTGTTAGTACCCAAACTATGGTGTTAATACCTGGTATATCCTGTAATTGCCAAAGTTGCCAGCCATCATAACGATGGTTAACAAAGTAAATTACTAGGACAGCTGCTAATGGTAAATTTACTAATGCAAACAAAACCCGATAGAACCTAGAACCAATGTGTTTTTCCGCCCAAGGACGTATGGCGGCCCCTCCACTATGGGCGATCGCAAAAATTAATTGTAACCCCAGCATGACACAATGACTGGAAGTAAACCAAGGGTTCGACATCATAGACACATATTTGAAGTAATCTAAAGGAAACTGAATTCAGTACAACAAATACCACATATTGGGGGAGTCGGGATTCCTGACTCCCGACTCCCTACTCCTTTCAAAGTTTGGTGGTTTAGCCTTATGTCTGACCTTCCTTTCACTTTAGATCAGTTACGTATTCTGAAAGCGATCGCCGCAGAAGGAAGCTTCAAGCGTGCTGCTGATAGTCTTTATGTCTCCCAACCAGCCGTGAGCTTGCAAGTGCAAAACCTAGAACGACAGTTGGATGTGCCTCTATTTGACCGAGGAGGACGACGTGCACAACTAACTGAAGCTGGGCATTTACTTCTGAGCTATGGTGAGAAAATTCTGAGTCTTTGTCAGGAAACTTGTCGAGCTGTGGAAGATTTGCAAAATCTCCAAGGCGGTACATTGATCGTTGGTGCTTCTCAAACTACTGGAACCTATCTTTTGCCAAGAATGATCGGTGTGTTTCGGCATAAATATCCCGATGTAGCTGTACAATTGCATGTTCATTCTACCCGCCGGACTGCTTGGAGCGTCGCTAACGGACAAGTTGACCTAGCGATCATTGGCGGAGAAATTCCTGGCGAATTGACAGAATCTTTGGAAATAATTCCTTATGCGGAAGATGAACTGGCGCTTGTTTTACCCACAATCCATCCTTTTACAAAGCTGGAAACAATTCAAAAAGAAGATTTATATAAACTACAATTCATTGCTCTTGATTCCCAATCTACAATTCGCAAGGTCATCGACCAAGTATTAGCCCGCTGTGATATTGATACTAGACGGTTTAAATTTGAAATGGAGCTAAATTCTATAGAAGCGATTAAGAATGCTGTCCAATCTGGACTAGGAGCTGCTTTTGTTTCTACTTCAGCGATTACAAAGGAATTACAAATGGGTGTGTTACACCGCATCCAAATTGAAGGTGTTGTAGTCAAGCGAACTCTATGGCTGATTTTCAATCCCAATCGCTATAGATCCAAGGCAGCAGAGGCTTTTAGCCAGGAAGTTCTGCCCCAATTTGCGACTCCAGGTTGGAATCAAGATGTGTTAAAATTATCCCAAAAAAATTTAGTGGTAAGTACTTTAGATGCAGCCAACCCCAACTCTTCTGAGGTTGAGTAGCAGAAGTCCTAACTCAGATACGTAGCTTACAACCAGAACATCAAGACCAGTTTTTTATGCGGAAGTTGTGCCTCAATGTTCCATTAGACCTCTGCCTGCTCTTGTGAAACTCCAGGGCAATATGTGACACCATATCAAGAACCGTTAGTCATCCCAAGTGAATGTATTGGTAAACGGAACAAATTGAACATTGAGGCGAGCCTGTCAGGAAAATACCCGATTACCCGAAATCTTTTTGTTGTAGTCAAGCAGAACGATCAAACTGATGAACAAGCTAGGATGGCTTACGTCAACCTACTGCTTTCATCAAAACGACAGGAACTAATTTTCCAGTCGGGTTTCATTAAAATTCACTAATACCTATCTTTAAAAGACGCCAATTGTACTTTCAGAGCGTCAGATACCAACCTAGACGCCCAGAAAGCTAGTTTACCCGGCTCGATTAATCGACTCTGCTGGTAAGCAAATCAAATTATCACCTTGGGTAAGAATAAGTCCACGTTGACGTAATTTGCCCATCAAACGTGTGACAGTAACACGAGTGGAGCCAATTGCACTACCAATTTGGGCGTGAGTCAGCGGAAAAGGCAAACAGTAACCACGAATCACATCAGGATCAGTTTCGCTCATGGCCGGCTCTCCATATTCCTCAATCAACAAAGTGAGGAAACCTAAAAGTCGGTCGATAGTGCGCCTTTGTCCTAAAGCACTCAACCACAAAAGCTTACGCTGATGCTGGTATCTAAAAGCGTCCATCACTTCCCGGCGGAAGTGAGGCCAGTTGTCCAAATCATGCCAGTACATCCAGAGCACCGCTGTTTGATCAACATGGGCATAAGCCTGGAGTGTAAATGGTGATTGAGCAACAATTTCAAATGGTTGTCCTGCTCCCACAAAACCTAAGAAGGCTTCTTCTGGAGTTCTGTTGATGCGTCTGGATGTCAGTTGGCTAGCAGTAGCACTAACTTGGGCAGTTCCTACCATACGGATGGCACCTCTTTGTACCAGATACAACAATCCAGGTCTAGCTGGAATGCGTTCATCTTTACTGAAGGTACGGCAGCGGTAGTGTTCTTGGGCCCAATCTAGAATACGTTGCCAGGTTAAAAAAGGCCGTGATGCCTCTGAAAATGAGGATGGAGATTGCATAAGTAACAAAAAGCGTTCGGCTTTATACAAAGACGTCAAAAAAAGTTGCAAGGAGTGTCTTTGTGTTGACGGGATAGGCATAACGCCTAATAGCGCCAGCCATCTAAAGTGAAGAGAATGAAATTACCCTCTCTACTTTATGTTATACATCTTACTGTACAATGAAGGTAGTAAAGTTTACTCATCGTTTATCGAAATATTCATCAAATTTTATCCTACTCCCATTTTCCCTCACCTAGATTAAACTTCTACCTAAAGACGGATGGAACAGGATAAAATCACTCACTTGGTAAAATTTTCACTACTAGACACATGCATCATAAGTTACTTTTTGCTAATCGTACAGCAGTTAAGCAGTTAGTAATGGATTACTTAATTACTGCTCTAAGTATTTATACCAGTGAGCATGAAATTCTCAGCATGAAAAGTGAAAAAATACCTCTACATAAAGGTAGAGAAGGTCAAGCAATTTTATATATTTCTGGTGTGGCTTTGTGTTTATCAAAATCTCACAATTGCAGACCTATGGAAATTGTTGAGGAAATAGTTGCTCATTTATCACGAGTTTGTGATGGCGTTTTCATAGTTAAAAAAATCTCTCCAGGTTGGATTTATATAGAGTTAACTTCTTTAACCATAGCAGCTTGGCTACACAATATGGTGAGTTCTGATTGTTTTGGCGATCGCCCTTTGACTGAACAGTTAATCACAAGCAGAAATTTATCAATAGTATTTTCTGTCCAATCCGCTCACGCCAGATGCTGTTCATTATTACGATTAGCTGAACAAGAAAACTTAATTCGATTCGATATGGCTGGTGAAAATTTCATCCTTCGAGACCCGATACCTTGGTTGGATGGTGATGAGAAACTGTTGTGCAAATGCCCTCAAGAGATTCATCTAATTAATCAGCTAGTCAAAGTTACAGACGATTGTATTTGTCCTCATGATCGTAAATCGATGAATTGGGAAAAAATTGCCGGACAATTAAGCCAGTCCTGCGAGAATTTTTGGCAACATTGTCGAATTTGGGGAGATGTTAAAGTTACATCGCCAGAATTAGCTCAAGCGAGAATTGGCTTACTGCTAGTTACCCAATTGGTATTAAAGACTGTATTAACTCAAAAGATGTGTGTCTTTGCCCCTTTAGAATTGTAAAAACCGAAAGAATAACTCAAAAAATAACTATTGACGTAATCAGTTTCCTGCTGCTAAAATCACTATTGTGTGAGGAGTGAACCAGATAAAGGCACCGAGACGAAACACGGCCAGTCGTCGGTGCCTTTTCTGATTTAAGAATTATTTTGTAATTGTGCCAAGCGAGTTAAAACTTCTCCACTGTGAATATTGGGATTGACGTTCACAAAGGTCTCACGCAAAACGCCGTCGGGATCAATAATAAAGCTGTGGCGCATAGAGAAAAAGCCAAGCCAAGAACCGTAAACTTTACTGACCGAACCGTCAGTATCAGCTAGTAGTGGGAATTTGAGACCCTCAGAATCACAAAACTTAGCATGTTGGTCAACATCATCAGCACTAATGCCAATAATCTGGGTGTTTTTTGCAGTGAATTTTGGTAAGTTTTGTTGAAATCGACGAGCTTCAATAGTACAACCCGAGGTAAAGTCTTTGGGATAAAAATACAGAACTACCCATTTACCTCGGAAATCGGTTAAGGATATTTTACCATTACCTGTATTAGTTGGTAATATGAATTCAGGTGCTGGTTGACCAATTTTAGGTAGTTTACCCCCTAATGCGTTCACAGGAGGAGCAAAATTTACCCAACTAATGAGTGTAAAACAGCTAGCTAATAAGATGCAGATAAAAGTACGGCGGGAGATCATGATGCTGAAATATATACTTCACATAAGTTTACCAATATCAAAGTCACCGAACAACTGTTAGCGGCTCCGGACGAAGTCAATCCTGATTCAAAAAAACTCATTCTTCAGAGGTATGGAAAAATTGGCTTGATTCTTGTTATGATTATTTTAATAATGGAAGTGTGACCAAAAATAATTTATGTATAGACGCACTTCTATTATCTAGGGTATCCGAGAAAAATACCGCATTCATCATCCCTAAGACATAAATCCCCGCGTTTTAACCGCAGGCGCAGCAGCTTCTTTCTATATCTAATTAACCACATGTTAAATTTTAGGTAGTGTGATTGTCTATGCGGATGGAATATCTGAAGTTTCAATGTACTGACTATCAATCAGAAAGACTCCTTTGGCAAAACGGACACTCCAATAACCTCCGGGATGGCGATCAACAACCATACCCTCTTCACCAATCCGAATCACCTCAGCCGGGCGTAGCATGGGCATAGATTCGGCTGTTTTTAGATAAGGCGGTAATGCGATGACACGAACCTTACTAGGAATCAAGAATTCTTGTGACATTTTAAAACTATTGAACTAGATATGCTGATTTAACGAATCTAATTAAATGGGGCGCTAACCTTTGCGCCCCTGATTTATAGTTTATCTAATTAGAAAAGGAGGTTACCAAATAGTGAGGGATTAATAATTATCTAGCCTAATCTAAGCTAATTTCCTGTACCATTTGTTTGGTTGTTTTTATGATGGTTCCCCTTGTGATGCTGCTGAAGATATGTTTTTTGTGCATCTGTTAGTACACCTTGTATAGTTGTCCATTCAGTCTTCTTGATTTCTTTAATTTGGGGCTTAAGTGTAGCCTTCTGGTCTGCTGTGAGGTCCTTGAACTTCTGTCCGTTTAGTAACGATGTCAAGCTGCTTTTAGCAGTTGTTTCGGCTTGCTGGATTTGTGTCACTTGGTCAGATGTTAGCGCCAAGGTATTACCAGAAGGGTCTCTAGCCTCAGCCAGTGCGTGTTCTAAATGTTTCAAAATATCATGATGGCGATGACCACGATGTTGATAACTGCTACTATTTGAGGTTTGTCCACTTCCAGAGTCGCTTTGTGCTTTGACAACAAGGGGCGCAGCAGTGAGAGAAAGAGCGATTAAACCAGCTATCAAGGATAGATTTTTCACTTTCATATTTTTTGCGTTTGGTTTAGTTTGATTTAGATGCCATTATCATAAGGTCTACTTTTGAGTAGCTACATGAGGATAAAGTCACATTTATATCCATGCCATTAGTCATAGTAAAAACATGAACAAGGTTACTAGATATCTGGTGAAAGCTTATTTTAGTATATAAAGATATGTTTTAAAATTCTTTAAATGTAGACTTAATGATTGATATACTTACATCTCATAAAATTGATGGAAATATGAAGATATTATGAGTCGGGCAATTAAATTTGACAACCATCCTTTTAAATTTCTACTTTTTCTAGAATGGTTATTATTAGCGATCGCCATCCTGACAGAATTGATGCCATCCCACCATCATCATCGACAAGCGGGTTCTATTGATTCCCCACTGTTAATGATTAGTTGTCAGGTTATTTTTGGTTTGATGGGTTTAAGATTACCGACTCAGACTCAAATAAATAAAATAATATATACAACTATAGAAATACTTTTAATTTCTATAGTTGGTTTTTTTGCAGATAGAGATGCTAAACTTTTCCCCTTCTTTTACTTAATTTTAGTCACTCGTAGCTGTTTAGTTTTTCAACTACCTGGTCGGTTGATAGTTACCTGTTTGTCATTTAGTTTATTTCTGCTCACACTTGGACATCGGGTTAATCACTCAGCATTACCAGAACCTATGAAGTTGTTTCCTTTGAACTTATCATTAACATTTGGCTTAAACTTAGTGTTTATCTTGCTCCTAATGAATACTTTAGTCGCGGAAAGACAAATTAGGGAAAATTTGTCTATTGCTAATGATAAACTCCGTCGCTATGCTCTACAAATTGAAAGTCAAGCCACCTTAGAAGAGCGTAACCGTATTGCTAGAGAAATCCATGATTCTTTAGGTCATTCTCTGACTGCTTTAAACTTACAATTAGAAACAGCGGTGAAACTCTTACAATCTAATCCCAGTAAAGCGAGCGAATTTCTCACCAGAGCAAAAGAACTTGGTTCCAAATCGCTACAAGATGTGAGACAATCCGTTTCTACTATGCGTAGTCATCCCTTAGAAGGAAAATCTTTAGAGCAAGTTATTAGTACTCTTTTAGAAGACTTTTATCGGGCTAATGGAATTTCACCGATTTGTAAAATTTCTCTTGACCATCCTTTAGCATCTGAAATCAGTGCTGCGCTTTACCGGATCATCCAAGAATCATTAACTAATATTTCCAAATATGCCAATGCTACGGAAGTTACCTTACAATTAAATACCAAAATAGAATATTTGGAATTAATAATTCAAGATAATGGTCAAGGCTTTGATCTAAAGCAAAATACTACTGGATTCGGTTTGCAAAGTATGCGCGATCGCACTTTAACACTAGGAGGTGAAATCCAGATTAACAGTTCACATGGTTGTGGTTGTCAAATTATCGTCCATATTCCCTTACTGAGTTATAGATAATGATTAAAGTTTTACTAGTAGATGATCAAAACTTAATTCGCCAAGGTTTAAGAGCATTATTAGAATTAGAAACAGATTTGGAAATTATCGGCGAAGCGGAGAATGGAGAAGTTGCTGTTAATTTAATCGGAGAATTACAACCAAATGTCATTCTGATGGATATCAGAATGCCAATAATGGACGGGGTAGCAGCGACTAAGGAAATTCAAAAACGATTTCCCGATGTGAAGATTCTGGTATTGACAACTTTTGATAATGATGAATATGTGACAGCAGCTTTACAGAATGGAGCGATGGGTTATTTACTCAAAGATACACCCTCAGAAGAATTAGCTGTCGCCATTCGCGCTTTGGATAAAGGATATTCCCAACTTGGTCCAGGAATCGTAAAAAAACTTTTGACCCAGTTTCCCAATCCTGCTACATTAAAGCCACCTTCATCTTTACCCACAAATTTAGCAGAATTGACACCCAGAGAGAAAGAGGTTCTCCGGCTAATTGCTTTGGGTGCTAGTAACCGAGAAATTGCTCAGAAGCTATATATTTCTGAGGGTACAGTCAAAAATCACGTTACCAATATTTTAAATCGCCTCAATTTGCGCGATCGCACTCAAGCTGCTATTTTAGCAAATACATGTCTTTCATACTTAGAACAGGGAACAGGGAACAGGGAACAGGGAACAGGGGTGTAGGGTTGAAGAAAGAGCAGCTAGGGAGTGAGTGTAGTGAATGTGTTATTTTTTTAAGTTCGCACTAATCTCTGTAATGCTGTCTTTTCGCCTACACCCTACTGACTGGGAATAGTTGTAAACATTCTTTTCTTAAAACACCTTTTGTGACTTTGATATTTCTGAAAGATTTTGAGATAATTTCTTCACAAGAGAGATTAATTTGGCAGTGATTTCGAGCAATTAAATCTAGAATTGAGACAGCATAAATAATTTCTGATATTCCTGACCAAATACAAGCACTTGTACACATGGGACAAGGTTCACCTGTTGTATATAAAGTTGTATTCGCTAAAGAAATATTTTTTAGCTCTTTTGCATAACTACGAATCACGTTGATTTCCGCATGAGCGGATGGATCGCTGTCTCGTTTGACAGTATTGTGAGCTACAGCAACGACTAAATCATTTTTAACTAATATCGCACCATAGGGAGCATCACCTTTTTTAGCTTCTGCTAAAGCGAGACGCATAAAATATTCTGGATTTACCATGATGAAAAAGATCAAGGTAGTTTTATAACTACCCTGATTCTAACTGCCGAAACTTCTTTCCTGTTCCCTTGCCTAATACTTAAGCAAAAGCAGCAGTTTTAACATCGTTGTTACTTAGAATCTCTTGCAATTCTTCAGCATCTACGGTTTCTTTTTCAATTAGCATTTGAGCGATTTCGTCTAAAGCCTGACGATTAGTAAGGAGTACTTCTTTAGCGCGAATGTAAGCTAAATCAACTAATTTTCTGACCTCCTCATCAATAGCTGCGGCGGTTTCTTCAGAGAAATCACGTTCTGACATAATATCTCGACCCAAGAACATATTTCCTTGTTGACGACCTAAAGCAACTGGACCGAGGCGATCGCTCATCCCATAGCGAGTGATCATCTGTCTAGCTGTCCTCGCTACCTGTTGTAAATCACTAGAAGCACCAGTTGTAACTTCTTCCTCGCCAAAGACAATTTCTTCAGCTAGACGACCACCTAAGGCGACAGCCATTTGATTTTCCAAATAAGCACGACTTAATAAACCAGTATCCATCCGGTCTTCACTAGGGGTAAACCAGGTCAAACCGCCAGCCCGACCACGAGGAATAATACTAATCTTTTGTACAGGGTCGTAATCTGGCATTAAAGCACCAACTAAAGCGTGACCAGCTTCATGATAAGCCACTAAAGTTTTCCGCTTTTCGCTCATTACCCGATCTTTCTTTTCTGGACCTGCTAATACACGATCAATGGCGTCATTGATTTCATCCATGGAAATTTCGGTCAAATTGCGTCTCGCTGCTAAAATAGCTGCTTCATTCAACAAGTTGGATAAATCCGCGCCAGTAAAACCAGGAGTACGACGTGCAATTTTATCCAAATCTACATCTTTGGCTAAGGTTTTACCCCGCGCATGAACTTTGAGAATTTCACTTCGTCCAGCGTAGTCGGGACGGTCTACCACAACTTGACGGTCAAATCGACCTGGACGCAACAAAGCTGCATCCAAAACATCAGGACGATTAGTCGCAGCAATGATAATAATCCCGGTGTTACCTTCAAAACCGTCCATTTCTGTCAATAACTGGTTAAGGGTTTGTTCCCGTTCATCATTACCACCACCCAAACCAGCACCACGTTGACGACCAACAGCGTCAATTTCATCGATGAATACAATACAAGGAGCATTGGATTTAGCTTGCTCGAATAAGTCCCGGACACGAGAAGCGCCTACACCCACAAACATCTCCACAAATTCTGAACCGGAGATCGAGAAAAATGGGACACCTGCTTCCCCAGCCACAGCGCGAGCTAGGAGAGTTTTACCAGTACCAGGAGGTCCAACTAGAAGTACACCTTTAGGAATTTTTGCTCCAATAGCAGTAAAGCGGTCTGCATTTTTGAGAAAATCTACAACTTCATTTAACTCTAATTTGGCTTGGTCAATACCAGCAACATCGCCGAATGTTACCTGCGTTTGCGGTTCCATTTGGACTCTAGCTTTGGATTTACCAAAGTTCATTGCTTGACTACCAGGTCCATTTTGAGCGCGACGCAAAAGGAAAAATAATCCCACCAATAGCAATACTGGGAAAAACAAGCTGCTTAAAGCTTTGAACCAAAAACCTTCATCAGTTTGTGGTAATACAGAAATATCAACGCCTTTAGCTGTCAGCGTATTGATTAAATCTGGATCGTTAACTAAAGTGACTATCTTTTTTTTGGGGTCATATTTAGGTGTTACAAGTGCTGTAGAGCGATCGGAACTCAAACTGACCTTTTCCACCCTACCTTTTTCCACTTCTTGGATAAATTGGCTATATCTCCAAGTTTCTCTACTTTGGGGTTGTTTATCAAAGAATGCTGTCCCTAAAGCAATCACAACTATGAATAGGAGCGCATACAGCCCCGCATTTCTCCATCTTTTATTCACCGAGGTCAATCCTCCTGTATCTTAACTGACATTCGCTTGCTTGCGGGCGCTGTAACTCGTTGTACAGCATCTCCTAATTCAGAGCGAGTATTTTATGAGACTTATGTTAACTTATATTAACATATACTAAAATCTTGGCACTGTCCACGAGCGAAGTTACCACCTACAATTTAGTTTAGCCTAAGGGTCGAAGATTGGGGTCTAACTCCATCCCTTTCACCATAATATCTCCAATTTCTCACTCTCCATCGTGGCATTTTTTAATCTTTATTGGGCAGAATTACTTTCTGACTTCCATCTGGATTAGTTATTACCTTTCCACCTAAAGCTGTGATTTTTGCAATTACTTTTTGACGAGTTTTCTGGTCAAATACATTTTGTAGAACTATTGTCCATGTAGATATGCGGGCTAATCTACTATCAGGATTAGTACTTAAAAAATCGGCAGTTTTTTGAGAACTAGCAGCTACATATTTACTTTCATCATCAGCGGATTTGCTCGCCCAATTCGCCACTTGGACAAAAGATTTTCGTGCTGCTGGAGCATCACCTAAAAATAGTAGTTGATCGATTCCTTTATAACGCCAAGCATAATAAGATTTTTTGGGAACATCAGGAGTCAAGAATTTAAATCCTTTATCCATCAGCGCTATAGCTCTTTCTGGCATAGCAGCGTACAAAGAAGTACTAGTAGAAAGATTTTGATAAGCATCTAAGAATCGCGGATCGCGTTCTACAATGACTTCAAAGTATTCTGGACTGAGAGAATAACCAGTTTGTTCGCGGGCTGGATCATCGCCAAAGTACTGTAAAAAATCAATAAATACCCAATCTGCAATTAAGTTATCATAGCCAAAACTAGGCATTATTTTGAGTAACCCTAGTCTAACTTTGTCTGATTTAAGATTCTTTTCTAAATTTTCCCTCGTCACAGCTTGACTACTCCCAACCAACTTTTGTAAGTGGGGACGTTGAAGTAAAATAACTCCTACTATAAAAAAGCCAGCTAATAATGGTGAAACAATCAGTCCCCTATATAAATACATATACTCTAACTCCCGACTCCCGCTACTAATTGCCAACAATTTTGAGCGATCGCCCAGTCTTCTTCAGTTTTCACCACCAACACCCTGATTGTGGAATCGAGTGTAGCAATATCTTGGTCAATTGGCTGTTGTTGATTTTTCTCTAAATCCAGCCTGAGTCCCAAAAATTCCCAAGCCTCACAAACAGCTTGGCGAATCCCATCGGAATTTTCCCCTACACCGCCAGTAAATACTAAAACATCTAATCCTCTCAGACTAGCGAGCATAGCACCAATAGCTGCGCATAGGCGATGCACATAAATATCCCAAGCTAGTTGAGCGCGATCGTTACCTTTACCAATAGCTTGAATTGTATCTCGTAAGTCGCTAGATAGACCGGAAACACCCAATAATCCAGAGGCTTTATTTAACATAATATCTAATTGCTCTGGAGAGTAATCCAAATGTTGCAGGAGGTAAATTAAAATTCCTGGGTCAATTGAGCCGGAACGATTACCCATCATTAAACCTTCCAAGGGCGTAAAACCCATAGTAGTATCAATACTACAGCCATGTTTAATTGCTGCTAAAGAAGCGCCATTACCCAAATGACAGTTAATTAACCGCAGTTCAGCTAAATCTTTATGGAGGATTTCAGCAGCACGACCAGCACAGTATTGATGACTAATACCATGAAAACCATAACGGCGAATTCCTTGTGCTACTAATTCATAAGGTAAAGGATAAATCGCCGCAGCTGCTGGTAAAGTCCGATGAAAGCCCGTATCAAAAACTGCTACTTGAGGAATTTTCCCTAATTTCTTTTCTATCGCCTCTATCCCTTCTAGCGCGGATGGATTATGTGCGGGAGCAATTTCGCTAAGTTTGGCGATCGCCTGTTTGACAGACGCATCAATGATAACCGCGTCTTGATATTTTTCCCCACCATGTACAACTCTATGGCCGACAACATCGATTTGGGACAAATTATCTATCACCTTAGTTGGTCCATGAGTCAGAGCGTGAAGTATATGATTAATATGGGATTCGCGAGAATCGCTGGAAATATTTTCCCGCCACACTGTACCCGCCAAGGTTTTGACAGTAATTTCCACCTCCTGGTTTTCATGATGCCAATTTATTTGTCCCGTCCATATAGGCTGGATGACTTGACGGGGGAAAATATCGGCGGGGATTTCATATAAACGACTCTTTTGGCTACTGGAACCAGCATTTAAGACAAAAATTTGCATAATTTGCTCAAAATATCGCTTGTAAGTTCAATATAAAGTAGCGAAGATTTTTTAGGTTTTACAGCGTTCAACCTAACCTACACTAAATATTAATTTTACTCCAGTAAGAAAAGCGATTGCCAAAGGCAACCGCATTAATTAATCCCTAGCCAAGGAATCAATCATGAAAACTTTAGCGTTAATAATGCTACTTAGGATTGTGGTGGGAACCCCCTCATTTGGATCGGGAGAGGATGAAGTGGATGGTTATAGCGCATAATCACGGTAATACGACTGCTTTTAACTAAGCCTTTGTGCAAAAATCCCACTCTGGAAATTTATCCCCAGAGAACTTGGGTAGCGCAAGAATTTATTACTGGTCAATATTATTCGAGTTATAGTATTGTTCACGTAGGTAATGTTACAGCTATGGCTGTTTATCCCACTATATTTACATGGAATTAGCTTACAACAAGCTTGTACTGAAGATATTGAATGGGATGGATTATAATCAATATATATCACCATCTCTAGTCAAATTCGCACAAATCTATGTCTTAGGAAAGATGAAACCCCAATTTTCTATCTGTATTCTAGATAATAGAAGTGCGCCTATACATAATTATTTTTAGTCACACTCCCATTATTAATAATATCTTAACCAATAACAACAGCAATTTTCCATACTCCTCAAGAATGATGTTTTTTGAACCAACAATTTTTAAGTAAAACAATTACAGGTGATTTATATCCATTGGAATGTAATCCTAGAGCTATTAGCGCTATTCATCTATTTCAAGACTCTGATAAAATAGTCCAGACATTTTTTAATCAAACGAACCAAATCATCTATCCAAAATCCCCGCAAAACTCAATGTTATCAATCGCCATGATTTTATATGGTCTACCAGAGGCGATCGCATCATCTAGATTAGGATATTGGTGGGGAAAATTTACTCATGCTAAAGACGCTATTTGGAGTTTATCTGACCCATTACCGTTTTTACATTTTTGGATCGTTTTCTTTCAATTTTGGAGAATTAGCTATAAGCATGGAATCAGTTTACAACAAGCTTGTACTCAAGATATTGAGTGGGATGGATTGTAATCAATATATCACCATCTCTAGTCAAATTGGCACAAATCTATGTCTTAGGGGAGATGAAAACGCAATTTTCCATCGGTATACTAGGTAATAGAAGTGTGCCTATACATAATTATTTTTAGTCACACTCCTATTATCAATAATATCATAACCAATAACAACAGCAATTTTCCATACTCCTCAAGAATGATGTTTTTTAATGTAAAAAATAATAATTTATGCATTAGGGAAGATGAAACCCAAATTTTCCGTCTGTATCCTAGATAATAGAAGTGCGTCTATACATAATTATTTTTAGTCACACTCCTATTATTAATAATATTATAACTAGAAACAACAGCAATTTTCAATACTCCTCAAGAATGATGTTTTTTTAATTTAAACCAAAAATCTATATCTTAGGGAAGATGAAACCCCAATTTTCCATCTGTATTCTAGATAATAGAAGTGCGCCTGTACATAATTATTTTTGGTCACACTCCCATTATTAATAATATCTTAACCAACTGGAGTTTAGACTAAAAAGAGAGACTAAAGGGAAAAGTACTTAGAAAAGAAGCGTAAAAAAAGCTTTAAGTGTAAAAGGTAAAGAGTTGGCAAAAAAAAGCGGTCAGTAATGTAAAACTG
>Ga0116231_10005168_pt1 | contig 25850 bp, 14 predicted proteins | sample S1TSphgellanicum_2_FD_89695 | JGI IMG/M metagenome (GOLD analysis project Ga0116231, IMG submission 89695) | Host-associated microbial communities from peat moss isolated from Minnesota, USA - S1T2_Fd - Sphagnum magellanicum MG | ecosystem: Host-associated > Plants > Peat moss > Unclassified... | reverse complement strand
GCAACTTGTTCAATGAAACTAAAAGTGTCATTTCCTGGATATATGGTACCACCGATATATTGAAGAACCACTAGTAAAAAAATTCATTTTGCAACTTGTCCAATGAGACTAAAAGTGTCATTTGTGTAGTTGCAAACAACACTTTTAATTGCATTGGACAAGTCACAAAATGGGTTTTTTCTACTAGAGAATTAACCCACTATGATCTGAGACAATACTGACTTTATACCAGTACCAATATCAAATTTATACCTGAAAAATACAAGGAAAGAATTAGCCTTGGACCTAATGCCAGTACCAGACATATGAAAGTTTTAAAAGAGTACCCAATACCAGTACCTGCCAGGTATGAAAAGAAAGGAAAAAAAAGGATATCCCAATACCAGGACCACTCAGGTGTGTTCAATAGGGGATATGGGTCCAACACTAGTGAAGAAGTCATGTAAGATTCCTTGAAGGCCTTTAATATAACATTATTCTTCTCCCCAATGCCCCCAAATTCATGATGCTTATGTACTCCAATTGCAAAAATCAAGTTTTCACATTGAAAAGTCTTTAGCTTTCTACTAGAGAACAAATTTGAGAACATTGAAGCTCATTTTGCAAAAGCCTCTTTGGAATCTGCCCAATACAATAGGTAGGGTGTTCTTAGGAAGGGCTATAAGTGCAGGCCAAAAATAACGGCAGCCAATTTTAGAAATGGAATTTCATGCAACCAATGAGAGGTCACATCGTGGAGTGAAGGGGCCTTTATGCAGCCAATTTTGGGTGATCATATTTGGTTGCTTCAGCACAAATCCTGTAATGAATACAGAATCATCTTGATGAAAAGTTTGAACCAGTTTGGGGATTACCTTGTCGCCTGGGTTCTCATATGAAGTCTGGAGGGAAAAAACCTACCCACTTTGGAGTTTATATTTTCAATGCTTCAGAACTAAACTTCAATCCAATTTTGAAAGGAAAAGTGAATAACATCACCAAGAATTTTTCAATATAGAATTCCCATATGTTGTTTTCATAGAAAATTCTAAACCAAAGTTGAGTGCTCGGGTACATGTAAGGCCTTCTAAAGAGACCACATTGTGATCATAGGGGTTTAACCTATTTTGAGTTGATGAACCATTTTTGTGATCAACCTGATGATGGAAGCATTTGTCACATGAGGCCACTGGTCCAATTGACATACTAAAGTTATCCGTAAAGTCACCCTCTCTTTCACCCCCTGTCCTCACTTTGAGTGGTATCCACAAAGTAATGAAATATTATTAAATTTCCAGTATGAAATGCTGAAACTCAGCAAATAATGTACAAGATTCGAGAGTAATTATAGTAGTTGTACAGGTAGCAGCAGGGAAAAGGGAATGAAACTCAGTATACCACCAAAATTGGTGGAAAAACTAGTTTGGGTCCCAGTTATTTTGTTTTGTAAAATTTCATTCCCAGTTAAGCATTTGATGCCCTATTATACCGAAACTGACCATTCTCGCCCCCTAATTGCCCTACTTTACGGATAACTTTACGGTCTCAAAACAAAATAGATTCTCCCATAGGGTTAAGGATCCAATACAACCAACCAATTCAAGATAGGATGATGAAAGAAAGTTGTGTAGCTGGGCCATGTACATGACCAGAACAGAGAAAACAAGGCGGTTCACCCGGGTCTCACCACAGTTTCAGGCCTAATAGGAGGCAAAAGTGGTACTGGATGTGGAGGGTCAGAGGCCTCAAGTTTCAGAGGCTCTTGAGGTCACTGAAAGACTCTCCATCTAAAAAGGGAGTTATTGCCATCCAAATGTACAATTTGATGACTACTAGTAACCCAACTCAGTTTACATCTTTAGTTCATTTGGTTTAGGATTTCACATCTTCTGGATCTTTTTCTTAGAGCATCTGTACACACACATACATGGCATTTGGGCCTCCAAGAGAATTTCTCACATGCAAGATGGCTTGCTTACTTGTCCCCAATTGTAAACATGAATATTGTGAATGTAAAGGGTGGAAGGTGGCTAAAACAACCCACCCACATTAATCGTTTATCTCGTCAATCAAGAGTAGTTGCTAGGTTGTGTAATGGTTTTTTTTATTGGCATAGCATCATGTGTACAAACATTGGCTCAAAGCCATTTTAATACCCCAAACTGGCATAAGCTTTGCTATTCTTCATCCAAAACATTCCACCATGGAGTGTGCATGGGAGGATGCTCTAAGTTCCTCCCCGTCTCAATATGACCTCTAAATTGCTTGGATGAATTCACCATGGAGAACACATTTGAGATGTAATTCCGTGGTGGGGAAAGCCATGGCTTTGGAACAGGCCTTGGTAGAACATGTTCCCACCTAACAAAATGGGTGATTGGCAAACCCTAAACCCTCCAAGTGTTCCTAGCAGCATAGGTTTTTTTTTGTTACATTTTCACCAAAAGTTATTTTTTGGTTCAGACTTAGCTCATCCTATTGTATTTTGACATTTTTTCGATGCAACATGGTGTCTTCCCGACACTAATTCTTGATTTTTTGGTAATTGCCCAACATTCTCCATTGTTTTCCTAGAGTTGCCTGACATCTTCACAATGTTTTCCTGGCATTTCCCAAATTTTTCTTGGCTTCCCATTGGAGTTGTCTTGATGCTACTCAACACCCCTTGAAGTTTCCTTGGCTCCACCCAACATCTGCTAAATTTTTTTTGACATTGCCCAATGTCCCAGAACATATCCTCAACACTTCCTGACATCCCCTGACATTTCCATTTGCTTTTTCAACAACCCTTGTATACGGGTAAATTTTTCTCCAATTTTACACACCCCATCACCTAGCTACAAATTTATTTTTATTTCTTTATTTTATTTTTTAATGAAAAAATCCATTGGAAAGAAAGACACCATACAGAAAGGGCAGAGGGACCAGGGTGAAGATACAATGTTTGTGCTTTCCAAAATTTCACTTGGCTCTCATCTTTTCCCATGATTCACACATGGATCATGGATACATGAGGGAGTATGAACCCTAAAATGTCCAGAGACACAAACTCCATATTGAAATCTACCACTTGTCCTCCGAACTAACAATAGAAAAGAAAAGATTCCCTCTTTTTTGTTGTTTCTGTAAGGGCAGCTGTTCTAGAAAAAAGATAGGGAATACAAAAATTAAATAATTCTAATATCTTATCTTATGTTTCTCTTCTGGGTTTGAACTTTAACACTTTCGGGAGAAGAAAATGGAGAAAAGAGCCAATGTGGTGGATTTGCCCCCATAGTCACAAAAGTATGGATATGCGAATAATTGAGAGCATCCACCCATACTCAGAATTTGACCCTACAACTAGTATTTCTCAGATCCAAGATTATTTATTTACTGTTTCCCAAGTAGTTTTTTTTTTCCCCCCAAACAGCTATATATATTAAAAATTAAAATTGCTAAAATCATGTGTTTTTTTTTGAGATTTTCAATAGCTAGAATTTGACCGACATTCAAGTAATTTTGCCAAATTTTTATATATGGTTCAAGTACGTTGCCAATTTTATAGAAAGATGGTTTTAAATATTTTGCTTTCATAATTAGTGTGTAGCCAAATTTGGCTTAATCTTCTTGTGAATCATCACCACTTTGGGTACTTACTTACTTACTTACTTACTTACAATTTAGCATCATTAAATGGGCCAAACAGCACCCGGGCCAGAACCCAATTGACGTTAAGTCTAATAAAGCAATTTAGATCTAAATGTCTGACATTGTACTAAAAATCTAGCAAGGATGTTTTGCTGCTGACAGCTCAACAATTCAGCCAAAGGTGTGATGGCAGTTAGTGGCAATGAACTTCTAAACCTCTCTCGAACACTTTGATAAGCAGGGCAAACCAACAAGAAGTGGTTCTCATCCTCAACCACACCCAAGTTGCACAATTTGCAGTAACGTTGTTGCACCGACACCTTCACTGGCTTGACTTGCCTTCCTAGCTCAATTTGCAGCTTGTGATTCCCACAACGAAAACGTGCCAAACTTCTCCTAAGTTGTGCATTGTCTACCCTGGAGAGGTATTCTTTGTACCCATACTGTGCTGAGCTATTCAACCCCAGATAGGCTCTCACTCGGTTGGAGTCAGCTGTAGCCACTTGATGGTGTATAATGTATTGCCTTTCAGCCAACTGCTTGAGGCGAGCACATGGTGGCAACAGATCGTTATCGATGCACAAATTGTATGTCGACAGTTGTTCATCTACTTCTGCTAGCTAGCAAGCAGGCAATCGACAAAAGAATCATCGTGGATCCCAAGCCCCACCCATGAATATGAAATTGGGATTGTAAAATGTCAAAACCTATTAATAGCAAATGACATGGACCAATTTATATATTTGACCAATCAAGAGTAGGTATGAGACTATGTAGGGGCTTTTGCGAGCCTCAGCATATTGAGCAAAAATGCTAAGCCAAAGCCATTTTACTCGGCCTTGGGTGGGGGCAAGTTTTTACTAATCTTCATCCAAAACATGTTGTGCAATGTGCCCCTGGAGATGCTTTAAGCCTTGGTTGTTTTTCAACATTAAAAATTTCTCCATTGAAATTATCACACATATGCCACCAATGGCCTTGAAAAAACTCCAAACAACAATTTCTCTTAGCCTATTTGCTTAAACTTATTTACCAATGACAAGACTTGGATTCTAAATCAAGGGTAATTGCCTACTTGTCCAGCCACAAAGGCCACCCTTGCTAAACCAATTGTCCTGGACCAAAGGTTCAAACACCCTATGAGTTCAAAAATGTAATGAAATATAGGTGTTTTGTTTCAAGCCCTTTCTCATAAGCATATTGATAATATTTAGCTTCAAGTTCAATTACAACAAATAACCATAATTTTAAATGTAAGAAATAATCATTAGTAATTTTGGCATATCATATTGCTTTTTGACTTACAATACCCACCTAGTCCACGTATTGACCTAAATATTTCAAATACCAAACCGGTTTTGACCCTTAATACCATTATCTTTGCCATGCCACATACAAACCAACAAACTATATACTTGGCCAATAGTAGTATATAAAACTTTACAATTTTGCTAAAAACAAGGGTATACTATGCATATGCTTTGCAAACTTATTAATCCATGTATGGGTTAAGGTAGGGGTAAATGTTTATCAGTTATAGTGCATTTATATGATGGATATAAATAAGCAAAAAGTACGGAGAATTGAAATGTGTACAATATTTGCAAAACTATGGCACATTGGAGAGTGGGGGAGAAACAATTAATTGTGCAATTGGCATTGCAAAGATGAACATGTGACATTAAAAGCATCACTGTCAAAATCAACAAAGATAAAGTGAGCTCTTTGACAACTAGATGTTTGTTGCATATTGTATTAAGTATACACATATATGATAGTTGGGGGGTGTGTTTTCAAAAATTTCACCCCATTTTGCACCAAGCCTTTTTAGGAATTTAACACGCACCCTCACATCATATGTACTACTTTTAGAAATTCAAATACCCATTACTAGATCTAACCCAAGGGGAGATAATGGTAGGGTGTATCTACAAAAAAGCTGAATTCATAACATGTTCAAATAGTTGGCAAAGTTTTCAATTAAGGTTATGATTTAGGTTTTGTGTTTTGTAACTTTTAATATTGAGTCTGTGGTTTGTGAACTTGTATTTGTAGATGACCCTAAACTTTCATTCATTTTTTTGGTAGTGCCACTTTTCTCCTTTCCAATGTTCATTCTAAACTTTATAAGTTTCTATTCAATGTGCCATAGAAAACAGGTATGAAGATGAATGCACACTACTAGCTAATGGAGACAAATCAAACTTTTCAAGGAAACATGGAATATGCATTTGTCATTCAAGTAAAAAAAGGTATGTGGTCTTTAGTTTTCACATCTCTTATTTCTTCTTATTTGCATTTATGTTTACATGCAAGTTGGTGTTGTTCATCTTGATAACTCTCAACGTGGTTTTTTTTTCAAACTTGTCACATGTCTAATGAGACAAGGATGTGAATTAGCACGTATCACCTTTCATCAAGCCTTGATCTTTGACTATTTATTCACAAATACAAGGTTCACTTTTATTATCCAATTTGTTTTTATTCAAAAACACATTTGCAACATAACAAAAGTTGAAATTATTTTTTTTGGCATTTGTTATGACCTATATATTGCAATGTCTTTCACTAAGTTATGAATTACAGATTTTGGATTTCAAACTTTGATTATTAGCCTTGCTTTTGCACCTCATCATTTAAGCTTCTATTTTAAAGTGTGCTTACATGAAACAATGCATGTGGGGAAAGATCTTCAAAAATGTAACATATCATGTGTTCTATGTTTTGTTCCTTTCCATAAAGTTATCAACTCTAAACCTCAAACCTCTATCTCCTTTATAAGTTCATGTCAACCCTAGCTTTGAACTTATAACTAAGGTTGGGACAAGTTTTTTTTAAAATGGTTTGGGCATGAACTAAAGTAGATAAGGCATTGAAACACATTCCCCTTGTGAAAAGGAAGTGTTTCACAACTCCCAAATACATTCTCACTTATGGGGTTTGACACACCAAAATGTCCCACAAGTTTGGACCAAAGTTTGAGGGATCAAGCCTTGTTCAAATTAGACCTTTATTTAACCTTTGAGTTTTTTATATAGATATTTAAAGTGGGGTCACATTCCAAATTTGGAGATCTAAAACACAAATTATGGCTAATTGAATGATCAAGAATGAAACTAGTCATTTAATTTTTGACAATTAAAATGTCTAGAATAGAAGGGTTAAACCACCTTCAATTGTGGAGTGTGATGTGTTGTTGGAAAACTCTCTTCAAATATACAACTTTTTTTGTTAATACTTTTGAATCAAAATTCATATGAAAGATTTACGAACTTAGAATGTAATGAGACCATAATCTGACAATCTCAAAATTTTGAATTGGGAACCCCAAGAATTTATGTCACTTTGATATAATTTTCAACATTGTTTACAAAATATGTTATAAAGAAGAAAATTATGTTTCTTCCCAAGTTTGAACTATGGTGAATCTATTTTTATCAAGGATAAGAAAAAATCACAACTTGAAAAAACTAAGATATTTAAGAAGTAAAGAACTTGAGAATGTACAAGAATTCAACAATTTGATTGTTTAAACAAGGCATGATGCAAGCTAGGCATGATATGACTTTAAAATACAAAAACCATAACTTGTGTTGGCAAGATGAAGGGGTGGTGCCCTTTGGACCTCTTCTTGTATTATCTTTAATGTTATTTCATCAAAAATACTTTAATAGATTTATATTAAACAACCTTCTAGAAATTTTTGCCAACCATGTCTTCTAAAAGCTTCTATCAATAATTTTTTGAAAAAAATCACATCTTCTAAAAACTTCCAAGAATATTATTCATGAATCTTTTTTTAAACTTCTATACAACTTACAAGCATATTCTTTCAAGGATCTTTTTGGAAAAACTTGTCATAGTCCGATCTTGAAGCTTTAACATTATCTTTCTTTAAGGAAGCTAAGGGATACATTTTAGGTTTGCATTTCATTGCACAAATGAAAATTTATAAGGATTTTAAACCTTTAATAACATTGGACAAACCTAGGGGTGTGTTTATTTAAAGTTGAAGCAATGTTTTTATTTTTTTCAACTATTGGCTTTTTACTACAAGTGATGGGTTGTTTTTCATGTCTTATCATGAATGTTCACATGATATTAATTATAACAAGGAAAATTCTCCAACTTTTGTAAGATACTATAGTAGTTCTATTATTAACAATGTGCAATTTGCCCATGAATGTGGGGAGTCGTTTAGAAATCTAGAAGCTATTAATGTTGATGAAATATATATTTGCGCCAAAGTGCACTTACAAAATTTGTAGAAGTGCAAAACTACTTTAAATTTGCACAATCACAATTCATTCATGTGCATTGACATTTTTTAAGATGAAAAATAATCAACATGTGAATCTTTCTTAAAACCAAATCATGGCATGTATTGTTTACCATAATGGAATCATTGGTCCTAAAATCTTTGCCTTGTGCATTAAGTGTTATTGCTTATCATTAGTCTATTGGACATGTTGAGTTTAAACACATTGTTTTAAAAAAAGTTGTTAGAAAAAACAAGTAATTACCCAAGAGCTCCACTTGATGATGAACTTGGTAAAAAACAAGTACATGTATCCCTCACTTCAAATTTAGTTTTTTCACAAATACAAATTAATCCAAAAAATTGATGCAATAAGGGTGGGTTTCTTGGAATATCCCATGAGTTTTTGGTTAAAGGCTTCATGTCTATGATGATTATTGAGTCCATTTGGCACAACCAAATGTTGACATATAATTTGTATGCATGAGTTGTGTTCCCATATTGAAAAAGTTTGTTGAAGATGTCATGTTTGCCTTGGCAGAAAAAATCATGATTGCATATTTGGAATTTGCATTGGCCAATTGCTTAACTTGTTTGATTTTTGGACGTGAAAAGGAGCACATGCCATATTTGTTGCTAGTTTTGTGTTGAATCATTGGGAGGAAAAATATGTCCCTATATGGATGTTTAAGGTGATGGATGCATAAACAATGCAATTATGGTTCTTAAATTATAGTAACTCTTTGAAAAAAATTCTTTGATTCAAAAGATCTTTGTTTATGTGAAGGATGAAGGGTTCAATTTCACAAACTTATGCAAATGCCTTGAATCTTATTGTATCATGTAGTAAATTAGTCATTTTAAAGCCATTTGATGGCTTGTGTTTTCAACATCCACTTTCAAAGGTGTGTTAGTACTATGTTACTACATATGGCAAAATGATTCAAGGTCTTACCTAGATATATTTATAAATGTTACTCAAGGTGACATTCACAAATGTATTACATGACCCAAAAAATTTAGTAAGGTAAGTAAACATGTGAAAACTTGCACAAACTTGAAGATGTAGTAAACCCATTTTAATTATTATTTGAATGTTTTTTGGTTTTGGAATAGATGCACACATTTGTTGTGGTTCATGGTGTTCTTAATTTTATTTTTTTATTCATCATAAGATTGCAAATTGGGTATTGTTATTCTAAGATGTCGTAACTTTTTAAAATCAGCATTGTGTTAGAACCAACAAACTATATAATTACAATGGCATATACCTTTTCCAAGAACCTAGGCTATTTGTGAAGTTGTGGCATGAAAATTTTATCCACAATTGTCAATGGCTATGTTTTAAACCAAAGTCATGGACATGGGTTGCTTATGGATGCCTTGTAGTTGATCATATTGATTTATCAATAAACTTATGAAGAACTTTATTTTAGATTGTTTGTAACACCATTATCTTGAAGGTATTGTAGATCATTAATTCCAAAAATTCATCGTCTACATGAAACACTAAAAGTAGGAAGTTTCTCTACCCATTTTTTGCTTGCATTTAATAGGAAAAATGGTCATAACATGTTGGCCTTGATGTCTGATTTGAGGTTTAAAAACATGTAGTTGGTCACCATTTATTTATGTTATGACAATGTTGTTTTGTTTATTAAATATGATGAAGAATTGTTGTTGCCTTTATTGATCAATGCATATAAGTTGTTGATATGTAAATAACTTGACTAAAAAAATTGAAAATCTTTAATTACAAGTGGATTTTGAAATTTTGTTTCACAATGTAGTGACAAATGTAGACACTTGCAAGGACCTTGTGTCAAAAGAGCTTGTTGGATTCCATTGGTATCTTGTCGATGCACAAAATTACAAGTGTGCCTCATCTTGATGGTGCAAAAAGGAACACAAGTTTCCAAACATTGTTATATCAATGCAATAGAATTTTAGCATCTTGGCAACCTAAATGAAAACAATGCATATTTTTTGGACATTCATCACAAACTTCTTGGGGAAAACAAATTATGTAAAAATAATGAGAATTGGTCTATAATGTTATTTGGATCGATTGCCATTTTTTAGTTATTTCAACAAATGTTAAAATTATATTTTATTATGACAATATCAACATAAACATAATTATTCTTTAAAATGATATAAATTTTAAGTTTCCTTTAATGGAATTTTTTTTTACATTTGTGTCATGAAAATTATGGTAAAATGACAAACCATTATTATTTTCATCATCATAATCATGGAATTAATAAGTCAAAACCATTGTTCATTATGTTTATATATTTTCAACAAGCATTTTATCAACAATAGACTAATAAAATGAAAAGTACACAACAATGATGTGAAAAAAACTTAATAAATAACATAAATTTAATGAATTATTATAGTCATATTGAAATTTTGCCTAAGGAAGTTTGTGATGTTGTTACAATCTTGACTGCATTTCATAAATGTCATTTTTTACAAACTAACAATTTGGGCAAGTTGATGTTTTTGGACAAGATATACCATTTCTACATATTGGTTATTTAAAACCTATTGAAAAGTTGCATCTATGTATGTGTGAGGTAGAATAAAATTTGATGGAGGAGCCAATGGTTAAATTTGAAGACAAAGTTCAACACAAAGATTTTTTGGACCTACATAATTCCCTTTAAGGGGCATTATGTTACATATGATATTTGTTATGTTTGGTTTCATGTGTGGGTGGTGGATGAACTTGATCATGCTCTTGGTAGGGTAAAGATGATGAAATGATGCATTTGTCAGAGTTTTGGTTTGGCAAACTCTTCCATGATTTGAGATTATGGGGAAATTAAATTTTCAAGTTTTCAAAATGGAAAAAATTGTGTGTTGTATTGTGTGTCACTTGTTTGTTTATGTCTAGTTTTTGTGTGTTTTAGTGGACCATGCTTGGGGGTTTACTATGTTTTTTTAATGTCTTGTGGGTGTTTTGTGTCTATTGTGTAGTTTCAATGTGTCAAGTGATTGTGTGTGTGTTTTTTTGTGTTGTAAATGTTATGTCTTGTTTTGGTTTGTGTGCCATATATAGTTCTTTTGTTTATTTGTGGGACTTATGTTTTATGTCTTCAATATTCTATAGCTAATTTGGTTGTCTTTGTCAAGTGTGTGATGTGAACTATCTAATTAAATCATAATGCTTGTTAGTCTTAATTTGGGTTTCTGTAGTTAATTGTGTTTTAACTTGAAATCAATCCAAGTGTGAACAAGGTTCAAGTTATTTCATGTTTGAGATATAATATTTTTGTGTGTGTTTTCAAATTACTTTTGGTGATTCAAAATGTTGCTCACTTATATGTCTACAAAAATTTCAAGCTCAAAACACATAAAAGAAAATAAACACATAAAACCATGACATGCAATAGGAAACTTGCATAAACATAGAAAAACCTTAAACAAGTTTGGATGTGATGCACCTTATATGAGGGTTTTTGGTTGTTTGGTTCATGTATATGGACAACAATAAGTGTATATGTCAATGTGGTAGCACATAACATCTTTAATCTTGTTTGCATCATTTAGTTGTCATATTTTGTGTGTTTTGCATTGTGTATTGTGTGTGTGGTGTGTTGGGTCTTATTTGTGTTTGTTGTATGATTTTTGGGTCTCTTACAAATCTCATATGTTTTATGTCTTAAGCATGTTTGTTATATGTTGTGTAACTCATGTTTCATATGTCTTATGTCTTGTGTGTCTTTTTGTCTTGTGTTTTCTATCAATTTTAAGGGATATGAATCAAAGGTCATATGGAAAATGGAACAAAAGAGGAGTTGCATAGAACCTAGAACCATTGAAATTGACAAAATGTTTTGATTTTGAATCACCATTCAGGTTAGCATTTTAGTTAAGAATACAATTTGTGTAATTGCAAAGTTCCATCAAGACCATCACCTCTTTGAGGTTGCTTGTTATTTGTTAATTTGTGTTCTATCATCAATTTGTGAAAATGTGTAAAAATGTTTTGCTTTCAAAATCCAAAGAATTGGGCTTTATATTTTGTCAAAGATTCAAAATTCAATATTTGAAAAGGTGTTTGTCAAATAACCTTTCAAAATAACATGAATATACCCATTCAAATATTTGATGTGTAGAACCTAGGGATGTACTTGGTTGTATCACATATCCAAATCCCCACCACTACCTCATAATTGCCCAACACTAGGTTTCTTAAAACCCAAACTTGAATGGTTATTTTAAAATGAAAAAAAAAAACACCCATACTCAATTTTTTTAAAAAATGAATTACTCACCTCACATTGGACACAAATATATTTTCTGCTTTTTATTAATGATAATAAAAAGGGGGGTACAACTATTTTTGAAATTTTACAAAAAGCTTATTGACATTTTTGGAGTTCACATAATGATTGTGGATTCAAATTAGGGTTTTTTCTTTCAATCGAATTCTAAGGAAAAGTTAGTTTTAAACCTGGAAGCAAAAGACATTATTAATGTAAAGTGTTTCCTTTGTTCTTTTGAACTTTCTGATGTTGCATCAATTGCAACCACCCCAAGAAATGACAACATGATTTTAGAACCAATCCAAAAAGTGATAATTTTTTTTTCAAATGCCCCTAAAATGAAAATCCGAGTTGAAATGTGCCAAGAAAATTTTTGAATTATTATTTTCCCAAAAAAAAAGGAAATATATGACCAGATTCTTTTTATTTTTTACACGTATGAAATTTCACAACCACAAAGATGGCTGATGTACCACGGCCAGTGGTGTAGGGATACTTCCTATTTCCATTTTGTTTGAAGAAGTTGTTCAACAGGTTTGTTCAACCCTGAAACAAGGATATCTTTTAGAGGTCAACTCATAGTACAATTGGATGCGTTGTACGCCAAATGTTTTAAAATGCCCTTGCCGATGTATCGGATAGAAAAGGTAGCCAATGTACAAGTAAACTAACCAAAATAAGTGTTGTTCACTGGCCCACTCTCAAATATAACTGCAACCCATGCCACTCTTGTCCTTCACCTAATTGGCTCCATGTTGCTTTTGGGTAGAACAACTCCCTCCTTTCTCCAAGAGGTGGTTACTTGCATCCCCCAACCCCTCCACGCCTGATTCTCTCTGCCCCCCGATTTGACATGCATTTCCCTCACCAACATGCAATTTGGAGCCTAGAGCATCTCCAGCAGTGCTCAGCCTTCAGCATCTCCATCGGTGCTCAGTATATGACCCTGCAAAAATAGTTTTCACATCCAAGTTTGGTTATGTACTCTTTTGCAACCCCACCAATAAAATTGAAACTGGGACAGCAAATAGGTGGGGGACTACTAATAGCAAACCACCTGGACCAATCATTATGATGGGCCAATCAGAAACACTGAGCAGCAGTTAGATCATATTTAACACACTCTTTTCTGCAGGTGCACAGACCTGCTGCGCCTTTTACCAGCCACGGCAACCTGTGCAGTTATGCTGAGCCAAAACCAATTTCCTGAGTCAAACCGGCATATGTTGTTGGATTTTGTTCATCTAATTTTACTGTGCAGGATCACATACTGAGCAAAGCTGGAGATGCTCTTATGACTTCAATTTACATGGCCGAAAAATAATTTTTTTCTTTGACTTGGTGCATGAATTTGAAATTCCGAAAAAACTGTTGTTTTTGGCTTATCAGGCGGGGGGTTAAAGATTCATCTTTAAAGTGATGTGCCATGGAACCTTATGTTCATTCAGCATTATAGAGGCAAGCATAGAACTCTTTTTACCTATAATCCAAAATTATGATTTCCAAGAATTTTCACTCACCTTGGCTAGCTAGTTTATGCTCTATTTGATGTCAAAAACTTGTACCTATTTTAGTATCAAAATGTCAACAACATGATTTCATCATCACATCACACTTTATAGTTAAATAAGCCAACAACTATCCCCACCAAAATTATAATCATGATGCAAAAACAAAAAAAGGCTAGACTCCATTCACAATTGTGTTTGATTTTAGGCTAGCCATTATAACCAATTATGTATTGTACTATGGATAGGGCCCATTCCACCAAAGAACGCGGCAAGCCTCCTTAGTGGATGCTGCCATTCACTTTGGTGGTAATGGATCCTATCAAGGCTATTCAAGAATGGTTTTCCCCAAATTTGATTCACACCTCGAGTGTATTCTATGCCATCACTTCACATTACAAGTGAACTTGACCAAACCAAGAGCGAAACCTCCCAGTGGCCGCTTGTTCCAACTATGCAATTTTCAATGACAAAGATCAATATTCAATACTTTTTGCACTTTGGGTTTTAAAATCGCAAAATCGTCTCCATAAAATCTTACCCATCTATTTGTTTGTGACTAAAACATTTTGCGACTTTGACTTTAATCATGTCCTAACTTTAATCATGCACTCATGAAAAACATGTACTTGTACCCATTCAATTAATATTAATCATGATTAGTACTACATGATTAGGATATATCGCAATTTTAGTTACCATAATCATAATTCATACTACAAGGTATAACGTACGGCTTGAATCTCTAATGTTATATTCAAAATTGAACCAAAAAAGTGTATGTAAAACCAATTATAATGAAAATGAGGAAAAAAATCCACTTTGCAAAATTATAATATAACATCTCAATTAACAATTTTTTTTTGAAATTAAAAAATAAATTGAAAACGTGGGGTGTATTCATAACTAAAACAAGGCAAATGAAGAAAGAAATTTTTGCGGAATGACATTGTACACACTTTTAGAATAGAGAATGAATTATTTATTTTCCAAATAAGAAGATTGTAGATTCCATTTTTTTCAAACCAGAAAAGTAAAAAAGTTTTGTCGAAAACTTATTAGTTTTTTGATCATTACCAAAAAAAAATCTATATCTAATTGAAATATTTTATCTGGCCCAAATATTTAAAATAAATGTAGTGTCATAATGTCATAATGGCATAATTACATTCTTTCACTAGAACCTTGTGACCAAGGAAAAAATTCTGGATATATGGAATGTACTCTAATAATTAAATATATATTTAGGTTTTAATTTAAGCTTCACTTTGAAAATGTGAGAAAGAGGTATCAATCATGTTAAAGGAAATGAAGGTTTATGAATTTAATAATATCCCCTTGTTCAAAGTGGTTATGGTTGAAATTACCAATCAGAGTCCAACCCAACTACACTAATAGTTGTTAGGGATTTTTCCTTCTAGATCAATTAATTGTCATGTTGAATCTATCATTCAACATGAGCCTTGACAATTTTGAAGCAAATTTCAACACCAAGGAATGGGCAAGGTTTGCCCAATTTTGGCCCCTACTTTACCCATGAGCCATACTATGTTTGGCCACATTTTGGCTAGGAATCAAAATTGCTCAAACCCCACCCACTAGCCTAAGACAGGTGTTGTCTCATTTTAAATAGGTTCAAGTTCTTTAGGTAGATAATCTTCAAATAAAAGCTTGACCCTACTTGTTATGCAAGTAATTAGTTTCAATTGGTTATACATAATTAATATTGCATAATCTCTATCTTGGATTGTGTGAATTCGTTGAACACAATAATACCACATAAGAAAATTTAGGTTTAGTTGGGTATAATGGAGATGGAACTGGATTTAATCTTCAATTGGACTAGGTTCCAATTCTATTAAAAAAGATTAGAATTGGAAGTTCGGAATCCAAAGACTTGGTTTCAAGACCAGGTTAGAGGTTCCATCTAAAACTTTTAAAAACTCACAACTAAAACTAGAGATTCATTTTTAAATCAAGAATTGAACAACATCATTGGTAAATACTAGCATTGGGAGGTTCTGACTTCTTGGAACTAAAAATTAATGGGTAATGGCACATGATCTATGTACACTTTTAATTGATGGTTTTCAAAAATCATAGAATTGGTTTTGACTTTTAGTTCTAGGGTTGGGTTTTAAGATTTGGATCAAACAACAAGTACCTTGAACCATTGGTTTTTGGCCAAATTCATGAAAATTACCAATTCATTGAAAATACTCAAAAACTAGATGCTTCTTTTTTTTGCGAAAATATTAAGGATTAAAGTTGAAGGTTTGGAACAATGTTGGTAAGTTTGAAGTGATAAACTCAAGGGTTTAGGTTTAGATTCTTGCAATTCAATCTTGACCCAACATCAATATCAATTTCTATATTTTTGGTGGAACCAACACAATGGACCAAACCTTAGAACTTGGGGGGACATTAAATGCTAAAATTTTACATTACCTTGCACCAAATAAGGTATTTTAAAGGGGTTATAGGTTGAGTATTTTTTTTTCACCTTATTATTACTTTTTAAAAAAATATGCACACATTTAAACCACTGTATATATTATTTTATTTTATTTTTACAACAAACTTTGATACCTTATATATATTTAGATTTTCATAATTGATAACAAAGAAGGAACATATGAGTCATGATATGACAACCCTCATTTTTCAAGGGTTTGAAAAATGTTATGAAAAGATTAAAACTATTGGAAATAATATAACCATCTACTCCCTTGGATGGATAAATCACAATTTGTACCCAATAAATAACATACATATTTATTGTTTTTAGCCATCAACCATTCCATTTCATTCAAAACCAACAAAAAGCATAAGACTACTGACAAAGTGTGACACCTATTTTTAAAAAGTAGGTCAAATCTTGATTTACCACAATCAAGATTTTTGGCATTGAAAACTCATATGAAAATTGGAATAAACCAATTTGAGACAAAACATCATTATATTTGTGCTTCAAATTTCAAATCTTTTGAAAGTTATTTCAAAATGAACAATGATAGTCAAATGTGGCATATTACTATAGTTCCTATGGTCAATGTAAACCTTCAACGAGGGGGCCATTAACAAGTTGAAGAATGCAACTAGCAATTTTGGGGGATGGAAATGTAACATGGAACTTTAGTTTCATTTGTACATAATTTGTAGCTTCTTGAGTTGTGGTGTTTGCAATAATTGAGGTAGCAACAATCCTAATCAATAGTCCTAGAATTTATGAGGGTCACACACAATGTTTTTATGGTGATGTCATTTTGACCTACCACATGACACATGCCACATGGACATGAAACAAGCCATTTACAATTGCTGTGCATGATTGACCTAAAGGAATCATAGGTACACTTACTAGTACTAGTTTATTTATTAACTTAAATTCATTAAATTGAACCTATTGATATTAATTGAACCTCCTAACAACCAATACCTAATTTTAGAAACACATATTATATATATATATATATATATATATATATATATATAAGGGATTAATGTATACTCTATATTAACTATAAATTGGTTTTTAGAATAAACACAACCTTTTGATATAATTAATCAAATTATATTTTTTACCCAACAACCTATATATGGCACAATATATTTTTACTCATGTATTTTCTAAATTCAAAAAAAATTCTACCCTTAGGCCTTGGAATTACCATTTTGTTAGAACTAAAACTAAATTCAAAACATTAGAAATAAAATCTTGAAACAAGTTCAATTTCTTTCAATAAGCATTAGGTACATTGAACCTTCTTGAAAATTCAACAAGCAAGTTAATTTTATAAGTAATTTTTGCTTTTAATTTGTTGTATTACCAAGTCATGCTTTTCAATTTTAACTTGTAAAACTTTGTACAAGTGTAAAATTTCTAGCCTTGGGGAATGTTAATACATACATGGAAACATGCTTTGTTTTTTCATTGGGCCCAAAGCTTTTTGAATTTAAAAAAAAACTACTAAAACCAAAATCATAGGTTTATGAATTTGAAGAATTGGGCTCAAACCCACACCTAGAAAACCAACCAAAAATTTTTAAATGTCAAAACTCAGATTACATGTTCTCTTCAAGAAGGAAAAATTCAACAACATTGGTTCTAAGATCTTAAAAAGTTTCAAAAAATTAGAACCAAAGGTTCTTAACAAATCAACAAATTGCCCAACATTGATTAAAACATTGAAATTACAAATCATGAGACTAAACTTGGCCACTTTTTTCAATTGCATGAAAAAATCATTTTTCAAACATTTAATATGAGCTAGTAGGTAACAAATTGAACACACATGAACCACATGCAAGGTGGTGGTGTAGCCACTAGACACATTAAGTACATGTAGGAAAAAAAGTGTGACAACAAAGTTGATGAATTTTATATTTAAAAAATCTAGAATGAAAGATTATTAACATAATTGAAAAACCACACAAAACTAGTTGACATTTGACATTAAACTTTGTGGAGCATGCATGGTTGATTATAACCAAAGAGGAAGGAAATATTCAACTATTCAATTATGCAAACCTTATCAACTCTGTCTCTCCCCTTTTAAATCTTCAACTTTATGTAATTCAATTTGGTAGCAATTGAGGTTAATTCTCATGACAGTAGGAGACATATGTTAGTTTTAAATGAAAGATAATGGTTATAATGATACCATGTAAGGAGACTTAACTTCATTTGTTGAACTACTACAATGAGTGTATTACATTGTTATATACACCCAATACACATGAATCGAGTTCAAAGTTCCTTTGCCAAACACTCACTAGAGTAGACACAACAACATTATTCTATGAAATTTTGTGAACATCCATAGTGTTCATTTTAAAATGAAGATGACATTCTTGGATCAAATTTTAGAACATATCATATTTGGCTCATTTTATCTTCTCGACCTTTTCTTCATGAGCATACCACTTGGATAATTCTAATCCACTTTAGACAATTGACATATATATTTTCCTTCCTACATATAGTTTTTTTGCTACTATTAACAAACCTACATTGCATGGGGCAATTGAAGAGCATATTACAAATTCACTTGACACCTATTCTTGGGGTAAGTTGATACCTTTCCTTCACTCCACAATCTCCCAATCTATACTTGACATTTGAATACCCAAACCCATTCCTTTCTTTAGGATTTGAAATGACTCAAACACAAGTATGTAATGAACAACAAAAAACCCAATCATGATACCAACTTCCAAAGCCTAAAGATTATGTCATGTGAGTGAAAAACACAATTAAATGGATAGTTTAAATTGTCACAATTGTAGTTTTTTGGATTGTAGATGAATTAAAATGTAACCCCATATTGAACATTAACATTGTCAAATTTTAAATTATCCATGTTGTAATAAACTTTAATTATGGGAATCATGTTAAAAATTGTGGATGACTTCTAAGAAAAAAAAGATTCATAATGGACTTTTGAAGTGATGGCATCAAGTTTGTCACAAAAAGAAAGTTGAAAATGTGAACTAAAAAAATATGTCATAATAGTGTCAAAAATAAAATAAAATAGGCCACCTTCAAATGAAGAATTTAAGAGTGAATGCACTTTTTCAATAGAAGAAAGTTTCACTTAAAAAATTTAATATGTCATGATTTTCATCATTTTTTATCATTTGTTTTCCATTTCACATTGAAATCTCCAGGCTTTCATGAATTTTGTGACCAAACACATAAAGGATAATTATAAGATATATAGTTTGATAATTATTATAATTGAAAGAATTGTAATTATTGTAAGATGTGGAGTTTTCAAAATATCAAAAGTGAACCACCTAACTATGTTTTTACCCATGTGTATTGATTCTATACATTTTGTTAACCTTCATTTACCTTCTCTCTTTGTATCTCAATCTAATTATTTAATCATTCATCAACAACTATTGCCACTTTGACTAGATAATGCCACTCCATCCCTTTGAAATTTCAAAACCCTTGATCTCTTCACATTCCCAAATTTTCACATGGATTGTGAAAATCCCTGAAATTTTCATCATTTCCTTGCCATCTCCAAGTTTTTTTTATTACACATTGTAGAGGAGTTACATAACTAGCACAACGGAAATTACAATCAAACATTCCACCTATAATGCATACTTCACATCATAACCTAATATGAAAAACAATCACATTGTCACATAGAGAATTTTTCCCTTGAACATGCTTGTCAAAGTCAATAAAAAAAGCTTCTTGTTCATGAGCACCTTTGCTCCACACCACACACCTCTCATCTAAAATTGAGTGCATTCCATTAATTCCATAGCCATCCTCCCACATTCCAAGCATAGCCAAAACAACTACCTAATTACAAATGTCTTCCTCTCCACTTTAAGCATATAACTTTTGGATTCCTTTAGAAGATTAGGTAGGAAAGGAAAAAAATTATTGAAGTTGATGTGCTTGTAGCCCAAAAAGATAGGAAAGGAAAAACTCATATATCTTGTTTAGTCATGAATTCCATAATGTTTCATTCAAGTTGTTCATCATTTAAATTGTTTCTTAAAGAAAACAAAGATTTCCTCTCAATCAAAACATTGAGATTTTGTGCTCCTAAATTGTAACTAAACTACCACTTAAATTCTAGAAGATCTATTGGATCACATTTGCTTTTGACCTTCTCTTGAACTATCAAATCTTACTATGACATCATAGATTTATGATTCAACCCCATTATAGCATACCACAGCAATTGAATGTGATCTCCCAACCACCATTGCCCATATGGGCTTTTTGTCAAAACTAATTTCAATAAGAAAGGTTTATTACCACCCACATAATCACTCATCTTTGACCATCAATTTCCAAAATCCCCAACAAGATGGTGGATATGAAGTACCAACAATTTTGCACTTGGAGTTCCCAAAAGAAAATTAGGTCTCACTTGCTTTCACCCACATGAATTTCCCCACACTATCAATTTCTTGGTTATTGAGCACGCACAACTTAAGAATATGATGCCAACTCAAACAAGCTCTTCAATCCCTTATAGTTTTTCATCAATTCCACTATCTCTTGTTACATTATCCATGTTTCTTTCCAATTTTTTGAATCCTTAAACTCTTATATGCAACGGGCAAAATGAGAACCTTAGGGATTACTTCGAATAAGGCAATGACTATGGCATTTTCTCAACAATCAACACAAAAACAATAACTACATGTTGACCAAGCACATATCCAGAGCATGTCAAATTCTCTCTACCAAATAAAAACATAAGGTTATTGAGTACTTTGATTTCACTAATGCCTTTCGAACAATCTTCACCTCCTTAAATCCATCTTTTGAAACTCTTTTATCACCTCAATATAATCCACAAAATTAATTGTCTTTTGCACCACCAAATCTCTCATGAAGAATAAACAAACAAAGTTGATAAGCATACTAGTGTGCGCCACACAAAATAGCAAACAAGGTGCCCACATTCCACCAACATTCATAGCTTGGACATTGAACCTACCAAAATAAAGCAAAACAAACAAGCTACATCTATTTTGGAATACAAAGTGCTTTCCCCAATTCTGGTAATCGTGTTCATGGTGATTTGAACCAATAGTGACAAGCCAAATTAGGACATTCTGAATTTATCTTTCCCAACATTTCTTTTTTTCTAAAGTTACATGCCATCTTATTTGTAGCAAACCATAAACCCATTCACACATTTTTAAGTCACATGACAACTTATTTCTACCTATAAGATAGGTAAAGGATTCTAAGAAATGAAAGTTATGTGTCTTTGTAGTGCTACCATTTTGAAAGTTTTAAGCTCATTGATACCTAGACTATTTTCATTTCAAGTGATTGTGTAACTCAAATGAGATTTTGTGTGTCCACCCTAAGTAGGCTATACAACTAGAGTTTTTTTTTCATGATTTAAAAAGATTGGCCAAACTTTCCCACAAAAGTAGCAAAATTAGTCAAATTTGCACTAAGGGAAAAAAAAATTCAAAAATTTTCCCAAAGGATTTGTTAGAAAAACGACACTGAAATTTGTCCCTAAGCAAAAACACTATATACAACCATTGATGCATGATAAGAATACAGCAACCAAAGACGCCTGCTAAAACTAGTCACCAATTAAACACTCAACCAGTGACGTGAAATTCACCCTAGGCTTGGGGAGCCCCATACATGGCTTTTCATCACAAAGATTCTTCAAAACAACTTGTGTGTAAAGGGTCCCACAAATGGAAAAGAGCACCTTCTTGTGTTAAAGTTAGAAGGGTCACAAAGTTGGAACAATTTGATGCACTCAAATCCAAGGGAGAAAGAACAATAAGAGATCCAGGACTAGAGTAAATTTGGAAACCCTTGATCTGAAGGTGTACATAAGTGGTGATTCCAAATTCTGAATCAAAGTAAGGCCCATGTCATTGGCCCCATCAAGTTGGGGATATATATATATATACAATTTGGATATATTCCTCACCAAGCAAAGCCCAAACAAGTGGTTGTGGTTCATCAAACCAGTGTTGGTTGGTTTGGTTTTTGGCCGGTTATCGTGTCGATTACTGGGTACCAGTTTTAAATTTTGAAAAAAAAGGTTCTGAAACTGGAATTGGCCCCCAAAAGCCCTGTTTTAAATAGCTTATTGTTCTTCATTATCTTTTTTTTTAAAATGATTTTAATTTTAATTTTTAAAAATAATAATAACAATCATAATATTCCTGACCGGGGTTAGACATGTTAGTTTGAGACAAAATTTCAAGTGCCCAAGCTGTTAAATACACAATAGTTTTGGGGGTCAGGTGGGGGTGGAGGGCATTAGGAGGCATGTAGTTGTTGTTTTTGGAACATGTCTCGGGAAGGCAATGTTTTTTTCCTTGTGGTTTAGGCGTGTCATTGATATAGATGGTCAATTTTCATTGGTTGTACAATGCTAGTACCTAGAAAAAAATCAATTCTGATGAGCTATGTGTAAGTAAGTACACCTACACCTAGATCCAATTTGAAAGGGAAGCCACCTAAGAATTTTAATCCTTCACTGATTCGAACCAATGTTGGGCAGACTCTATTGGCTTTGAGTTGATCATACCCTATTGGTAATGTAATATTTAAATTGGTAATGGATTAACCTTAAAAAGTCGGCAAAATTTAGAGCCTCATACTTATGCAAAAAATATGGGTCTCTTTGTTGAAATGAGTTCTACGACATCGCTCGCACTTTGGGAATGCACTAGTCCTAAAGTTATTCCCAAGCCATCATGGTTACCAATGTGATGAAGTTATTTGAATTTTGTAATAACCGTGATTCCAACTCACACGGACATCATATTCTAAGAACTTAAGGTTCTAAGAAAAAAATTGTTTCTATAATAATCTCAAAGAGAACCCTTCCAGTTTTGATTTTTTCAAATTTCATGGGTGAACATTTCTTGGAGTGGTAGTTATCTCTTCACCGAAAGATATGTGAGTATGTCATAGGTCGATGTATGGCAGTTATATGTTTAGCAGTTTGGATATCATTTTGTGCACAAATATATTGTTTCAATTAACAATGTATGGATAACATTTATGTGTAGTGGAGTTTTGTGGAGACCAGCAAATATAACAGAAATAAAGCACACTTGTTTTCTTAGCTCATGGAAATGAGTTGAGATTGGTACAACAAAGAAGTACTGGGCCACCACACATGTATCAGTATACCAGCAGCTATTAGGTGATTGTATGCCATTTCTTACATATCTATTCCCCAAGGGAACCTCAACAACAGCCTTTGCAAGCTTTAAATGGGACAATTTTGGGCTCTGCCTGATCGACATTTTCACTCATGAGATATGTCACTTGGCTAGTAGTGCACATATGAAAGAGTTGAATAGGAAGGTAGGTTGGGTCTCTTGCCGAATAATTATTTCATTTTGACAAATAAAATGTTCCCAAATTGTTCCAAAAGACGTTTCATTTTCCTTCATCAAGAAAATTTTCTTTGAGAAAAATATCTTTTTTTTGAAAATTTCAGCATGTCTAAAAACAATATAATTAATGTTGAACTTGTTATTCAACTATGTTATATAGGGGGACTATTTGAACTTCTAGAGTTCAAGTTGTTGTTTTGTACAAGGATTTGTTATAGCAAGATCAGGTTGTGGTCTTCATGGAAACACTCATTTTTATCATTCTCAACATTAGTAGTTCTTCAAGTTCAATTTATGTTAGTTTCATCATAACTGCAGCATGCACAAGCAATATCTTCAATTATTTTGATTTTTCTGTTGTATTGATAATATATATGTATGGAGATACATTGCATAATAACTAGTAGCTACAAGTGTTGATTGTTGGTGAATGTGTAATTTGATGTAATTAGACTATTACTTATGTAATTACTTAATGATTAAGTTTGGCAATTTACTTGGTAGTTGGATTTCATGATGGTTTGGTCATAGTTTCAATTATGCGCATTGACTCACACATGACACACACATGATAATTCATGTGAAAAATCATGTGAAAAATCTTTGCCATATTAATGTGTATTAACTCACACATGATAATTCATGTGGAAAGTCATGTGAAAAGTTTTTGCCATATTCATGTGCGTTGACTCACACATGATAATTCATGTGAAAATCATGTGAAAAGTTTTTGCCATATTAATGTGCATTGATTCACACATGATAATTCATGTGAAAAATCATGTGAAATTTTTTTGCCATATTAATGTGCATTGATTCACACATGATTATTCATGTGAAAAATCTTTGGCCTTTTATTGTGCATGTGGAATCACATATGGAGCCATGGGGAGCCATGTGGTGTGTAAAACTTCCTTTTTTATTAGTATATAAATGGGTGTTTGTGACTTTTGGAAACATCTTCACTCGAGATAACTAAATTGTTGTATGAGTGTAAAATTTCATGGAATAAAATTGTGAAGGGAATTGAGATTTTTATTTTAAAAGGTTTTGGTATAGTTTATGTGAAGTCCATGATACAAGATACAATACTGTGGCATATTAGTTTTACATAGACAATAAAAAGGTGAAAAAATATTTATGCAAACAAAAACATAGATTTCCATAGCTATGTAATAAACATACATAGTTTCAATCTTAAACTCGTTGATGATTTACAAATGTGGGACCAAAACAAAGATGAACATTCCCAAGGTTCTTGTGTGAGGTATAACTTTTTAGTAACATTCATTGTAGTTCCACATTTTTGAGTTTCAATGTAAATCATGTAAAACACAGTTATCTATTTCTACTAGCTCCATGATTAGCTTGCGTTCATTGTCTTGCAATCCTTACAATTCACAATTCACACTCCATCTTTTGAAAAATTCAAATTTTCATGGATTTCACCATAAGGATGCAACAATTTAGAGAAAAGATCAAAAGGTTAACACCAAGTGATAATTCATATTTAATCACTTTGCAATGGTAGAGACTATTTCAGTTTGTTCAATTTCATTGTTTGAAACTTTGATGGGTGGTTTCCACACATAAAAAATGAAAAACATGATAATGAAATTTGTAACTAGAGCATGTAGAGTTATTTTGATCATCTTATTTTTGTGCTCAAAAGGATTGGTATCTCAAGTTTCCACAACAATTTATAACATCAAATTAAATCGCATTTGGCCATGGAAAACTTTGCAAGTACCAAATCAAAAAATACCACATTGAAGAGACTCATTTTGAAGGACTATCAATATTGAACACAAAATGTTGAATCCTTTTTCTAAGCATGATGTATTGGAGCAATTGAAATTCAAATGATCACAAGTTTATCAAATCAATTGAAAACACATAGGTTACTACAATTTACACAACTTTTGCCCTACAACAAGGTGAAACAACAAAAAATAAAAGAAGATTTTGCTTCAAGCTCCAAAGCTGACAACAACAAAATGAACAAGAAGAAAACCTTGCACATTGATCATTGTTGTAACAAGACAAAAAATTGAAGAAGAATCTATATTACAAGTCCTAGTGTTTCAAGTGGTCCATTTTGAACACATTGTTCATCTTGAATTATGGAAAGATATAGTTTGATTAGAACCCTAGATAGTGAATGGTATGTGTAATTTTTGACTAATCAACTTGATTGGTGTGAATTCACTTGAGAATAAAAATTGGTCCCAATTTATTAAGGGGTTGGCCACTTTCACCATAATAAATTTGTACAATTTCATTCAAAGTCTAATGAAACACATAATGAACATGGACGTATAT
>Ga0116231_10005166_pt1 | contig 25852 bp, 21 predicted proteins | sample S1TSphgellanicum_2_FD_89695 | JGI IMG/M metagenome (GOLD analysis project Ga0116231, IMG submission 89695) | Host-associated microbial communities from peat moss isolated from Minnesota, USA - S1T2_Fd - Sphagnum magellanicum MG | ecosystem: Host-associated > Plants > Peat moss > Unclassified... | reverse complement strand
ATCAAATGAAATTCATCAAAAGACTTTTAGACACCCCCCCCCAAACAAAGGGTTTTCAAGGTTGAAGTACTACCTATAATTTTTTAAAGAAATTAGTAAAGCTTGCAGCTTTTGCTAAGCAAATAGGCGTTCAAATGGTGCCCTCCCCATTAGCCATTATTGGCACCTATGTGAAATTTTCAAAAAAGTTAACTCACTTACACATGTTTAGAAGTCCTTCACAACTTTTCAAAATTTTCTCCTTTGCAACTCTTTACACCTCCTTGAGTTGTTGACTTATTCTATGCACAAGCACACTACTTTTCATCATCATTGGTGAAAACATTCAAACAAAAGCACATGAAAACAAAAAACATGAAAACACTAAAACAAAAGTACAAGAACACAAAAACAATAAGCTCATTCATTTTGCAATGACCAAACAAGTCAACATGAAACTCTTTTATGCAAAATTAGGAAATAAAAACCAATTTCTTGTCCCTTTTGGGGCAATTTGTTATTTTTTGATGCTGAGTCTATCATTACAACCTACAATTCTCATCAAATTCCTTTTGTTCCCATGGCTATGGAGGATAGGCAGGTGGCTCGAAGATGAACGGTGAGACTTGTGCAAGGCTTGGGCAGAGAGTGTTACACAAAGTGCCGCACTTCCGTGGGCAGGGCGGAAGTGGAGCTAGAGTGGCAGGCCGACATTAGGCGGAGCAGAAAGTCAGAATTTTCTGCTTGCCAGGTTTTGTGGAAGATCGCGGGCAGATCTGCTTCTTGCGTGGCAGTTTGCCAGACTTCTTCCTTAGTGTGCGCGACCGACCCAAGAGACGACAAGGAATGGCAAGATGATGGCCAAGGGATGTTACCACCAATTCTTTCCAAAAGATGTGCAAGAGCATATAGAGTGTAACCAAATGAAAAGACATAAATTTTATAATTCATTTAAAACTAAATAGGGTGCCAAGAATTGGATTATGAAAATGTGTTTAGAATACACTTAAAATATTTTCAAATATTTAATTATTTCTTAGCATTAAAAAATCCATTTATTTCATGTGCTTCATAAAATATTTAAAAAGTAAACTCTACAAAGACGGTAGTAGGGAATGATTGGCTAGCAACAAAGGATAGTAGAGAATGGTAGGGGACCGAGAGTGGGCTAACACTGGAAAACAATAGAGTGGACATGATTTTATATTTTTTGGGTAGCAAATGAACAATGGAATGAGCCACTAAGGACCCTGGGCCCCCCATTGTTCAGAAGAGGCCGCCTATTAGAGATTTATATAATGAAAGGTTAGTAGAAAAGGTGTTATTTGAGATGAGGTACCTAGGAAAATACATAGGAAAAGAAAGGATAACATCAATTGATGCATTGGTATGAAAACTTATAAATTCAACAAATTATAAATATCCCGTTAGTGTGCAACCATTTATGCAATACGATCCAAAGTGTTGAGGAAGGTTGTTGTAATAAAATGTCAATCTCATACATGACCTAGAAATCTATCTAACAAGTAGTGTCATGGTCTAACACTTTGTGTTTGTGAGTGAGACTCAAAAAGTTATGATTGCACATTCCATTTCATATCGCTTCATGAGTAAGTAAATTTTTTAAAACTTTTTAATTATATATAATTACTAGCATTTTGTGTTTTATTTATTGTAGGAAGCAACTACATGGAATAATCAAATTTTTAAAAAAATCTCACACAACACTCAAAGGTTATCATTATTTCATTTTGTGTTGTTGTGTTAATTTTGTGTTTAATAGAAGTAAATATAATAATGGTTATCTTCTCTAAAAATTGTTATGTGTAAGTAGACATATTCTCAATACAACAAATTGTCCATAATATTAACATTCTAGAAATCTCATTTTCGTTTTATCAGTTGGTGAATGGTGCCAATGTTTGTTATTAACGGGTATTTTTTCATGTTGTTTGTAGGTGGATGGAAACATTGTTAATAAAAACAATTCAACCGTAATGCTTTCAAGAAATGGTGCAATGGTAATAATGCCCATGGATGGTGTGTCATCATGAAGGGGGGGAACTGAATAGCTACTACCATCAGCCATTTGTTTACTAGAGAAATTTCAACCAAAAAATAAAATAAAAAAAATTTAATCAAAAAAATTAAAAAATGAATTCATTTTTAGGATCTCAAATGTACAAATAGACCAAGAAGAGGCACCAACAACATAGAAGAATGGTTTCACCAAACTCATGCCTTTCCTCTCTTTGATTGCAGAATCCCCACATAACTTAAGTGTCACTCATGTTCTTCCATAGCAATTGCTTCTTCCTCAAACTTGATTTTCGTAATTGCCCTTCTCACACTTTTTAAAGTTTCTTCACTACATTTACATCTAGGTCCTTATGCACAATCCTCTAGAGCTGCAACCCCAAATCAACCATAGACATGATGATAAGTAAACAATTGCAAGGAGTATGGTGTGCAATCCGCATCCAAGTGAGCCACCATCCTTCTCGTCACGACTCGCACCTTGACATCATCGCCGTTCCTTGGCATTCGCGAGGCGATCCCTCCGCAACGAAATAAAGCAACACCTTGAACCTACAAAGTATGAAACCCATTTTTGCTGCTGCTTAGTAGGGGCCATCATATTCCCGCTCCTTCTTGAGGCGTGTGCTCTGCAAACCTTAATTCATTGCCTCACCGTTGGAGGTAGATTAAGCGTTGAACTAAAGACCATTAAGTTGTATTCATTAAGCAATGCGTTGAACTTCATGCCCATCACTTCCAACATTTTTCTCAACTTTGAATTCGTTTTTTATCATCTTCTTCCACGTCTTGTTTACAGCTTGATTACCATGAAGGCTGCAAAAAGGAAGGACATTTCCAAAGGGAAAGAGAAGGAGGTGGTGCGACGGGTTACGGCATCAGAGAAGGAGAAAAAGCATTATGTGGCAAAGTTTCTCCACCTAACGAAGACAGGTTGTGTGCGTCGTTCAAACATGATGGGGATTCAAGAGGAAATTTTTGCGACTACGGCAAACAAGAAGCCCATCATTCGGCCACTTGGGCCCAAGATAGATTTGCGATACGATTCACCTAATTCCACTATGAACTCATCACAAACGTATTTTGTTGATGTGAACGTAAACGACAACGAGTTGACGCGCCTCCATGGAGAAGTTTCTAAAGTCTTCGAAGTGACTAAGAAGGCACGCTTGTTACATGAAGATGATCAAGCCACTCTTTCAGGGTTGAAAGCAAATCTTGATCGGAGGATTACAGAAAACAATCTCATTCGTGACATGCAAGTCCGATTGAAGACGATTGAAGACGACGCTCTTTGAAAAATTGATTTCATTAGAAAAGGCATTGAAGTTTCCTTGAGAGCCTTCATGGATTATGTGCTTCAATGCACTTTTCAAAAAGCGGGTTTGGTCGGTTCAAACAGTAACATAGGTGCGGAGTTTACTACTCGGGAATGCTCGGAATGGTTGTGGAGTCTTGTCGCAAAACAATTTTTTTTAGAAGAAATTACGGTTATCATTTTCGGTGCAAGCCTTGAGCTTAACCGTGGCTTTCTGGACATGTTGCGAGAATTTAAGGCCACGTCCTCCTCTATCAGCAAACGAGAGGTTCATTCGTCTTCACCTTTTCAGGTTGCATTTGCTTTGAGTGCCTTGGGGCATTCAGTGAATATCAACCTTGGGAGGCTATATGAACACATTTTTGGAATGGGGTACATCGATGTCATGCACAAATATGAGAATGATCAATTGTCTCCTGAAGAGAAAGCAAATCTTTCAGGAACATTCACAGTTCGAAAGTGAAACTTTGCCTATTTTGGTTTCTATGGTTTTTTTTCTTGTCTGTTTCCTCCTTAAGACGTTCTGAAACATATTAAATAGTTTGATGGGTTTTAGTACATATGTTGTTGTTAGTTTGGTGGGTTCCCATAAATATATTACATATAATACAGTTTGGTGAATAAAACATTTTTTCTTTTACCTCGCCTTGCATCCCTAGGGATGATATTCTTGAGTCTTTAGTCCTATGTACCATTAATGTCCTATTTACTGAATCATTGTTGATTGTGTTTCAAGATCCCATTTGACATTCTAAACAACATCATTTAATCTGGGACCCATCAAGAGTATTACTTAGATGGGCTTTCAATTTTTCCCTCTGCTGGTGTCTTTCATTTAGATACACTGATTGTCATTCTCATATTTGAAGTAGTTGTCGATGTCAGGGTTTCTAAGAGCATTCAAGAAGCATTTTCATTCTGTGTGAAAGAAAGTTAATTATATGCCTAGATTTAACAACATGGATAAAAGTGGTTCAATGAACATGAATGTTGTTAGCCATATTAGTTTATTTTATTTTTTATAAGTGTTAATTGGTATCTATATAAATTAGTTGATTACTTACTAACTAGTTATAAATTAATCAACTATTAATGAGTGGTTAGTATTTGAATTAGTCACTAATTGATGTTAGGTAACTAGTTTAGTTATTTGTCAATTTTATTTTGCCTATAAAAAGAAGATAAAATAAATCTTTTATTATTTTATTCATTAATTAACATATGTGTGAAAGAAAGATTTATGTTTGGAATTTCCATTTAAATTGGAATCCTTGAAATGATAATTTTAAGGCCCTATCTATCTTAGGTGGCAAACATTTCATATCCCAATTTGTCCAAAGAAGTTCATGGTCATTAGCATTTGGTTTAAAAGGATCTTGTTTTATTAAATTATGTTTTATTCTTGTTTTAACAATTGCAAGTATTGAAGATTGTATTATTGAGCTTCATAATTGAACAATTCACATGTTTCAAAAGTTGTTGAACAACTTGGGCAATCAATCTGTTTATGTAAATCTAGCATCTATAGATGTATGTACTATTAAAGTTTTTTACCAAATGTGCATGAAAAGATTAAAATAACAACATGATGGAAAGCAAGTTAAGCAAATAGTTTTTGTGCAAATTTTTCAAGGCAAACATTGTTGATTTTATCTTAAATAACTTGTAGATGTTGTAGATGGTGAAGACAACATAATTCAAGGACTTTCTGCTTATGCAGACATGATTGAAGCATTTCTACTTGATGATACTAATGAACAAACATCTGACATGATTGAAAAACCTCAATCAATTTCTCCAGATCTGGATATTGTAGTAAATATGTTATTAAACTCCTTTGACAAGCAATTAAACTTTAGTGTAGAAAATGGATCTATACATATATGTCTGCCTTCCAGTTTTGTTTAAATGTTTTTTTTAGATTGACACAACTTTCATGTAAAAATGGATTCCAAGGTTTAAACAAGTATATTCATGGGAAGATTTTAATGAAATTCAAATTGTAGATATGAAAATTTGACTGTGAAAACCTACAAAGCCCTTATGTTGTTATCTGTTAGATATTCGTATGCAAAAAGTAAATGTTTCCAAAACTATCCATTTTATGTTGCTCTTGCTCTTATGTCATGATGTAGGCCCAACAATTGAAAAGAATATCAAAGAACATTGGGAGGCGCTGATCTCATCAGTTGGTCCATCATTCATTGAATTTGGTTGTACTAGCATATTACATTGATAGCACCTTGTGATGGGATTGGAGTTGCTGTTGATCTCTTCACTGAGTTGAAAATATTCCAAAAAGAGAACTAGAGTGTTAAAATAGGTGTAGGTGCAAAGTTAAGCTGTGCACTTGAACATATGTAATAATTTTAATCCCCACATTTATATTGGAATGAATTAATGATTTTTTCACATTTTTTCAATTATTAAAGTTGAACCATTCACTTTTAATATGTTAAAGTCATTATTCACAAATTGCATCTTGCATTTATTATAATATAATAAAACACATGTAACTAAATATTTTTAAATTATATTTGAATGGTTTAGTGATTTTTTTCACATTTATTGAACTATCAACATGTTTGCATGAATCAAATCATCCACATTAAATTTATTGAAACCATTATTCAAATGTTGCATATTGCATTTATTAGTATATATTGAAACACACATAACAACTTAATGCCTCACATTTATATTTGAATTGGTTAATGATTTTTTTTCACATTTTTTGAACTATTAATATTTACACATCAGTTGAATCATTCACTTTGAATGTATTAAATCCATTACTCATGAGTTACATTTTTCATTCATCACAATTCTTTTTAATGAACGTATAAATATTTAGTAGGTCTCACATTTATATTTGAATGAGTTGATGATTAAATTAAAATGTTCATGCATGCAAAGTCTAGGATGCATGTAGACCTCTAAATTATAAGTTTTTCAAATATTAAATTTTCGTACGTTTGTGTAAATTAGAATGTATGTTTTTCCCTTAGTTTGTTTAAGGCATTATGAAAAAGTTTATTATTACGTCTGTTCATGATGCCACATTGAAAAATCCCAAAACTAATCCTTCATTTTTTCCTCATTTTTTTTCTTGGAGTTTGAAAACAAATCCATGTTAGAAATAATCATTAAAATTTTTAATTTAAAAATATTATTATTATTATGATGAAGATTTATCAATATTTTATTAATATTATTATAAATATTATTTATCAAATTATTTAAACTTGTTTAGTTACAGGTTTATGTTTAAATATTTATAGATGAATTTTAAATTTTCATTTAAAAAAATCAAATAAATGAATGCATTATAAACAATGATAATAATGACATCAATGAGATTTCAAGCTTTTTATTTTTTCAATTTTGTTATATTCTTCAAGATCATCCACAAGAAAATTTAACCATTTTTGGTTATAAGCTAGATATGGAGTTACAAATTTGTTAAAATATTTATATACATTTGGCCACAAATCCTACAACCCATTGTAAAATTATATCATTTAAAAATAAAAATGAAATTTAAAATAAAATAAAATAAAATTTGTTGATGTTGATGGCCTTTCATATGTTTGCAAAATGATGGAAATTCACCATGAAAGAAAAACTCAATTACATCATTAATATTCATTTTAAATTAAAAGAAATTTTATAAATTTTATAATGATTTCAAAGATTGAACTTAAATTTTTAAAAATAATTTGATGTTGGAATGTTTATGTGTTTAATGTTGGATTTATTATAATTACATTTAAACTTTTACTCATTAAGAATAACCTTTTTCCTTTCAAAATTTCAATCTCAATTTATTTATTTTAAATTTTTCCTTGAATTTTCATTATTCTTTTTCATTTTTTCTCCAACAAAAATTGCCAAGTTCAAAAAAATTGAAACAAAAAAAACATGTTGGTTGTGGTGGGGGAGGGGGTAATCCAGCTTTTTAAATTGAAAATTTCACCAAATTAAATTACTTTTATGTTTACAAAGAAAGAAAAATGCAAACTATATTCTTACATCATCAAATAAAATATAAATATAAATAAATAAATGTTGTGATTTCTTTTCAAAGTTGTGTAATTAGTCATTTGTATTAATGTATGATTTGTTTTGTTAAACAAATATGATCTTGTTAATTAAATGGCTATATTGATTACTTAATTAATGTTTTTCTTGTGACCAATTTTTGCCAATTTAAGCAAGCAACAACATCAAGAAAATAATTTTTTGAAATAATTTTTTTTTCCAAATTAAAAGTATATATTGTCAATTGTTTACAATAAAATATAGTAAGTAGCCATAATATTAAAAGATGTAAAAAAATTTCCAACTACATACTTGTCTATAACCAAATGTGGTAATTTTCTTATGGATGATTACCATTTTAGCAACATCGCAAGAATAAATAAATAATATGTACATAATCATATAGGGGAAAATAAAAAATATTATTGATTTAGACATTCCTATATTTTGATTACAAGTCTTAGAACCCATTGAAAAATTATATCATTTTTAAGAAACTAAAAATGTAATTTTTTAAAACATAAATATATCTTTTAAAAAATAAAAAAATCTTTTGTTGATGTTGATGGCCTTTTTATGTTTGCAAAATGGTGAAAATTCAGCAAAAAAAAAACTTTGGTTACATCATTAATATTTATTTTAAATATTCAAAAAATTGGATAAGGTTTATAATTATTTCAAAATTTGAGCTTAAATGTTTTCAAATAAATTTAATTTTGAAATTGTTTATGTGTTTAAGGTTGGAATTATTTTAAATTTTTATTCATTAGGAATAACAATTTTTAATGTCAAATTTCTCGCAAGTTTTTTGTTGTGTACATTTTTTTTTCCCAACAAGGATTGCCAAACTAAGAAAATGTGAAACCAAAAAAACATGTTGGTTGGGGGAAAAGGGGGGGTTAATCCAACTATTACAAAAGCTATAAAAAAGTTGAAAAATACTCCACAAAAACAAAGACTATCCTACTTATCAATTATGTTTGGTGGCATTAAACCAGGGATAAGTTTTGGATCTACAACATCTATTTATGAGGGAAGGTAATTTGTTTGTTTTGTTTTGCTTGTCCCAATGAGATCCACTGAACTAGGATGCTTCAAATCATGTTCTTGGTCTCTTTGGAAAGCTCTTGACGAGGAGGGGTGCATGGGCTTGGTTCCCTGATGTTTGGACTTGCGGTGCAAAAGTTTTTGAATATTGAATGATTTTTTCATTGAAAATTAAATAGTGAAGAAATCATAGTTGAAAATTTGTGCTCGTGTTCGTGTGGGTGAGGGGTAGGGTTGAACAAAAGTGTTCCCTAACTTTCTGTGTATTTGGATAGACAAGGAGTAGGTGCTTTTCATCCTCTACCTTCCCCAAGTCGTAGCCTCAACAAACCCTTTGTGCGTATGGCACGCCCTTCCACGCACCTAGCACTGCCTCAAGCTACGTGTTGCCACACCAAAATCGGGCCACAACTTTCCATAGTTGAACACAATTGATGTCACACAAGTAGCTTTCACTCTCGTACGACATATCCTTGAAGCGCAAATATCTTGTTTGCACGTTGGTCCCGATTTCGCGGTTGGTAAATAACTTTTCAATGAAAGCCAGTCACATATTATCCTTCACCCTTTTTACACTCAACATTGTGTGGGGAAAACTTGGAGGAGGTGGGGCCCCAGCCTCTTGGTTGATTAGGCCTCCCACCGTAGATTTAGCACTGATCAACTGCATTAGCTATAGCATGTCTAGCTTAGCCATATGAGCTCCCACTCGTACATTGTGTGCGTTGCACCAAAGTACTTGGCTCTCAACCCAACCTTTTACCCTTGTTAGACGGGTCAGATGTATGTGCGTTGTCCCTAGAACTGTTCCCAACGGCAATTGAGCGGTCCCCACTTGGAGCGCACAGGTCACTGCAAGTTGAGGCGCCATTTCCAACGGTGGTTGAACTAAAGGTAGAAAACCTGCCACCCCTGGGGCTCATTTTGGAGTAGCCATTTTTTCATGGATCCAACCTAACATTTTTTTCCCATAGCAAGCATAGCAAGCTAGGCTTCCCATGCTTTTCCCAAAATGTAATCTTTAGTGACCATGCTCACATGGTTATAGTATAGTAGCGCTTGTCCCCATGCAAAATGTTCAAAGGGGAATTTGCTAAATTTTGCTAGCACGATGGACGTGATAGTTGTTTTCGCACCCCAAGCAGGGACTTAAGGAACCCTCGGTACACTACTTCAATAGCCTTCGTTTTCTTGGAGTCTACCCAAACCTCATAAGCATAGCTTGTTGTGGAACGCACCAACGTGTTGAAGAGGTCACATTGTAATTTAACATCCATAATACGTAGCTTCGCACAATGGCAGTTCGGTGCAAACAGCAAACGCTTACTGGCAGCTGCTAGATGTTTCATTACATTGTCCAGGTTCGAGGTGATCTCGAGCAGGATCCCCATGTATTTGAAGGTCTGCACATGCTTAATAACATCACCTTCAAACACAAACTCTTGGCATGGGTCAACAGAATTGAACACCATGACTTTTGTTTTCTTCACAGTCATTGTAAGTCCATGTTTAACACAGAATTGTTGGAGTGCGTTTAATTGTTGCTGTAGTCCCACCTTTGATTCTGATGTCAGAGCGATGTCATCTGTAAAAAACAATAGCCATACGTGCACATCTGCTAGGGTTGATGCATCGCATTCTTTATCATCCAAGTGCCCCTCTAGGGCATCCAAATATAGCCCAAACAATAAGGGGCTAAAAGGACAACCTTGTTTCACACCTTGCTAACACTTGAAGCTAGAGGTGACACCTTCGGTTGGGTGGTTGATGTGTACGATATCCTTGGCATACATCGTCTACAGGCATCACAAGAAACGTCCTTTCACCCCAAGGCCAGCCAAAGCTATTTGAATTTATTTAAAAATCGTGAAGTTTAGATTTAAATTATATTTAAATATTTGATGGTACATCATACTAATAATAACGATGATTATTATATTGTTTGTAAATTATTAAAAAATTCCATTGAAATTGTAAATGCATTAAAGGTGTTATTTAATTTTTAAAAATGTAATAAAATTTAAATATTAGTAAAAACTATGATATTGTTGTACATAGGGTGCTTTTAAGCTAGCCTTATTATGTGATTAGTATACATTTACTCAAAGACAAAAATATGAAGCAATTCGATATCATGAATTTCACGACTTACTTTATTTTGACAATTCAAGGCAATTAGTCTAATCTCAAGAATATTTTTAAATATATGAATTTTATGTTACATTACTTTACTAATTAATGCATTTCTACTTTTTATTCCATTTATATCCATTGTAACTTCCAAATGTCCATTTGGTTTCATGCATTTGTTGGGTTTGCCTACCAAGGCAAGGATATTGTGTTTAGATTTATTATATCAGGATTTTTAAAAGATGATATTTTGGCTTGTGTTGAAACTTGAGATTAGTTGTTATAGAGTTAGAATATCTTGAAAGATTTTTGGTTTTCCCCCTTTTTTTGGGTGCTTTGGTTTTTTTTTTAATGATTGGCAGGGTTTCATCATTTAGGTTTCTTTTAGAGGTTTTTTGAAGATTATGGAAACCCTAACCCATGAAAACAAACAACCAAAAGCCCCTAAAACCCTAAACCATGAAAACAAAAAACCAAAACCCCCTAAAACCCTAAACCATGAATACAGAAGCCCTAAATCCCCTAAAACCCTAAACCATGAAGACAAAAACCCTAAACCAAACATGAAGACAAAACAACACCAGCAGAAGCAAGCTTTTATCATACAGTCTCTCATAGACAGAAGCAGAATATCTTCGAGCAATGATGGGCTGTTGTTCTCTTGCAACTCTTCTTTTCTCCAGCAAACTCTTCTGTTCTCTGGCAAGACAAGCATGTTTCACACACACAATGCTTGAACTTGTACTCAATGGCCTCACAGCATTGCTCCGGCTTTTTTTATTGCAAATTTGCAACTGACACCACCCATGACATCCAAACACACACCCAAAACAAAAAGAACACATGGGAAACAGAAATTTGCCACAAACAAAAGAAAGAAAGAAAGAAAGAAAGAAAAGAAAAGAAAATCCAACATCTTCATCTGTTGTCAACAACCTTCAACTTGCTCATTTCCACTTGAAGCATATTATTTCAGGCTTGAAGCAATTTTCAATTTGAGCAAGCAATGCAGATTAGGAATTTCACAGATTGAGCATCTTCAGATTTGAACAAGCATATTCAGATTTCAGGGACCGAGCCAGCAATTTCAGAGATTGAGCAGTTTGGGTTCTCACAAGTCCTGACTTTGCAGTTGCAAGAAAACCCACATCTGCAAATGAACTAGCCAGGTACATGATACCGAGAGCATCAAGAGGAGGAGGAGGAGGAGGAGGAGGAGGAGAGATGAAGCTCTGGTGCATTGCAAACATCTTGCAGACATGTCATCAAGAGTGTAGTTCACAAAATCTCGGAGTTGCGGAGGAGCTGCTGAACTTCTTCTGTCGCCTCTTGAAGGATCTCATAACAGACTTCAGAGTACAAGGAAACAACAACAACAACAGCAACAGAAGATTGCTTGCTACACCTTGTGACCCCCCTTTCGGCACTGCGAGTGATGGAGTGTTGCTATACGCTCCGCAGTGCTGGTTAGAAATGGCAGGTACGACCAGAAGAAGAAGAAGAGAACACCTAGTGGCTCGCACCTGGCTATCAGATCATTCATTCTTCCGGGTTCGTGTGAGAGATTGAGAGATAGAGAGATAGAGATAGAGAGTGAGAGAGAAGGGTCTTTTGCAAAACCCAGAGAGAGAGAGAGGGTCGGGCAAAGCCCATAGAGGTATCAGGAGGCAAAGGCATGGAGGAAGTGTGAGGAAGCAAAGCTATGGAGGATTGCGGCAAAGGAGGCAGGGATGAAGGAGAAAAGCTTGACTTCAGCGGCATGACAGCGTTGTTTGTGGAGTCAGGAATCCAACCTCGTCGACTACAGGTACAACAAAAGCTCCTTGATCCTCTTGCTGCCTGGCTGCTGCTGTGCATCATCATCAACATCATCATCATCATCATCTTCTTCTTCCTTTCTTTCTTTCTTTCTTTCTTTCTCTGCGACAGAAACCAAAATCTGTTCCGCCATTGTTGTTTGTGGAGTCAGCCAGGAAATCCAACTTTGTCGACAAGAAGTACCAAAATCCCTTGAAAAGATCTTGAGAATTCTGCACCAAATCTCTATCTCTAAGAGAATCTTGGGCGCTGCTCAAGTCTTTCTTGCACTCAGACTTTTGATTGCTAGAACAATGGATTGGTACAAAAAAACACAGAAACAAAATACTCTATCTATGAAGCTCCTTAAACCCTAAACCCTTGAAACCCTGGACCTGTAGATTTTCTTTGCAAGCAAGTACCACAAGAAATTCCACAGTTTGAGAGAGAGGAAAGAGCGGATAGTGCATGTGTGTGTGTTCCTGTTGTTTTGGGGTGGTTTGAGAAAATTTATTTCTGGAAGTCCTGCAATGGTGATGGATGATGATGATGCTTGTATGATGATGCATGATAATGCTTCTTCCAATTCTCTTGAAGAAGTTTTGTCTGCTGTGTGTGTGTGTGTGTGTGTGTTTAGATATGGAAACAAAAGTTTGAGCAATTTGGTGGAAAGCTTGAGGCACATCGCTCGAAGCATGTAACCCACCTGTTTGCAGCCAACTACAAAACTCTTCAAGACAGAATTGGACATGCGTCATTGAAAAAAAAGGTTTGTAGTTTTCATCAAACTCCCCTTCTCCCTTCCCTAAGAAATTCCACAAAGTTTGTAGTTTTTGTCAAACCTCTCCTCTTCCTTGCCTAAGAAATTCCACAGAGGAGGAGGAGAGTTGAGGATCAGGTTGAGATTTTAATTCAGATGAATTATCTCTATTCCCTTCCTTCATGACTGGTTTTGTGATTTGCATGAATATAGCTTAGTATCGTGGATTCAGGTATCTGGAGATGATGATGGTGGGTCTGTGAATTGGTTTGTTGAGGATCTTGTCTCTCTTGGTGATGGATGGAATAACATATTTGTTTTTGGTCAAATTGATGTTGGGTTTTTGTTCTTGTTATTGTTGTACAGGTAGCATTGAAGTACGAATGGATTGAAGATTGTCTGAAAGCAGGTCATATTCTTCCTTCTGAAAAATACACACTGAAATTTCCTTCAGACCAGGACACTCTTGCACTTGAAGAATCGTCAACACTTGCTTTGGGCAGCAGTACCCTTGCTTCTAGCAGCAGCACCCTGCTTGAAGATCATGCTTCTCGGGACACCAGCCGATCAGTAGATGATGCAGGTGGTTCTTCGACCAAGAAGAAGAAGAGACGAGAAGGGATGATTACTACAGAATCTGATCCTGCAGAGGAGTCTCATTGGATGGAGGTCATCAAAGAAGGTGCTCATATGGGCATGGTACACCATTCTGCTGTTGTGGGTGGCGACAAGAAAAGCCAAGGTGGAGAAGCTGTTTGTCATACTCTAATGATGTTGCTCATTTGTTTTCATTTCTTGACTCCTGAATCATCTAGAACAACAGCATGATTCTTACAGAGGCAGCTGCTGATTTGATGTTGTGCAGAACAAGATCATCTTGAAGAGGGTTTAGGGTTTACTGGAAGTGTTGGTTCCACAGCACCAATTGCTGAACTTGCAACAAGTGATGGCCTGTCGGATGTTGGATCTGTGCAACCACTGCATCCAGACTTGCCAGAAAATCAGGTGCAACAATTAGTTTTTGCTTGTAAATTCTTTCTTGCCCCCAGCATCTGGTTGAATAATTTGATTTCTTTACAAACCCTGAACAGAAATGTGGGTTCTTCTAGGATATGGTTTTTGCAGGTTTTTCTGCAAACAAAGGTTGTTTTTTTGAGTCATGATCAGATTGTTAGGGATTTGATTGTTTTGTGTTACAGTTGACTGCTCCTGTGTATACACCACCAGACTTGAATACCCACATAACAGGCCCATTGAAGGAAATAAGAGACATCTACAAGGAAGGTCAGTTCTCTTCATTTTCCCATCAATGTATACTTGTTGCAACATTACCCATGCGCTGCTTATTTTTGTACCACTGCTGCACTAGTATCTACTTTCTATTGTGAATATGATGAAGTATTTTATACCCATACTGTTGTTGTATGTAGGATGCTTTCTGTTGCTTTCTGTTGAGGGGTTTTAAAAGGGGGCAGTGGAATGGCGGTGACCATGGGTGATACAGCTCTAGGGGATGATCGGAGATACTTCAGCTACTATAAGGCGCTTTCAGTTCTAGAAAAAGTTCCATTCAAGATCACTAGTGTTGATCAAATCAAAGGATTGCCAACGCTTGGGAAATCACTACTGGACACTGTAAAAAGCGCCCTTCTTTGCATGACAAACAAACATGGTTTTTTGATGTATGGAAAAAACAAAGTGGGCTTTGGATTTCTGCTGTTTTTTGAAGGGTGCAATCATGCTTATGAGAACTAGCAGAGTTTGTTTCCTAAAAATGCTGGTTGATTGCTATATCTTTTGGAAAATGTTTTGATCTGAGTCACCAGGCACCCATGAAAACCTTTGTGAAACCTACGGCAATTGCAAGAAAAAAACAAAAACCCAACAAATGCCTTAACAGTTCTTAGGAAAAAACCTCAGAATGGGAAACACTGTTGTTGATTTCTTATTGTGACAGATTCAAGAAATATTGACTACTGGGAAAATGTCGAAATTGGAGCATCTCAAAGCAGACAAGAAGGTTTCAGATTTCAAACTTCTCATCAAATTTCTATTGTCTTAGCTGTGTTGTTGTTGTTGTTGGTCTATTGTTGAATTTATTTGGTCGCTAAAATTGCAGCATTATTCAACGTCTGAGATTACCAGAGACATCAGTTTCGCCATTGGGAAGTTAAGTCCTATGATTGTTGTAAATGTTGTCGTATGGAGGAGGCAAGCTTTTTGTCAATAAGCAGATCTCACCCAATTGCAATGCCTTCTTACAAAATTGTGCCCACAGAGCTGGTGATACTTGATTCTAGATTTGTGGGTGTCTCTTTTTCTTGACCATTTCTATCCTCAATTTGCTTGTGATATGGGGCAGGTAAAAGTGATGAGTTTATTTGGAGCAGTATGGGGAATTGGACCATCAACAGCACAGAAATTGTATGACAAGGGACATCGTTCATTGGAGGATTTAAAGACGGATACCTCCCTCACACCTGCTCAAAGAGTTGGGCTTGAATTCCATGAGGACATTATAAAAAGAATTCCGAGGCATGAGGTATAAAATGTGATTGGATTGAACTCATTTTTTGTTTGCAAGACTTTTCTCTTATGATATAAGAGAATTCTGAGGCCCAAGAAGTTTACTACAGAAAGGTGTTCATTGCAGAGGAATTAGTTTCTTTAAAAAGTAAAAGTTTCTCATGTATTATTCCTCATTTAGTATGTCTCATTTAGTTAAACATTAGTTAATTATGCTTGATTAAGAAAATACTAAAAAAGAAAGTATTTCAGATAATCTGATACCCTTTCAGGTTAGCTTTTGCATTATGTGATTTTGCGCTACTATTCATGATGCATTATTTGGTGTAATTCAATCTCTAAATTGACTAGTCTCGGGATTGGATTTTTAGGTGAAAGAAATGGAAGCGATTGTGCAAAAAGCAGCTGCCGAGCTTCGTCCCAATGTAAGAAGAGTGAACAACACCACACCCCATTTTATAATCTTTCTTATTGTGAAAGAATTTAAAGTAATTCTAGGCCTCAAAAGTCTCAATTTGTTTGCAACCATGGAAATTAACCTTCATATATTCATTACAAAAAACCAACACTTTCTTGGATATGCAAGAAACTCTCAAAAACTTTATCTCGACTGTGTTTCTGTATACAGATATCAGTAGTTTGTGGGGGCTCATATCGACGTGGAAAAGCGACTGTAGGAGATCTGGATATTGTTATCACGCATCCAGATGGCCATAGGCACACAAAACTCTCTCTCTTTAAACCCATTCTTTCCCAAATAGAAAATTTCTCTAATTTGTTTGTTTTATTTGCCAATTCTCCAGCATTTTTTTGTTACATTTTCAACTGCTTTTCAATTAGAAATGCCTTGTGTCAAAGTTTTTGTTATGAAAAAAGGAATGGGTAATTTTGTGATTTAAAAATAAATAATAAATAAAATTCTGGTTCGGTTTTCTAGCGAAGCTCAAATCAAAAGGTGGGATTTTTTTTGGGTTTGTGTTGCAGTCATATAGGACTTATGAATGAGCTTTTGGCAAAGCTGAAGAATGAAGGATTTCTTGCGGAAGACTTAATGCACGGTCATCAACATAGCACTGAGGTAATTCTTGTACCAATTGTGAAATGAGACATGAATTTCGATATAAAAGCGTAGCAAATTGTAAAGCACTTCTGTTTGAAAGGGGACTTTGTTATGATCTCCAAGTAGAGCACCGAAGCATCTTCTCTGCAAATTTCATTATAAATTGGAAGCAATTGATTATTGATAATTAATTAATGAGTTTTTGCAACAGGGAACAGATTCAGGAGTGGACACATATTTTGGGCTTTGCAAATATCCTGGACGTGAACAACGGCACCGTATCGATTTTAAGATATATCCATGGGAGATGTATCCATTTGGACTCCTTGCTTGGACAGGGAATGATGTTTTGAACCGAAGGTCAGTGGTAAATGCAACAAGTGTTTTCTAGTTTGAAGTTTGACAAATCTGCTGCTACTTTCTAGCTTATGCATGTGGCATTTTAGTGGAGGATTTTTATTGCTCTTATGAAATAGTATATCATACTTTTCTTGTCAACTCTTTTATATTAATTTTCCTCAAAATTGTGCTGCATCAATTGACAGAGAATAAGAATCAAGCTTTTAAATTTTAAAAAAAAAAACCCCATTTATGGGTATATAATTAATGACCAGGTTGAGGATAGTGGCGGAAGCAAAGGGATACAAACTAGATGATCATGGACTCTATCCAGTTGTTCGGGATGAACATGGGAACAGGGTAAGCACAAAACATTTCCCTTTTTGTTTCTTCTCTTTTTTGGGTATTGGATCTAATGCTTCATTTGCAACAGATTGCTTCTATATTTAAGTCAGAAAAAGGTTTGTGAATTTAATTCAATTTTTTTTTGTTGGTAAATATTTTTCTGTTTTTTTCATTTCAGGTAAAGTCAGGTGCAAGTGTGCCATGCAAAAGTGAGCGGGAAATTTTTGACACACTTGGGTTTCCATGGCTTGAACCGCATGAGAGGAACTTGTGATGATGATGTTCATGTTCACATTTGTAGGTGGGTATTTCTTGGTCTTTTGCTCTCTCTGTCTCTCTCCTTCTGCAGTAGTCTTTTCTTGTCCTTTTTTTGTCTTGTTTAGGGTTTATGGTTTAGGTTTCCTTGTGTTGTCTAGGGGTGTATGGTTGAAGGGTTGAGGGTTTTAGGGTTTAGGTTTCCTTGTGTTGTCTAGGGGTGTATGGTTGAAGGGTTGAGGGTTTTAGGGTTTAGTTTTTCTTGTGTTGTTTAGGGGTTTATGGTTGAAGGCTTGAGGGTTTTAGGGTTTAGGTTTTCTTGTGCTGTTTTAGGGGTGTATATTTAAAAGGGTTGAGGGTTTTAGGGTTTAGGTTTTTTCTTCTGTTGTATTGGCTCTGCCTCTTAAGGGGAAAGACTACGGAATGAGGTAGTTTTTCATTTGCTCTCACATTTTGAGGAATGTTCATCGGGTGTTGTTATTGTGAGTTGTGAGTTCATTTTTTTGAGAACTTTATGGACTAAATTTTCCTTTCTTGACTATTGCCGGTGTCAACTTTTCATAAGGGGCACTTAGCCATTAAGCAGCACCTTGTTTCTTTCTAGTTTGGTTTTGTTTTGTTTTCTCTAATAACCTAATTATTATGCAGGCTCTGTGAAGGGTTGTACCAACCACCGAAGTAGTACCATGGCAATGGCAGTTCAAAATAATGTATTTGTTTATTACATTGGAAATTTGAGGTAAATTTTGTAAACATATAAGAAAAAAAAAAGAAAAGTCCCCCCAAATTTTTTTTGAAAATATTTATAAAGTAAACTTGAAGGTCTTTGAAAATAGGCATAAGTTAGAGATATTTTCCATTTAAAAATAATTTAAAATATCAATGATTTGTCCAAATTAATATACCTATAAAGAAACAACAACCTATATATTAACAACATTAATTCCCATTTATAATTAGGTTGCAAAATCATTCCCTTAAGTGTAGTCTATTATTTAAACAAGGAAATTAAATTTGTTGCTCTTTCTATAGGTGATTTAGAAAGAACATTACATGAATATCAACAACAATGCTTACCATGTGGATGAAAATTCATTCATGGATGAAATTAACCACAAATATGCCATTCTCTATAGATGGATGAAATGTGAGTGCACCAATCATATTTCTTTTGATAAAATTTTGGATATACAAATTAATTGTACATTGCATGAATAAAGTTATGTTTATGAACAAAGTCTACTACACATAGATTTGACCATTATGGAAACTTGATGAAAGATGAAATTGTGTTCATGAATCAAATCAAGCAAAATGGATGAAATAAATTTTATGTACATGAATTTTGACAACTTGGATCAAATTCAACTTCCAAATTGAATTGACCACAATGGTAGCACACGAAAGTTATTAATGAGATCAATGGAGCCTATCACATGGATAATGTTCATGGCATTTGTTACATGGATGACAAATAGTTTCATGAATGAAAACCACATTAATTGAACAAGTTGACAAATGGATGAAGAAAAATATTACCACATTGATGAAATTGACGAAATGAGGAAATTTGACAACATGGATGAAAATGAGTGCTTTCCATAGATGGATGTATGTTGATGTGTTTTCCATTTTGGATATTTACCTTTCTCCTTCGAGGGCTACAAATCTCATTCCTTCCCTACCAAGTAGGTCTACATACTTAGGCTTTTCCCCTCCACGAACCTATATCCTTCCCTCCAAATTAACCTTCAAAAGTAATTAGCATTTTTTTTGCATGCATTATATCATACATTTTATATACCATACTGCATTGGCAGCTTCAACTCTAATTAAAATATTTGTAAAAATGTTAAAATTTTCAAAAAAAAAGAAAAAAAAAACTTGTTTCCAAGAATTAAAAAAAGGAAAGTAAAGAATTTATTGGAATATATATTTTAAAAATATGGAATCTTCAAATTTAATTATTTTTTTGACAATCTCTTAAATCCAATTGTACTATACAATCTTCAAAATAAACCCATTTCAATCTTATTAGTGTAGCCTGAGCTGCTGGCCCAAGGTGTGAACACAATCTTGAATTTTCACATTTTCAGGATTGAAAATTTCTGAATTTGGCAAGGTGAACACATTGAGGGCTCAACTGATTTTTCCTTCCAAACCCATTGAGTTTTGCAATTTGTTTGAATTTCCAGCAACAAAATCCATTCAAAAATCAATATCTTCCACACCTTAGCTCTGAAAATTGTGAAACAAACTCTATTAAATCTGACTCACAGAGAGCTTTCCAACAACACCAAGAATGCCCCCCAAAATTCCATAAGGTTTTCAGTTTCAAATTCATGTAGTTTTCATTGAGGAAATGGTTCAATAATCAATTAATAGCTTCCACACCGTAGCTTCAAAGAGTTGCAAACCACCACGTCACTACACCCCTACTCATCAAGAGCTTTCCAAAGATAGCAAGCAAACAATGTGAAGATTTGTGGTTTGGGTTGGACCCTACTCATCAAGAGCTTTCCAAAGATAGCAAGCAAACAATGTGAAGATTTGTGGTTTGGGTTGGACCCCGCTCATCAAGAGCTTTCCAAAGATAGCAAGCAAACAATGTGAAGATTTGTGGTTTGGGTTCCGAAGATATCAAGAGTGCAACATGAAGATCCGTGGTTTGGCCAACATGAAGATCCATGGTTTGGGAGATTTCAACATGGAAACAAAACAAAACAAACTACCTTGCTTCATAGATAGATGTTCATGCTCTTGGTATTGTTGGAAAATTCTTGACAAAGTATGAGTGCATCGAGTTTGTTTCATAATGTTTTGACCTATGATGGAGATTCAGCTATTGAATATTGATTAAAAATTTCCTAAAACTTTCATTTAAAATTTAAATCAAAACTAAAATTTATAGAGGAATTTGGATATGCTCTTGAGCGTTGTTAGAAAACCCTCAGCGAGTAAAATATTTAATGAAGGTGATTTAGAAATTTTTAGACTTGAAGTGTGCGAGAGATTGAATTTTGAGTTTTTTTTTTTTTGGTCATTAAAAATTGAATTAATTTACAAAAAATGACTTTGGAAGGAAAAATTAGTTGAGTAACTCAACCAGTTCACACTTGGGCCAACACCACATGTCACACTAGTTCTTTTTCACTAGAGTATTTTCATAGGTGGGACAAGCACCCATTTCTGCTCCTTTCACTTTTGGTAAGGCAACATATTTTCGTCAGTTTGAAAACATGCTAGAATTTATAAAAAATTCAAAAGCCACTCAAAATTGGACTTAGCAAGCCAAAGATTCAAATTCCAAAAACCCATATTAGAATTTTAATTTAAATTCCAAAAAAGGCAATTTTTTTTTAATAATTCCAAATTCTACACTCAAAAAAAGTAATTTCGAAATCATGCATGCAACCTGCCCTCCTACTACTGCTACAAAAGCATGATTATTAAAGATACAAAATTAAAAGGTAGATATTTTATTTCACTCAATATTATGCCAATGTATTCTAGAATTGCTAATTTTAAACCTCAAAAAAGTACACAACACATTTCAATATTTTTTAGAAAAACACACAAAACATGCCAATGTATTCTAGAATTGCTAATTTTCAACCTCAAAAAAGTATACAACACATTTCAATATTTTTTTAGAAAAACACACAAAACACAAAACATTTCCTTACAAGAAAAACCATTTCAAGGTTACACATACATAATACTTCCATGTCCTCAAAAGTTTGGACTGTACATATGAGACTGTAAATCAAGCTCTATAGACCATTCATGTATGTTAAACCCTCAAAACCCTCAACCTCAAAAACCCTAAACACATTCCTACTGCACATGCACACATTCATTCCTTTTACTGCTGTGCATGTAAAACCTCAAAATCTCCTACTCAAAATCTGCACCCAAAGGTATGGGTACTTACAAAAGAGCAAACTGTAAACCTCAAAACCTCCAATAATTCCCCAAGAGCATGTAACAACAACAAGAAACAACAACACCCACATGAGAAAATTTTCAATACTAGTTGCAAATGCATTGATTTTGTGGCCAGAGCTCTGCAATATTTTCTAACAACTAGTTCTGCATGAGTGTTGTTCTACTAGCTGCTGCAGCTAGAGCTTCTTCGTGTTGTTTGTAGTTGTTGTTGTTGTTGTTGTTGTTTTTGTTGTTGTTGCAAATTTTATGAGGTTAGTTTTTGGTGAACTTGGATTCATCCAGCTTGATCCCTTTCTCAGCAGCAGCTTCTCCTCCCGACATGTCGGTGGTGGCTAGACCTCCTTTCTTCCCCATTTCCTGGTATCCTTCAGTTCCCAACTGCCCAGCTCGTGCTTGGCCTCCTCGACTGCGTCCTGCACCAAAATGCAGCATTACCCACATGCATACTTCATAAATTACGATGTGCAAGATTTCCAGATCCATATTATGCATACTTCATAAACTACGATGTGCAAGATTTCCAGATCCATATGCATACTTCATAAACTACGATGTGCAAGATTTCCAGATCCATACGCATACTTCACAAACTACTTCACAAGTTTTTATACAAAAGAAAATTTCACATGACTGTCAAGAAACCCCAAAAAAAAAAAAGTTTCGGCATCATCTTGTTGTTTTTGTTGTTGCACATTTCATGTGCAGGTAATCTTCATACCCTCAGCGAGATGCTCCTGGGCTTCCAGACTTTTGCCTCCTGTACCTCCCTCTACGACCGTCTCGCCCGAACGAGCTCTAGCATCGAGCTCCTTCCGATCTGCAGCCGACGACATTTGGGCGCTCTGAAATATATAATTCGTGTGTGATCCGCAAGCGGTGCTTTGATCGATTCTCACAGCTTCTTCGTTACAGCTGCCTGTTACAAGCTTCGATACAACAATCTTTCTATATAAATCTTTCGCTTGAAAATAAATTCTATCAATCACTGTTGAACTTCACACACACACATATATATATACACTTTACATCCATCGATCGATCGAGAGCGAGATAGTTGGGCTTCACTAGAGGCGACTGACTGACTTCAATCAGCTGTGCTGGAGCAGTGGTGTCATGTTGAGCACCAGGCAGTTGGCGGTAGATGGATTCAGCAGCGATGCAGATGCAGACGCACAGCTACAAATGTTGGGTCAGATCTTGTGCATGCTGCAGGTACAAAACAGAAGACGATTTGTTGTCTGATCTGTTGCTCCACCACAGCTTTTCACACAAACTGCAGATTTGCAGCAGTGGAGTCTCCAGTCTAGAGTTTAGCTGCAGTGCAGATGCAGGATCACTGATGATCCGCCCACCCAGGCACCCACCCACCCACTCACTGGCTGTTTCCACACACAGTGATCACAGTGAGCTGCAGCAGCTTACTGCTGCTGCTTCCCCCATGAACTGTATCAGACTCATCTCTCTCATCAACAAACAAGCTGAAATCAACAAGATGAAATCAACAAGAACAATAACTAAATAAGCAAACAAGGGGTGTGTCACAATGTGACCTTGTCATCATTACTACAAAATGTGGGTGCAGTTCACTAATTCTTAGTTCACTAATTCTTGTTCATTATACAAAACTAGTGTGTTATTTCAACAATGTTTGATTGATGTTTTTGGTTTTAAAAAAAACTTTTCTTTTCAAACAACTGTCCGTGGCCACTGTCCGTTTGAAGTCACTGTCACAGACAGACCAAGTGAATTAATATATATGATGTGACTTTATCATCATCATTACAAAATGTGGGTGCAGTTCATTAATTCTTGTTCATTAGATGAATGAATTCACTCAAAATTCAGTTAAATCATTTAGTGTACAAGGACACCTATTGTTATAATGTATTTACATTAAAAAATATATCTTAAAACAAAACAAAAAAATTATAAAAATTAAAAACTTTCACCATGCAAAAATATAATCTTCAAAATAATCCTTTAAAAAAAACCAAAATCCTTCAAGATATCATAACTCTATTATAACTATTCGCAAGTTTCAAAACAAGCCAAAATATCATCTTTCAAAAACTCTCATATAAAAAATAGACCTATTATTATTATTATTACCTAGGGGAGGCCAAAATCCCTTAAGCTGCTCTACAATGAGTCTAAACACAATGTCTTTTGCCTTGGTAGGCATGACCAATGAAATCATAGAACAAAGTTATTGTCATTTTCAATAGCTAAATTTCTTTATTGTTAATTGTGCTAGATTCAGTAGTGCTTCTATTTTCAATTTTCTCATGTTGTGTACCCAAAGTGGTGATTTACCCACAAGAGGATTTTAGCCACATAGGTATCTATGTGGTTACAAGACAAATAAAGAAGTAAAAAATTAAATTCAAGGGATCTTATTACATGTTGGTGAACAATCATTAGAACCTATTCGCTAAATATGCGGATTTCAAAAGAAGAAAGTTCCTAAAAATCTGCCCAAATTGTCCAAAATTCTTGGCAATTTCATAACTTTCTTCCCTCCAAATGTGTGATGAATTTTTTTGAATTTTTTTTTTCCCCCAAAAAGTTCCCTTGACCATGTTGCTTTTGGGACTTTTTTTAATAGCAAAATGGGGGAATTTTCACCACAATTTTTTAAAATAAAAATTACTGGCTGGAGTCATTTTTCTAAATTAAAATCTTTCTTGGCCAATAAAATTAATACTAATTCAAGAGCAATTGAACAACAGGTTGTAATATGAGTCCACTCCCCCCCCCCCTCCATTCCTTGCGATCCCTGAAATTATCTTTGCAAAGGTAATGTTTTAAATATTTATGAAGCACATGAAATAAAAAAGGTGGGGGAGGGGGAGTTGGGTTTTGTATGCTATGAAATAACAGGATTTTTTTTGAAAAAATTATTAAAATTGAGAACATTTAAAATATATTCTAGATATGTTCTCATAATCCATTTCTTGGAACCCTATTTATTTTGAAGTGAGTTATAAAATTTACCCTTTTTCATTGAATTGCACCCTATCTATCTGATCTGAAATTTTAAAAAGAATACTTTGGATTGGGATTTTCTAGCGGGTTGGTGTCCCATCCCACAAAGTCCTTGGAATGTCATTTTGAAACATGAAGTTAACAATTTTGATTAGACCCAAGTGTTTCTTATGATGTTCCTCATAGGTTAAATTATTCGTGGATATTATTTGCCCAAAGCTAGAATACTCTTTTAAGTTGCATGCCCAATTGCCAAGGCAAAATGGCAAGCATGGGAATTTAAAATGATCATGAATGTGTTTACACTATTGGAAACCATTCAGACCTTCTACCACTACAAAGTTAACTACTTTAACTATTTTTTTTCATATTCGGGTTGTGACAACCTTTAAGTTAACTATTTTTTTTCATCCTCGGGTTGTGACAATCTCTAAGTTAACTATTTTTTTTCATCCTCGAGTTGTGACAACCTCTAAGTTAACTATTTTTTTTCATCCTCGGGTTGTGACAATCTCTAGGTTAACTATTTTTTTTCATCCTCACGTTGTGACAACCTCTAAGTTAACTATTTTTCTTCATCCTCTAGTGGTGACAACCTCAGGTCACCACTTAGTGTACTTAGTGACATTTTAGTGGGTTTAGATTTTTAAAGTTATTAAAGTTATTATAACCAAAAGCTTCTAGAAGAAAAGTTTTGTGCTTTTGTGATTAGGTGGTCAATAGGTTATTTTTGAAAGCTATTCAAAGAGGTTCAGGGATCAAACTTGGTTGGTTATATGAATTTTTTAAATTTTCGTCATAACTAACTATTAATATCCCAAAAATTCGACAAATTAAAAAATAATTTAATTTATGCCGAATCTGAAAAAAAACTACAATAATCTTATGTGAATATTAAAAATGGCACCAAACCCCATAGGTTATCAAATTAGTTTTTTTCCTAATCTCATAACCATTCTTTTCAAAAAATCAAAAATTAATTTTATTATATAACCAAAACATTTGTGGGTTGATTTTTCAAACACTTATGCACATTATTTAGTGAGAAACCCAACGTGAAAAGCTATGAACCTTCCAGACCTTCTACCACTACAAAGTTAACTATTTTAACTATTTTTTTTCATATTCGGGTTGTGACAACCTCTAAGTTAACTATTTTTTCTCATCCTCGGGTTGTGACAACCTCTAAGTTAACTATTTTTTTTCATCCTCGGGTTGTGACAACCTCTAAGTTAACTATTTTTTTTCATCCTCGGGTTGTGACAACCTCTAAGTTAACTATTTT
>Ga0116231_10005164_pt1 | contig 25857 bp, 25 predicted proteins | sample S1TSphgellanicum_2_FD_89695 | JGI IMG/M metagenome (GOLD analysis project Ga0116231, IMG submission 89695) | Host-associated microbial communities from peat moss isolated from Minnesota, USA - S1T2_Fd - Sphagnum magellanicum MG | ecosystem: Host-associated > Plants > Peat moss > Unclassified... | reverse complement strand
GGCCATCATCTGTAGGAAGATGTGGAAAAAGTGGGCAATTATCTGAAGGAAGATTTAGCCAAACCTGGCTACAAATCCAAACATGAAAGCACAAAGCGTTGGGGGTGGCTGGAGTGGCGTAGCTACGGGTTACCCACTAGTGTGTCAATAATAGGCTCTGGAGCTTTCGCGATCTTTTTCGTCTGTGCGCACTGCGCTTGGCGAGAGGGGAGAGACACGCGCGCGCACACACACACAAGAGAAATGGGGAAGGAGAGGAACGAGGAGAGGAGATGTTACTGGGTGAAGACGGAAGAGGAGACAGGGAGCCAGGGAATTGTAGCAGGAATCGGTTGGATGTTCAGCAAGCAACGGCATCTACTCGCTTATTCTCGTCTCTATGCCGCCTCCGGATGGGATTCCCTGGTTTGCCATCCCCACGTTCTCAACTTGTCAGTCTCTAAAGCTTCCCCGTATCGCCGTTGTAATTCCGTGTTGGTTCGTTCTAGCATCGCAACATGCTCACTTTTGATCATTTAAATTCTTGTAGCTAAAAATAGTAATAATCCTGCTGCAGTAGTCACAGGTCGAGGATTATTACAGACGATGTTCATGATCATGATCTGTGGAAGCAAATTTGGAGTGGATCTTGTTTTCTTGTTCGTGAATGTTGTGCAGTTTTTGTTGAGGTTCTTATCTTGACAGGTTCGGGATTTTGTAGCGCATTTCTTTGAACTTTGCCACGGATGACTGTTGTCAAGATTCAGGCACTCGGCGGTTGTAATAAGATTCCGGAGTTTTTGTATGTTATCGTTTCTTCGTTTCTTTCTGTCTGAGGAAGAACGACTTTGGCGGGATTGTTGGAAGGCAGATGGTTTCCAAGTAGGGCTACAGTAATGGCGCTTGAAGTGCTCGAGGAGCTTGCGAAGGTAACAAGATTCGTTTCCCCCTCTTGAGATAAAGATATGGAGCGCCTATTTGTTTGTTGTCTGTTTTGAGGAGGAAGTGGCTTTTAAGAATCGAGAGGCGACTTTTTACCCTAAACACTTTGTATGGGAGAGCTTTTCTGAAACCGCGCAGAGTCACAATTTAGCAATTTGCGTTTCTGCGGACATTTTTGGAGTTCCCCTGCACCTAATTTACAAAAGAAAATGACAGCTGACCATTGTCAACTTTCTCAGGAGGTTGTAGAAAGACCAAGACCAATAGTTTTTGCAACCTTTTCCGGAGGAACCAAGGCATGCCTCTACAAAGTGTTTCAGGTTGGTATCATTATAGATCTTCAATCACTTCACACTGCAGTTTCTATGGTGTCGTTTTGGTATTTTGGCAGGTCTGAGGAAGATCTGCAGTCTGGAATTGCACTCTATTTTTTGTTGCCAACCTTGGTTGGACATGGTTAGCTGGGAGAGTCTTATCCACTACTGGCCATCTCTGTAGGACAGCAATAATCAAGACTGTTTTTTGTTTTTTTTGTTTTTTTTTTCCACTTGGAAGAACAAGGAGCTTCCTCCTTGCAATTGATGTTTGTTTTGGTGGGGGCAGCATAGGGCTTGTCTTTGACATTGCCATTCTCCTTCTTACTTGTTTAATTGTGTGTGTGTATGTCTCAGATTCTACATGGGAGTTGTACAGGACTGGAGAATCTCAAAGTATGATCTGTCACTCATCATCTTCCTACAGATAGCTGCTTTGTGCAAAATCACATCTGTCTTCTTTGAAATTTTGGAGGGATGCTCTTTTGAGGAGGATTATGCATGTCCTAATTCCATTCCTTTGACAAGGCTACCAAAAGTGAACATCTTCACTGTGGTGTTACTTGATCAGGCTGGTCACTCCTGCAAAATGTACAGGGGGTTTTCCACTCAATGGTGAGGGGGGCCCATTTCGCAGCCAGACATTTTAGCATGCTGCGGATGGTCACATTGGACTGTAGCTAATGGATAACCTAATTGCTCTCAGCTTCCAGTACTACTCAAAATGAGAATAGGCAATTGCAGAAGAAGAGAATATGAGTAAGGAAAAAGGTGTCCAGCAGATGATAGTTTGAACTTGGACACCAAATCAATGGAGAAGACCAGGAGTCTCAAAGGTTCCGTGATAACATTTCAGAAAACTATGGGTATCTTACATTGCATTTAACAATATATGGCACTCGTGTGCAGGAAAAGTTTCAAGCAGTAAGAGCATGTGTCACTGGCCAAATTTATGACTCAAGTCCTGCAGATTTTGTGAGTGAAATTGGGGTGAAATTTTTGAGCAGCCCTGTTGTGTGGAAATCACAGAAACCAAGCATTGTTATTTCATTGGGGACCAAAACTGCAGCCAGTATTCTGGATCCACTGTTTTCGTCTCAATTTGAACAGCAGCGAGTGGAGTACTGGCTTGCATTGGAGCAATCTGTGGTAATAAGTACTTTCACTTTGGTTGCCCTCTCCAAGCTTACCTGAATTGTTGTCAATGGAAAGTAGAAATTTGTGTGTTTGGAGGATTTTTTGTACTATGTGAGGTGCTATTTTGTTTTGTGTCACCATTATTTTGCTCATCCAAGGGTAGCATGTTCGACCCTGTTTTGGCTTAATGAAGCCACTGCATTTGGTCAGAGGAATCCAGACTTTGGTTATGGCATCAACTGCCAACGATCTTTGATGATTCCAGCTTCATCACCTTGAGCAAGTCCAGTTGAGTGTGTTCCTCTCCTAAAATGTCACCAAGAAAAGAATTGCTGATGGGAGGGTTCCAGGATATGGGGCCTATTCTGATTCTTTGCTCAACAAATGATGAGCTGGCTCCCATTAACACAATTCAAAATTTTGCAAAGTCTGCAAGGGAGAGGGGTTGTCAAGTCACACTGGTTGTGTGGGATACTTCTGAACATGTTGGTGAGTTTCCAAAAATATTCCTACTTCACATATTTGCTTGGATGCACTTTGCACAGAGTCATGCACATTCAGAAGCATGATGGTAATGGCTTTGAATTCTAGTTTTGTGGATGGTTTTTGATTTAATCTCTGACCTCCACACTTCCCTCCATCTCTGCTGCCACTTATTGTTCTGAGTCTCATGTTTATTATATGAAAGCCTTGTCTTACTATTATCTTTCCTAAACAGGCCATTTCCGCAAGTTTCCAGATGACTATGGCAAGGCAGTATCAAGCTTCCTTATCAATGCAGCCTCTTCTTTTGCCTTGAGACAACACTCTCCTTATTCAAACTTCAAAACAAAAACCACAGGGGAAACCATAACTGCTAATCCAACTAATGGAGTCTTCACATTTGCAGTCAACACGAATCAGCAGCTTGATGTACAAGTCCATAGAACACCTACAATGTACTCTTATGAGAGGGACCACAGGGGGTACTCCACTATGATATCTTCCACTAGTTGTGCTCCAGATATTAGATTTGGTGTGCAACAATTGGAATGGGAGAGATCGAAGATGGACACTGCACACACTCTGTATAGTAAGCCTATCACACAATCCAAACTTTGAGTTACATTGGGCTGTATGATGTTTTAACATTATGTTTCATTGCTGAGTCTTCCCGTAGCTTTTAGAAATGCAACAGAAAGCCAGGATGCTGATTTCTTGAAAAAAGAGTCCTAATATTGGGGAGATTATGAATTACTTATCAACACCCACTGTTAGGAGCTGAGTTACATCTATAAGGACTAACAGCAGCTAGGAAGTGATTTTCTACTAGAGCTAGAGGACAGACCTTCTGTCGTTGATGATTCTGGCAGGTAAGACCTCATTGGGTGAGCTTGCCAATTGGACCTTGGACATTCTGCTTGATGCAATACCTTGAGGGACCCATTAAACCAGAATCAATGTAGTGACCATATCTTCCATATGCTGATTTTCACATGTGGTTCAAGATGGGATCCTGAAGAGGGTTGAAGGAGCTTGAATCTGAACGCTTTGAATGTGCTGGTGGATGATTTTTCAGGTGGTTCAGATTTCAAGACAAAACATGTGTAGAAGTTTTAGAGGTGGATTTTGATGTTTTGCATATTTTGAGAAAAATCTTGTTTTTTCTTATAATTATCTACCCCTATATTTCAAGGTAGAAGATGTTAGGATTTTATTTTGGAAAGCTTTAATTTAGGCTGTGACCCAGAGGTACTACGCTCTCTATAAAAGACTTTCAAATTGGGGATAAACTTGCTACACTTGATTGCTTGACTTGCAGCTTTGTCCATAGCACAGAAAATAACTCAAAGCGATCCTAAGTGAGGACCTCTTATTTCAGAGCAATTCAGTTCTTTTGCTACCAGGTTATTTGCCTAACTAGTGAAGTCCCTACACGCCTGCGCGCCTAGCCCGTGTAACGAGGGTATAGCAAAAATCTTTTTTTGAACCCTGTTTGTTGAGGGACTCCTCAGCAGGATAAATCAGTAGGTCACCTGCCGTCCCGTGCTTGACAAGAATGGCGTCATCCGGTTAGAGACGGTAAGACCCCGTGCACCTTTACTATAGCTTTGCAGTGACAACCTTGATTGAATGTGTAGGATAGGTGGGAGGTGGTGACGCGTAATATTGCTACCAATCTTGAAATACCACTCTTTCAAAGATGAATTGGGTTGGTAGGGGAAAAAAAAAGTTTTTTTTTGCTCCATGCTCAGTATATATATTGTTGTATTTTCTTCTTAATTCCTATTTCTTAGTCATGATACTAACCATAGAATTTTACTTACTATTGTGGTGATAGTGACTGAATCTTTTACATTTGGATTTTCTTGATTCTTCATTACCAAAAAAGCTTAGCAGAAAACTAAGCTACTAGCATGAGGCATAGTGAAGACGAAATGTGTTGCGTCCTGTTACCTTCCATGGTGGTTCCAGCAAGCTACTGCAAAGGAAAGGACATTCCACCACAACACAGTGTCCCGAAGTTGTACCAGTTCCTTCAAGCTGCTATTGCAATGAATGTTCTGACCATGGCTTAGCACCATTTGAATTATTTTTTATGTATGTTTTCATTCATTCCCTAAAATGCAATCTGTGTAAGGATAAAGCCCTAGGATGAGGGCCTAGGATGACATGACATTTTGGGAATCTCCCCCCACCCTAGGATTTTACCCATTGTAAAGCATGAGGCTGACAGTTATCATGAAACTAAACACGCGTCGGTCACAAGGCATAGGAAGGGGAGGGGTTCATACACCTACTCCTTAAGAGTGGGAGTATGCCTATATCTTACACCATATCAACATGCTTTGCAATGAGTAGGCATTAAATTCATGATGTTTGCAACTATGACTGGAGCAGATGAAGTGTACAAGGGTTGAATGTGTGAACTTGCTATGAACTCTAGATATGGGAATACTAAATCATTCCAATGTTCTCAGTGGTCATGCTTTGGAGTGGTGGAAATCTAGGGAGTGAGGAGTATCTTTCCGAAGTGGCTGCTTTCTAGAGCTTGACAAGCTTCTGCTGCTCTTTCTAAGGGAAAAACTTCATCAATAACTATTTTTACCTTGCCTGCTTCAATTTCTGGCCATACGTGCTCAAGAACCTCCTGCACAATCTGTGCCTTGTTTTCTGCAGTCCTGTTCCGCAAGCCTGCCCCTGTGCCCACAGAGGTCCCCATTCACATTAGGATTATTAATACAATTTCCATGGTTGTTACTTGAACAAAAAAGTGGCATAACATTGCAACCATGGCAAACAAGAAGGGTGAGTTGACGTACCAGCAACTGTGAGATGCTTGCCCAGAAAAGGGCTAAGGTTGATATCTCCTATAGCACCTTCTTGCAAGCCAATGATGAAGAGTCGTCCACCTACTGCCAGTGCTTCAACATTTCTATTCAAGTAGGGAGCTCCCACAATATCAAGTATCACATCCACTCCTGCATAGAGTACCCCATTGGAAACGCAGCCATTTGTTGGTGCAACCGTATAAGGGTTATCTAAGGTGTAAACATCTCATCAGTTCAACTTCTTAGACATCACCTCTGTTAATGCTGATGTGACTAGGGAGTTGAAATATCAGCATAAAACCACACTATGTCAATGTAGTGCAGCCTTGTGCATTACTCATATCAATGAAATTGCAGAGAAATGTCCACAACAACAATTTGAAGGTAACATGACACTGAGTGCAGTCATAACTTTATGTGAGTTGCTCACAAAGTGTGAGACCATCACCTTCAGCACAAATATCTTTGTGGGTTACTCACTCATCTGCCTTCTATTTCCTAGTAATTAAGCCAGACCCAGTTTCCTAGCTGTGACACCATGTGCATAGGCAGGTTATAGCAGCACACCTTTACCACCTGTCAGTACTTTCACACGTTCAACAAAGTCTTCTGTTTTGTAATTGATTCCATCAGCAGCACCAAGCTCAATGCATTTCTTCACCCTTTCGTCATTCCCTGGCAAACAATGCAATAAGGCCTGGTCAGCCAACCTGGTTATTTCCTACTACTTTTCAAGCCTTTTGACAACTTGACTTGTACAACCCATTTGATGATCTGAAAGAGAGAGAATTCTGTGTAAAAAAGACAGAAAAACATGTGTTTCATACATGATGTTACTTACCAGCAGTGATGAACACTTTTACATCCTTTGCTTTAGCAATCTGAATGGCAAATGTGCCTATTCCACTGCCACCACCATGAATCTGCATTACTTCCAAAACAATGCTACTCATGTGATGTGATAAGAACATGATATGCTAAGCTGACAAGGTTTGGAACCAAAGCAACAGTTCATCAACTGCTTAGAGAGGACTTGGTCATTCTAACGCATTGAAACAGCAACTGGCACCTCTTTGGCATTTTGAATAAGCAGCAGATACCAATAGTGTCTGCTGGTGAATTTTGACAACCATGCAAGCAGATATCCCTTGGCATGTCCATGAAATTTGCCTGGTTGAGGGATTCTGTACCAGAAGTGTCTCGCCTTTCGTTAGATGCACTGACATGAAGATTGTTGACCAGACAGTGCAAGCAACTTCTGGAATACCTGCAGCATCCTGCAGAGAAACACCCTTTGGAATAGGAAACACCTGTCCTGCTGGCACATTCACCTTCTCTGCATGTCCACCCCCGCCGAGCAATGCACAGACCTGCACAAACTCCACAAAGAATCTAGAGTCATAATTCCAGAAAACAAAACAAAACCAAACAATGCCTCCTATTGACTGCTTTCCCTTGATCCTCTATGTGTAAGCAAATGCAACAAACAAGTCTTTTGATAGATGTCGACAAATAAAACACGACCGAAAAGCCATACATACCTCGTCCCCGACTTTCCACTTGCTTACTCCAGAGCCAACAGCTTCAATGATGCCAGAGCATTCCAGGCCAGGGTACAAGGAAGCGCCAGGAGGCGGAGAAGTCCTGTTCTCCCGCTTGTTGAGTGCAGTGGCCACAATTTTAATCAACACCTCTCCCTCCCCTGCTTGCGGATCCTCCACCTCCCTCACCTCGAAAAGCTCAGGCTCACCATACCGGCTAACTACAATGGCCTTCATGATTCACATTCCCTGCTAATGATCTTCAGAGTATCACTCTCTCTTCTGCAATAGGAGGAGATTCATGATGGATTTTACTCCATTCCAACCCCTTGTTTCTAGAAATTCTACCAATTCCCCGCCTTCTTCTTCTTCTTCTTCTTCTCTAACCAGTTCTCACACAAGCAATCATCGTCTCTCCCCTGCAATTCTGCTACCATCTCCGGCAACTCAGTTGCAATTCGGTGCCTTCGTTCCGTCCCAGGGCTCCTCATCGAACTCCTCTGCAGAATGTGAGTCCCTTAACTCCTAAGAAGACTAAGGCCTTTGTACGCCAATTTTACGTCTCTCTGGAAAATCTGCGTCCCTTAACCCTAAGAGCCTAGGGCGTTCTTCGTACACCCATTTTACCTCTCTCTGGGAAATGCGCGTCCCTTAACCCTAAGAGCCTAGGTCGTTCTTTGTACACCCATTTTACCTCTCTGTGGTAAATGCGCGTCCCTTAACCCTAAGAGTCTAGGTCGTTCTTTGTACGCCCATTTTGAGTCTCAATATCAGTTGTACTAGTGTCGCTTGTGCCGTTGACCCAAGTGTGAATACACTCTTTATTTTTCACATTTTTAGAATAAAAAAATTCTAAATTTGGCAATGTGAACACATTGAGGGCTCAACTGATTTTTCCTTCCAAACCCAGAATTTCTAATTAATTTGAATTTCCATCAACAAAATCAACTCAAAAATTAATATCTTCCACACCTTAGCTTTGAGAATTTTGAAATGAACTTTATTAAATTTGACTTGCCAAGGGCTTTCCGACAACACCAAAAACACCTCAAATTCCAATACAATTTTCAATTTTAATTTTATTTAATTTTCATTGGAAAAATTGTTCAACAATTAATAGCTTCTACACCGTAGTTCCAAATAATTTCAAACCAAGTTGATGCACCTCTATTCATCAAAAGCTTTTCAAAGATACCAAGAATGTGGCATAATCCATTGTAATTTGAGACATCTTAACATGACAAAACAAAAACAAAACAAACTACTTTGCTTCATAGATAGATATACCTGCCATATAGAGTTATCTCTAAAGTCATACCCTATCCAACCCTTTTTTTACTTTTTTTCATTTTGTTACTCTTCTTTGTTATTATCCATAAAGTCCGAAAACTTTTTTGATCAAACAACAAAATTTAACTTTTGATTGTTAAATTTTACTACAATTTGCATTTAATGCAGTTTTGTTGGCAACATCTTTTAGCTACCTATATCAAGATTTGTATTGGAAACCACATTTAAGACTAAAATTTTAAAAACATTTGTGCACTTGCAAAATACAATTTGATCCTAATTGTGACACCCAATGCAAATTAATTAAATAATTTACTGCTCACTTACCATTTTAATTTTTTTGGGACCTTAATGAGGAATTCTATCCCTATTTGGGATACTTCACAAATAATTCTATTAGTTGAAAAAAAATGTTGGACCTAATATCAAAACTAAATTAGTATGAAAGTTTTTAAAAATACCAAATATTAATACCTACTAACTAGTAATGGAAAAAAAATAAAGTGCACAAATAATAATCTAAAAACCATGTCTATAAAAAATAAATTACATGCTAAATTCATAATTGATTCAAGATAACTAAGAAAAAAAATTTATATAAAAAAATCCAACAATCCCATCAATTTGAAAAAAAATTCTTTAAGCCTACACACAACTTTATTTTGATGAACATTAATTTTCTTTTACCATTTCCATTGGTTTTGTAAATCATGTAAGTTCTTACAACCTTGTAAATGATTGTCTTGTTATTTTTATGTGTACTTTGAAGGATCTCCCTTTGGAAAATAACCTTAAAACAATATGTTAAGGGGAGCATGTCATCATTAAGATCATCCTTCATCAAATATGCCCTATTAAAGGATGTTCCACATGTCGACCTTTTCTTTAAAATGGGTGATGTTCAAATGTTCATGTAACTTTTGAAATTTTAACTCATTGTTTTCTGCAATGGCCATTGTTTTTATTATGATGCACACTTCCTTCTTCCACCTTTATAAATTCCTTTGTTTCTTTTGACTTGTATTTTTTTCAAGTGTTTGGACACTTCTTGGTCCAATGTCCTTTGATAGCATAGATGGACCTCTTGTCACGGATGCCAATGTCATGGGGTTCATTCATTTGAATATTCATCCACGATTTGTAATGAACTTGCATTTAACTCTTAATTTAATTTTAGTTCATTCTCAATTAGTTCCTAGTTAAAATTTAATCCATTTTTTGTTCATTTTCAATTGAATCTTAATTAATGATTAATTAAGTCTTAATACATTTAAAACTAACTTTTAGTTCAATTTCAGTTCATTTATAATTCACTTTCAATCAATTTTTAGTTCATTCTTAATTAAGTTTAAGTTCACTCTTAGTTGACTTTTAGTTCACTCATAATTCACACATGGGTGAACATGGGCCACATGTACATTGGAAGCTTTTTGAGAATCTCCCTCAAACTAGGTGCCCAAAGCTTATAAATAAAAGTAGAATTCCCCATTAGTTTGTTCAACACCAGTTTTGGGTACATTTTTTTGTCATGACTTTGTTTTATTTCTTCTTTGCAATAAAATCTTGTTAGATTCTTATTTTGCATATGTCGTGTTCTTGTTCTTGTTTTTCTTATTTCATGATTTGAATTTGTAATTAGGCTTGTCTTTGTTTTCATTTTGAGTAGAAAATTTTGTAATCTTGGTTGTTTTCGTGCATGTGACACCTTTAGCCCATAAACATGTTTTTATCTCAATACTTTTTAGGGGTATTGAACTCATCTTGCTAATCACCATCACCCCAACAATCTATTTATGGAGTTGGGCCTTTGTAGTTTTAATCACAATTATTAGGTTTAAGGTCGATCAATGGCTTTTCTTTTATGAAATTTTAACATCAGTTGAAAATAACACCTTCCTTTTCCAATAACACCTTAATGCAACATGTAATCTTCTATTGCCTTTAACATGAATGTGTCTCTTTCATTTTGAATAATTCATCGAACAACAATTGATTCAACTTCAAGATTCCATTTTAGATCATTTACACCATCATACTTTTTCTAACACATTTTTTGATAGGATACGTGAAGCCCATCTTGTGTTCAAATGTTATCACGTTTCACCCTTGGGGTGAATGTTTGGCATATAATTCAACCAATCTTCCCAACCTTTTTTATTATATTCATCAATTTTTTCCACAATGCTTTAGATCTGACTTGGATTATCACTTGGACTAATTGCAAGCCCCCCTTGATGTGTGTCCACACATCCCATTCGACCTTATGGATGTCCACCTTTTACATTGCACCAATGGCAATAAGAACATATGTAGTTCATAACATTTTTGATGTCATTGTTTGAGATGATTTGTGCAAGATTAGGGAAATAAATTTTCATGTGAGATGAAAACAATTACATGCATTTCCTTCAACCATGTTCAACTCTTCTCGTTCATAAATCCACATTGTGTTCACCAAAGATGGAATTCACATTTTAACTAACATTGTCATTTGTGACCCAACATGTGTGAATTTATTTCCCTAATCTTGCACAAATCAAAAATTTATTGCCTCCAATGTAACTTAAGTCAAAGAAAGGAGTTATTGCAACCAACACCCCATTAATCAATTTTTCCTAAGTTTAACAATTGAAATATTTAGATGTTTACACAAACATGCTGATGTGTTATTACGTGATTAAAGCAATGCAATTTGGAGTTTCAAAAGGCTAAAAAGCCCTCCTCTTTTTGTCTTGGTAAAAAAATTCAATTACATGTAAAGGATGCAAACATCCTCCATTTTAAGTTGAGTAAAAATGATAGGCTTAACTACTTCCCAACTTCCACCCCTTCAAAACACACCCTCCATCATCATGATCTATTACATGTGATCAATTGTTGAAATGACGAAATTTTGACATCTAGTATGTGTTAACTTGACGTCCTTTATATTCCCCCTTATTTTAAATACCTTTATAGATTTTTTAAATTTGCAATATGTTTATAAATAAAATTTGGCAAGGGTTTGATGAGATCTTTTTATTTTTTATATGTTCCCATAAAAAGCGAGTTATCTATGTGCCTAGAGGTTCAAGAACACCTTTGGGCTCATGTTTTAAGGTGACCCTCCTCTTGGAAACTCCCTTACAACATCAAACCCTACTACACACTTAATTATTAATTCATTAAAAACAACTAAAAAAACCTAATTCAAACCACGAAATGAACAATTTCATCGACCATTTACATCTTTTGTTCACTTACCCACCAGCCTCTTCAACACCCTTTGTATATTAATACACTAAAAGCTCCAATCACACAGACATTAAATCAATGTTAAAAAAAGCAAATTAAGTTTTTGTTTTTGTTTTTTTTTTTTGGATTCTTGCCAAAAATGTTAGCCAACATCAAATGTTCAATAGAATCTTACATAATACACAATGTTAAGTAGGCGCTAACTTAAGATGGAAAATTTTAAAATTAAAACAAAATTTTAATTAACAATTCATAAATAAAAACTTTAAATCAATATTAAATTAACAAAAATGTTCTCCCATGATTTTCTCAAGTTTGGCTTTTCACCTCTCCCTTTTCTTTTTACATATTTATTAACAATCATCATAATGATGTGAATCCATCTTAGAAAAGGTAAATTATTCTTTTTTCATTGAAAAGACCTTAATTTAAGTTAACATTAATTTAAGTGTGAATGACCCCAATAATAATAATAATAATAATAATTTAAAAATTCATTGAAGTTAGTGCTATCTAACATAGATGACTTTCTATTTGTTTTAAATAATATTATCTAGATGTTAGGTTACTTAACACCATAGACCTCAACACTAGGTGTGAATGCAGCTTTAAACCCTTATTGTCTGTATACAAACAGAGTTTTAACAATAGAATACCTAATACCTAGAAGGTAGAATACTTAATACTTAGTAGAATACCTGATACATGTTTGTTGTCAGGTCCTTAATACAGTGTTGAGAATACAAATACTGCACTCCAAGGCCATACATGATACTGCATTACAAGATAAATGAAGGATATACAAGATACATAACGTATAGTACTCTTCAAGATACATACGATATACTGCATTATACAATACACACATGATACTGGACAGTACAAATACGTACATTATACTGGACTGTACGTAGCATAGGTGCATGAATCGGACTTTGAAGAAGACAGGAAAACGCCTTTGAAATGGCAAAAGAATTTGCTTTCTGGTGTTTGGTCGCATATTGGGAATTCTTCTCGTGAGCGTATGTTGTTGAGCGAGAAATCGGAGATACACTAAGCAGGCTAAGACGGTTCCCTGGTTGTGCACATAAACGGAAAAGGAAGGTGTATCATCCATCGTCTCATGAAACTGATGGCCATGTACTCAGCTCAACTTCGGAACTATGCAGCAAGAGTGGCGAGCTGCTGCATGCACAAATGGGGATCAATTGAGCAATCACCTGCAAGGGTAGCTGCACGAGCTATCACGAAGGTATTGTAGCATTTCTCCAGCAATTTATCGTCTCTTTCCCTCTCTCTATAATGAACTTGTAGAATGGTTCTTCTACTACCTGCTTCTGTCACTTGCTTTTTTGCTTTTGAATTAAATCTTGCTTTGTGATTGGCATTATCATGTACGTGGTAGTGCTGACAGGCCATTTCGGGAGATGGTAGTTTTGAGCTTCTTTTGATGGTTATTGGATTAGGGTTTGTTGTCTGAAAGTCCGTTGATGTTGTTTGTCTGTGTCAGCATCTTTTGATTTTTTTCTGTCATTTTGCTCTTTTGCTTTGAATTCTATCTTTCTGTGTGATTGGCATTATCATGTGGATGGTAAATGTTGACATGCCATTTCAGGAGATGGTAGTTTTGAGCTTCTTTTGATGATTATTGGATTAGGGTTTGGTGTCTGAAAGTCTGTTGATGTTGTTTATCAGTGTTGGTGTCTTTTGATTTTTTTGTGTCATTTTGCTCTTTTGCTTTGAATTCTATCTTTTTGTGTGATTGGCATTATCACGTGGTTAGTAAATGGTGACATGCCATTTAAGGAGGTGGTAGTTTTGAGCTTCTTTTGATGGGTTTAGGATTAGGATTTGGTGTCTGAAAGTCTGTTGATGTTGTTGTTGGTTTTGGGATCTTTTGGTCTAAGGCATAGATTCTTATTGTTTTGTCTGAAATTTCAATATTAAAAGACCAGATCATCTTGCGACTTTCATGTGATGATCACTCAAAATTGTTGAGTATGGAGGGTTCTTGATGCTTACAAGGATGTATTATATTGTTTTGTGGTGCTTTGTATTGCAACATATAATTATACACTTTGAAGTTGCACAGGTGAAGTATGGAAGTGGAAGCATGGTGCAAAGATTGCCCTTAGGCATGGCGGCAGGGATGGCACTTATGGTGAAACCTGCGCTTCTGCATTGTGCCTCTGCCACAGAAATAGCTTCTGCTGCAACAAGCTCTCCCGGGCAGGTGGTGCAGGCTGCAGAACTTGCATCAGGTTTGCCAGGAGGAGTTGAGCCACAGACAGTGGTGTCACCTGAATGGCTGAAGAGCATGCTCAGCAATGACAAACTGAAGGTTCCTCCCTTTTTCTGTCACTTTCTTGAGGATGTCTTACTTGGCATTTCTGTTTTGTGTACACATTCCCCATTAGCATGGGTCTATCCTTCTGCTTTGGCACATTAAACATCCTACCAATGTAATCTCATTACCACCAGAATGCTTGTGAAACTGCAAAGTATATGGATGCCATATGTAATAGCCTTGATTTTTAGTTCTCAACTTCCATTTACTGGTAGCTCAAGTTGCAGCTTAACCTTATCTTGTAGCTAATGGTATGCATATGTATTTTGAAAGCCCAGGTGGTGGATGCATCATGGTATATGCCCAATGAAAAGCGTGATACATTTCAAGAGTACAAGGTTACATCTTTCTCTTGTGTTCCAGTGTTCTTCAAGATGCAGATCTAATGTGTTCTCGACACTGTTCTGACGTGGCTGTTCCTGGTTGTGTTATAATTGCATCCAGTTGCATGGTAGACCTTTTGTCTGTTCCAGAAGATGCTCAAATGTGTATGAATTTGTTTTCTGATACTTTCTGGCTTCTGCAGGATAAGCACATCCCAGGTGCAGTTTTCTTTGATGTTGATGCCATTTCAGATTTGACTTCACATGTGAGTCCCCTTACAGCAGCTTGACTGTCATTTAATGTAGGTTCTGTTTTGGAATGCTGGGAGAAGTACTATGTTTTCAGCCCTGTGTACAATCAAAGACCAGCTCTAATACACATGCTTAATTTCTGATGTATTCAGCTACCACATATGTTGCCATCTGAGGCTGCCTTTGAGGCAGCTGTATCAGCCCTCGGTATTCAGAATGACAGTCTTGTGGTTGTATATGACACTAAGGGCATCTTCAGTGTTGCCCGAGTGTGGTGGTATTTTGCTGTCCCCAGTCCTATTGAACCCTTGGCAATTTGGTTTCCACTCTCTGAATTTTTTGTTTGTGATTTGGTTCTCCTCTTTTCTTCTCTTGGACTTGTAGGTGTTGCTGGACTCATGGTTCAGACTTAACTTGTGGAGTACACACTGTGTGCTAAGATATATCTTGGTAGTGTGCAGGATGTTCAGAGTTTTTGGTCATGAGAAAGTGTGGGTCCTCAATGGAGGTTTGCCAAAGTGGCAAGATGCTGGGTTTCCTGTGGTATCACATGAGTCACAGATTGAGTCCAGCATAGAGGCTGTAGCAGCTGTCAAGAAAGTGTACTCTGGTCAGCAGGTACCATGCACCTCTTCTCATACCAATTGTCATTGCTTCTCCAGCAGACTTCTCCATTTCATGATGTTTCATCAAGATATCAGAGATACATCTCAGCATTTTTTTTGTGAGACCTTTGCATACTCTGGTCTGATTAATCATGGTGGTGGCTGAGCAGGAGAACATGGAACTAGAGTTAGTGGTCCATGGTTGAGGGTTGCTGTTGGTATTTATACAATAACTATGTGCAGCTGCTCTCTGAAGAATTGAGGTTTTGGGTGTTTGGGTCAGATACCAGAAGTCAAATTCAAAGCCACACTGCAACCACACTTGGTTTGGTCTGCAGATCAGGTACTTTATCTCTCCACAGAGAATGTTGCTTCCACTCCATTGTTGGAGCTGCATTTGTTACCTACCAGGGTCGAAGTTCCTATGGCAATTATCATGTTGGAAAATAGGGCACTTTGGATTGATTTAATATGGAGTCAGCTTTCTCCAGGTGAGGAACAACCTTCAAGAGAAGAAATATCAGTTGGTTGATGCCCGGGGCAAGGCCAGGTCAGGCCCATTCCAATGTTGCTTTGATAATTTGCACACTGTTTGTTATTTGAACATGCTCAATTTGATGTTTGAGTTTGATCTTGCAAGTAGCACCCTTTAGAGCTAACATATTGGAGTGACACATTGTGCAAACTCTACCCTTCAAATATTTTTGATGAGTGTGTTTGTTACTACACAACTCGTTTCTGATGGACAGAGTAAAGGTTTAAATGGTCTATTGTGTGGAGATTGCAGATTTGATGGAACTGCACCAGAACCTCGAAAGGGCATCCGAGGTGGTCATGTCCCTGGCAGCAACTGCATTCCATTTACCGAGGTTGAATTGAATGCCATTTCTTTCCTTTCTGGACCTCACCTGAGATTCAAAACAATCAGCATCTGCAGTTTGCACTTTCATTATGGGAAGATGTGAAATCTCTATAACCTTGTTGGATCATCTCAATATTAGATTCAGGTTGGCTTAAATTTGCAAGTATGGAGAACTTCTCAGTACTCATGAAGATATTTCATAATGAGCTACAGGATTTTATGCTTTCTGTTATCTGATCTGTAGTGTCTTTTTATGGTAGGTCCTCAGCAAGTCGGGTACTCTTTTGGCACCAGAGGAGCTCAGCAAAAAATTCAGTGATGCAGGTCCTTCCTTATCTTTGTTTTTATGTTTGAAATGAATTTGATGCCATTTAAGCTGTATCAACTAGAATTTAGGGTTTACCTCCTGTAGAGCTTCTGTGATCATTTCCATAAGAAACTATTGAAATTTGTCATGTTGAGACAAAGATATATATTGTTCTCTAAGGGATCCTGATCTTGAAGTTCTCTCTCTTGTTTCTCTCTTGTTTCTCTCTCCTTTCTCTCTCCTTTGTTGCTTGGGTTTTTCATTTTCTTGGCTTTTCCTCTTTCTCTGTCTTTTTGTGTTCATCCTTCTTCTTGGGTTTTTTGGTCTTCTTCTCTTTTAGATTTTTTTGAGCTAGCCTGTATCATGGCTGAGTATTACTCTTACTTCGGCTCTTGTGACAGTAACTTTGTACATCAGTTAATATTTGACATTAACCTCCACCCAGTGTTGGGAAGTTGGAACTGATAAAATCATTGAGGATGTTGCAAAATGTCATGGTAGGTGGTCATTACCATACATGTTGCTGTTGAAGTCATTGAGCATGTGTATTGCAGTTCCTTCTTCAAGCTGCTCCTCACTTTTGTTCTTTGGTTTTGTTTTCCCCTTCTCTTTTTCATGGTTGCTGATTGGTGATTGTTATGTTGTCAGACCTGAAATATCTGTAACCTTATTTTCAGGTCATGTCTAATTTCTTCTCAGGTTGACTTAAATCATAATTATGAAGTTATTCTCATTACTTATGAAGGTATACTATTTCTGTCATGGGAGGTTTTGGATGTTTCACCTTGGAGGTTTCTTATATTACCTTGCAAATTGTTTGGAATTCAGGGGTGGTTGCAGAGGATCCAATTGTTACATCTTGTGGCACAGGAGTCACTGCCTGTATTCTGGCACTGGTATGAAAGCAACCCACCTCCATGATCTGTGTTGCTGTAAATCCTTCACTTTTCCTAAAGGGACTCCTTTGTTTATCGCCCTAGAACTGTCATGGTAGTTAGGTAGTTTGTTGCTGCCATACATGTTGAATATCACTGAACCTGTCGGTTACTGTTCCTATTGTTCAGACTGCTCTTCCATTTTTTCTGTAGTTGTAATGGTCAGGTTTCCTCTGTTCCCTCTTCTGTCATGTTGCCAGATCTGAAATCTCTGATTATCAAGTCACCTCTCAATTCTTTTCAGGTTGAGATCAATTGTAAGTTATGAGAAGTTTTTGATGCTCATGCAGACGTCACTCTTGAACTGTCATGTAGCCTAAAAAACTGATAGCTCTGTTGGATGTTGGTATGCCCAGGCTCTGCACCGTCTTGGTAAAGATGATGTTCCTGTTTATGATGGCTCATGGACAGAATGGGGCTCATTGTCAGCCACTGATGCTCCTGTGGAAACCAATGTTGGTGCTACTTCTGCATAAAGTAAAGCTTTTAGCACTTACAGTCCTGTTGACCTGGAGTGCAACATGAGAACTGATAGGAAAATGCAAATGTTGAAGCATAAAAGGGTTGCCAACAACTTTTTAGTATGAACTGATAGACTTATCTGTCAGATGGTTTGAGATGAGCCCAGGTGCTGCTTGTCACATCTGCATGTTGGGCACTTGCACGATTGTGGCCTGCTCTACATACAGCTCATTCACTCTCACCACACTCATGTAGACCTCATTTGGGAATCTTCATTGTACAGACTGCACACTCCACGACTTTCCAGATGATAATCAAAGGCATGGGGATATATATCTCCACTAGATTTTCCTCCAAGCAGCTCAGGGAATGTGTAGAGTTGATGAGCTATCTAACAGTCTGCAGCTTCTGTGTTCTCTTTTGTACAATGGTGCCATGAAATTATCCATCTTCTGTTCTGCCTTCTGTCATTATGTCAACTACCACAATTGAGGATTGCACAGATCAGGGCATTCATGGCAGATGCTGCAACAGGCCCACTCAGTTTTTTCTACTGTGGGCAATCAAATCATCTTACCACTGATGTGGGTCTCATGTTCCAGGAGACAACCCCTTTCAATATATTGATTTCGGGCTGCTGTAGACTGGAGTAGACCTCTGACAGACCCTCCATTCATGAGGTAGTGCGTACTTTGATAGCTGCCTAGTTGCTTCATCTCTCACTTCTCAAGGTGACTTAAATCTAAAGTATGGAAAAGCTCACAGTGGTCAAGATAGATTTGATGGCTATCTTGACTGAACACCTGCTATCTCGGAAGTAAACTGTGAAAAATTTGTGGACAAATTGAACTTTAAAACTAGAAGATATACACAAATTCTTTTGTAAGGAGCATTATGTGTAGGGTGAAGGGGCTGGGCTTCATCGGAATAATGACCCTGTGCGGTGGAGCCAAGCATGGGCATGGGCCCAAATCCAGGAAGTGCTGGTTCCAATGTCAAAGGATTTTGCAATAAAATATATTAAATATGTTGAACAATAATTTGCATGGTCAAGTCGTTCGGCCTATTAGCTCAGCTGGTTAGAGCGTCGTGCTAATAACGCGAAGGTCACAGGTTCGAGACCTGTATAGGCCACCTTTTTTTAATCCAAAAATTATTTTAGTTCTCGTGTCCAGCTGATCTGGGTAGAGATGAGTTTGTAGTTTTGTGTGTGTTGTTTGTCATTTGTGTCTTGGTGGTTTTTTTTTGCTTCTTCCTTTCCAATAGAAAAACAAGGAGCTTATTGTATACTGCCCTCTATGGCAGGTTCAAACTTCAAACCAATGTTGTTTGGTTCTTGAATTCAAATGGAATCTTTAGACCTAGTTCTAACCTTTTATTTCCTTTTTTTTTTTGGTTTTTCATGGAACCTCCAGTTTGGTCTTGAGATCAATTCTTTGGATTTCTAAAGCCTTCACAATTCCAGCTATTTTCATTTTAAGACTAGGTTTAGTTTTATCTCCATTACACGTAACTAAAAAAATAAATTGGTGTAATATTAGTTTGTTCAACTAGTGCATATAGTTCAAAATAGAAAATATGTAAGAGGTCAACTCATTTTTTTACAAAAAATTTAAAGTTATATTTATGTATCTAGAGAACTTGAACATGTTTAAAACAAGGTAACACCCTCAATTCAAGTTTAATTCAATTTTGAAAAAGGTTGATTGTCTTGTTACGTTCCAATGACAATTCCAACAAAACTTGGAACCTCCAATTTGGAGACCCTAGAACTTTATGGACAACCTACACCTAAACCTACCAACACTAGTTCAAACTTCCCTTACTAGATGTAGAATTTTTCATCTATATGCATGCACTTCTATGGAACATGCTCATCCATCATATGCACGCACAGTACCCTAGATGTCACTCACACATTGGGTCAAGGTCGAGCCAAAATTTTATGCCCAAAACCTACACTAGCACATAGTTTCTTCATGTTCCTTGTGGGTAGAGCCAACAAAGAAAGCAAGTGAATGTTTTTTCAAAAACATGTTTGTTTTAAGATTGAAAACAAACTTGCAATGTACTGGCAACTATTTTGTGAAGTGGTTTGATGAACATTCATTTTCAAAGACCTTGAATGTAAAGAACATGAGTTAATAATATCATGGTCAACCATTTTTGGGGATCTTGAATGGAAAACATATTACTAACATCATGATCATCCATTTTAGGGGAGCTTTGAATGGAAATCATAAGTCTAATGTTTTTTTACTTGCAAAGTTTTCCCAAAATTCAAAATTGTAATTTTGGAAATGAAGTGATTCTTCATATTTTCAACTACTAGAATTGCAAAAAGAAATTGTGATATTTCTATACTCAATTCAATTAGGTAGCCAAATTATGGAAGGATGTTCAGACTTATTTTCTTTCTTATGACATTTACAACCAAATTTGATTAAGTCTTCATGTAGTTGATCACCATTTTGGCTACATCAAGCATCGGTTGCATGCTACTAACATGAAGATTGCATAATAGTATGGATATATATTTATGACATGTTTAAAAGCAATCCAAAAATAATAATACCAATGTACCACTGTAGGTTTGGTTCATCCAAGGTTGTTTGTATAACATCAAACATGATTCACGAGATATGTCGCATCACATTGATTGGAACTACATTCAAAGAACTAAGTGTGAAAAATTTAAGATAGGTAATTGAGTTTCATTTGTAGGCACCCTTAAACTAGCACCCACCAACACATTATTGAAAATGAAGTGGTTTTTGGCCATTTTGGATGAATTCCAACCACAACCCCACAACACCCCAACTTGGTTTGTTCCTAAACCCTACCTACTCCCATCCCTATCCTTTCCTTTTTTTGTATTTCTTTCTAGCTATCATCATCAACACTTCTTTTTTTTCTCCCCTTGCTCTCTCATTGCCACCATCATCATAGAGCTTCAAGTTTAAGGAAAAAGAGCATGTGGAAGAGGAACCTTGTGGAGACTTGTGGAGGAGAGAAGTGCCTTGCGACTCTAAGCAAATGAAGAAGTCAATTTTTCAAATGTTTCTGCCTACGTCTTCTTTGCCTTCCCCCTGTTTCTCCTTTCTTTCCCTTTTCTCTTTATAAAATTTTTTTTATTGTTACACTATTCATTGTTTCTTTTTTTTGGGATTTTTGTGTGTTTTTATTGCTATCAAATTGTTCAATGAAACTCCATGGCAAAGCTCCACATTCAAACTTGTAATACCCACATGCAAATCACAAAATATGCAATGTTTATTTGAACTGACCATGCAATACCCTATACATTTCCATTTATGTATTTAAATGACATATATTGAATCTAATATACAAGAAGCAAAAAAGAAAAAAAATGAAAAAATAGAAGGAAAAAAATAAAGAAGAAAGAATAATAATATAATATTCTGAAAAGTTAAAAAAAACCTTACAAAACAATTAAAAATCCTAACATAATCAATTTAACAATGAAGGTGTTACACTTCCTTATGCATTTTCCCATTGTTAACTTAAATTTGTAATATTACATGAAGGTATTACACTTTGCTACCCACCTTTCATTTAAACCCCCACTTACCTTAATGGCAGTTGACAATTTTATAATGTACCCCAAATATAGTCAATATTATAATATAGCTTTGTGCAATACTTGCATTCAAGGTCCACCTTTGGAAAATGGCACCTTGTTTCTTCCCATAATCATCAATTGTCTTAAGTATAACCATCCCCTTCAGCATAAGCAAAGTTACCCATTGTTTTTTCAAATTTGGCATGCACTCTACATGTGGCCTTGTTATGCCATTGTTAACTTCCCCAAGTGGATGACCCCAGCTTCATATGGATGTGCCCAAAATGAACCCAACCTTAGACAAATACCATTTCACTATATTCATATTTTGTTAACCGATGTAATCTACCCATGATTTTTAGTTACCAAGTTAACAATTCCACATTTAAACTTTATCTTATTATTTGCCAAGAGCACGTGCTATAGATGAGGATCATGACAAGGCAAATGAAATGCTACTAACCTATCTAGCATGATAGGAAAAAGAACCGATGCCAATTATGATTTCCACTGATCCATTGCTCTAAATTCTAAACCTCCAAATCTAAATGCATACATAGTTCTCCAAAAACCTTAACATAAAAATCAATTTGGATAACATGTGGCAATTCTATGCAATTGAAAGTTCAAGAGTTTAAAAAAATTAAGTTTGAAGATTCTGAATTTTTTAGAATGGAAAAACAAACAATTTTTTCCTACAACAACATCCTTTCAACATGAGATTTGCAAAAAGAGGAAGCAACAAAGAACCTCTATTTAAAGTTCTTAAATTTCTCGTATGCACTTATGAAAGCTTTGCTAGGATGTTGATGCCATGTTTGGACCATTGAAAGATCTTATGTTGCTTGCACAGTTTGGATATTCAAGCTCGTAAAGCAATGTTAGATTTTATTTAGAGCAATGAAGCTATGACAAAGGTTGAAAAAGACTAAGTTGCCAATGTTTGCAAAAGACTCCATTAAAAAAAAAACCCCCAAGGACACATTCTCTTGAGGAATTGAACATGAAAATTGAAGGAGCTTGTTGGATTCAAAAGATCTTCAAGCTTGCAAAAGAATCATGGCAAGCTTTTTCCTAGTCTTTGAGCGATAAAAAATTCATTTTGGGAGAGAGCGGTTCGTTGCCATAGGCGGCCTTTGGGCTTGGGAGTAGCCCCAAGCTCCACACTGCAATGCAAAATTTGACACATCACCATCATTAGAGTGAAGGTATTGAATTTGATGCATACCTTCATGTGATTCAATGGTGCATCTTCCACATTTGCTTCCATACCTAGTTGGCTACTTTCTTCCTTCATAGCTTCTAAACACAAGCCACATAAAAAATGGTTGCAAAAGATCTTCTTGGTTTGTTCAATGTACATAGATGTACATTCTTCCAAGAAGAACACATTGGTGTTGCTGTGATGGAGATGACAAAAATCACACCATGAACCAAATGGAGAAGAGAAATCACCACCATGTGAATGAGAGAACCACCTAAACCACCTAATTACATAATTTGGTCCATAACCACCTTTAGAACTGTTTTTGGGATGGTCCATGGACGACCATACAAAGGATTCCAAAAAATCCCCCATACACCAATTTTGATTGTTTGTCATTGGAATTCTTTGAAATTTTTCATCACTAGAATTAATTATGAGACACCATGTTTTTCAACCTAAGCTAATGATAAGGTCATGAATTGTGAGTACATAAGTTGTGATTAATACTAGTTGTCTAGTTGAAGCCAAAGTGGGTTTTTTTATTGGTTTGTGATGGCCTTTTTGATAAACCCCATCACCAAATATAAATAATTACCCCCGGGGGACATTAATAAAATAAAAATATTGAATAAAAATATAGGATGCAATATATTGGTTTTGGGTATAAATAAATAAATTAATGTGTTAAGAAGGATATAGTTTATTCAAATAATTAATTTAATTATAATATAAGATATGTAATAATTTAAAATAATGGATTATAATTAATATAGGGTGGCTTTAATATGTATATATTAGATAATTAGATAATAATAGAGTGATAAAAAATAGGTTGAAAAATTATCTAATGTCCCCTAAAAATGGTCATTAATGCATGTAAATCCTAAACTTTACATTAAGTGTCCAACATGATAATTACATTACATGGACACCATTAAATAAAAATATTATGTGTTTTATTTTGTTGTAGGTGTATAGGTAAGAATAATTAAATTTTAGGCAAAGGATATGGGATAAGAGGGGATGTAATGAAAGGTTCAATTACATGATGAAATTAAAAAGTGCAAAATTAGTTTTGTCACTTTCAATTTAACAAGTAACTAAATTATTACCTGTCTCATGATGTAATTATTTGTGAAATGTCAATGATTTTTTCAAGCATATCCATTATTCTAACCATGGATGGTCATTCATTCAAATTAGATTGCATACACAATAAACCTATATGTATAAAACATAATATCTTTTTATGGTCCTTGGTATCCAATCTTGTATAACAAGCTCCAAAAGCTTGTTATCCTCATGCAATTTTGAAGCCTAAACAAGACAACAACAAGCAACAAATACTTTCCATCTCAAACCATGTGGCTTTGCTAAAATTAAACAAATGTCAAAAAAGTCAAGCATTAAACCTATAAATCATAAATCATAACATCTTAAACGTAGTGGAAGGGAGAACATAAACAATTGAGAGTTCTTGGATGACAAAATACATTGATTTTATCAACTAATGAAATTCAAAATGTAATCACTCACCCATCTAACAAGATCCATGTCTTCATGGTGATCCAAGTTCTTATTCCCGTTCACAATTTCCAACAACAACACCCTAAAATCAAATACATCATATTTTGTCATGAGGTGGTCTATCAAAGACTTTGGACTTTGGAGTGGAATAATATCCCTTGCATATAATTGACAAGCATCCACAATGAATATCAACCATGTGTGGAAATTAGGGTTTGAATATTATGAAGGCTCATAAACAACAAAGTTTGTGTATTGCAATTGCATATGATTAAAGAAAATTAAAACTAATGATATATTGAGAAAATTTAACAATCTTGACTATAAAATATGTCCATAGATTCAATTTTTGGGTATTATGAGTACTCTTTTAAGTCTTCTTTGTTATTGATTTCAAAAGAATAAATGGATCTTCCACACCATTGAATTAAATTGACATGTAATAAAAATGCATAACATGTTACAACTTTTTGAATATTAATAGTAAAATGTATGGCCCCTTACTTTGATGAGCTAGCAATATTTGAATTATTTTGAAAAATTGTTTTAAAGCCAATGTTTGCAATCTTGGCACACAAATATTTGTCAAGCATAATGTTGGATGCTTTTATGTCACCACAAACATTGCCAAAGAGGTTCATTTGTTATGAAGACGAAGAATGCCATGAGCAACCTCCACACATATCTTTTTTCAAGTTGACCAATCCATGTCGTGGTCCCAAATTTGCCCCCTATTTCTAGGAAAGAAAAGTGAATGGCCAAAATTTTAAAAATAACAACTTATTAAAGATCTTAAGATTTATTTACTATTATCTTGTTAAAAGGCAACAGAACCTTGATAATCACAATTCTTCAAAAAGCAATAAATTTTTTATATGTAATAAAAGATGATTGCATTGTGAACCTCTTCTTTACATTGTACATAATTCAACATCAAATTAATATTATCAAATACTATTAAATAGTTGGGATTTGTGGCCTTATTATGAAATTCACGATGGTAACTAAAAAACCAATTCATTCATTAGTTCAACAAATTTAAGTGTCTCCATATATTATAAAAATTATAAATTTATATTTTAATTTCTTAGTTGTTGAAGTACAAATCTCCCCTTTCTTCTAAAATATTTTTCTTTCAAATAAATGAATTTCATACAATTTTAGCTCTAAGTTTGAAGTTTAATATGACCCAATACTCACAAACCAATCACCATGTTTTCATTTTGAAGTCATTTGGTTGGATGAACCACAATTTTAAAACCCATGGCACATTTTCAGACCCCTTGGCAATGGGGAGGTCAAGAAGCCAATGAAAAAATGTCATGTTCGTACATCATCCATCCATGGTGGTGGGTTTGTGGGCATTGGTTTGCTTTGGTCATCTTCTTATTATATACCACATCTAAATATTTTTGTTTTGGATGTGTTTTACAATTTGAAATGTTTCAATATGGGATCCAATGTGTCCATCCCATCTTATATATTAAAGCAACAGTGGTGTCTGTCTGTCTGGGCAGTGCTTGAAAAATTCTTTTAATCACTGGCCGTTTCTTGTGGAGCTTCCCCAGATGTAACTTCCTCATATGTAACTGACTCCAGAGATAAAAGAAATCAGGGGTAGTTTGATTTTTTGAGGCAAAAGATTTGGTAGACCAGAAAAAAAAATTTAGGCCTTGGATAACCTAGAATCTTTTTTTTT
>Ga0116231_10005163_pt1 | contig 25860 bp, 26 predicted proteins | sample S1TSphgellanicum_2_FD_89695 | JGI IMG/M metagenome (GOLD analysis project Ga0116231, IMG submission 89695) | Host-associated microbial communities from peat moss isolated from Minnesota, USA - S1T2_Fd - Sphagnum magellanicum MG | ecosystem: Host-associated > Plants > Peat moss > Unclassified... | reverse complement strand
TTCGCGGCTCTCCGCCTGAGACGTTGGCGGCGGATCCATCCCTGGACGCCGCCGGCCTCGGGAGCCTCACGCGCGCTCCATCGACCTCCTTCTCGTGTCTGATTACGGGCCTGAGAGGGCGGACTTCAGGAAGGAAGACCCTGCAAAAGGAACGGCCGGCAGGCGCGGTACTGATCGCCCTGTCGCAGGCGGATCTCGCGCTTATCATAGGCGGAAGCGAGAAGGCGGCAGGCGCCGCGGAATGAGGCTAAACCTCATATGGCAGGCCGGAGATCTTCAATAAGGGGTAAAGACGGCGCGGGTTTGTGGTCTCGTGTCGATTGTAAAGGCAAGTGGGGCCGTCGCCGGCGGTCGAGGTGTGCGGGGAGCCTGCGGAGTGAGTTTAAGCCAAGGCTTGGCGGCCAGCGCCGACGAGGGGGGCGGTGGAGCAGAACGCCGCGGGATCCAAGCCTACATCTTTATCGGCGGCATCTTCTTCCTGACGAATTTTGCGTCCCCAAGCCTGGGTTTGGTGGACATCCCCGTATCGTTCTTTCTCAAGAACCGCCTGCACCTGGACGCGCACGGAACCGCAACGTTTCGGCTTATTCTCAGTCTCCCCATGATCCTCGGTTTCGTGTTTGGTTTCATCCGCGACAGCTGGAGTCCCCTCGGGCGGGGCGACAAGGGGCACCTTGTTCTATTCGCTCTTGCGACCGCCACGACCTACGGCGTCATGACGCTTCTGCCGCCAACCTATTCGGTTCTGCTCTTGGGCGTGATGGCGGCGACCATTTGCTTTCAAATGACCAACAGCGTCGCGAGCGGCCTCACCACGATCCTTGGCCGCGACCATGATCAGGCAGGAGGCATGGCGAGCGCGTCGTTGATCGCCGCCTATCTCTCCCAAGGCTTAGGGTTTCTCACCGGCGGGTGGCTCAGCGGCCAGCTTGAAGGTCAATCTGCGGACAACGCCGCCCATTCCCTCTTTCTGGCGGCGGCACTGATGATGGTTGCCCTGGCCATTGCCGGTCTTATGGGGCCGCGGGAGGTCTACGCGGAGGCGGAGCGGGCCAGAACACGAAATCACATCGTGTTCGACCTGAAGCGCCTCGTGCGTCATTGGCCCATCTATCCGGTCATGGCGATGCAGATCCTCTGGCAATTTTCTCCGGCGACAGCCACCGTTCTTCAATATCACCTCACCAACACCTTGCACGGGACCGATGCGCAGTGGGGGGAATGGAACGGGATATTCATCGCCGCCTTTGTGCCTGGCCTCACGATCTACGCCTATCTTTGCCGGCGCATCGCGTTGAAATGGCTTCTCTGGGGCGGCTTCAGCCTTGCTGTGGTGCAGATGACGCCATTTTTGTTCATTAAAACCCCCCAGGGCGCGCTCATCGCGGCCGCTTTCATTGGCGTCCTGGGCGCCATGGCCCAAGCTTCGCTCGTCGATCTCCTTATAAGATCTTCCCCCCGGGGCCTGGAGGGCACGACGTTCATGCTGTTTTTCGCCTGCTACTGGGCGGCGTTCCGGGGAGGCGATCTCTTCGGCACCGTCCTTTACGACAAATTCGGCTTCCTGCCGCCGGTGCTCGCTACCATTGCCGCGACAGCGCTCGTCTTGCCGATCATCCTGCTTGTTCCCAAACAGCTCACTGAAACGCGCGACGGCGAGCCCGTCCGGACCGCTGTTGGCCCGGCGTCTTAGGCGTCGGGCAGGACGCGCAGCACGGGCGTCCTTGGACAACGGCGGGGCGCGGATATCCTCTTGGGGAGCGGCGGCCTTGTGGCGCTTAACGCTAAGACCATGAGCGCTAAACGGCGCCGCGTGACGCCCATCATCTCCACAACCCTGGCTTTAGTTATCCTAGAAGCCAACGCCCCGGTGGGTCCCTCCGTGCACCAGGAAGCGCCGAAATTGCCGGCGCGGATGTCACGAGCCCTTATGCAATTCGCCAATTGCGATGGGCGCGAAGTCCCCGCCTCCGGGCGGGATCATTCCGAACGAGATCCTTAAGGCGTCAGGAGCGGTGAGCGTGTAGGTGAGCTTGAAGACAGGCGCCCCTTGGGACGCGGCGCTAAAGAAGGCGACGGACTTGCCTGGGACCACGTCGGCGTGGGTGTAATGAATGATGTGGGTTCCATCCGAATAGTCCGCACGCAGCGTGCCGGCTTCAGGATAGATCATCATGATCTGGTCGAAGCCGCCTTTGGGCTTGCCAGCCTTGTCAAACAGATTGGTCCGGTCCTGACGCAACAAAACCGCGCCATTGGCGGCGATGGCGATTCTTGAAGATCCCTCAGACGAGCCGCCCGTGTCGACGACAACGCCCCTTCCAGCCGTCCAGTCGCCCACCAGGAAGGCGACGCCGGCAAGTTCACCCTTCAACCCGGGCTGCTGGGCGTGCGCAGTCGCCGCCCAAGCCGCCAGAACGACTGCAAACGCCCCATGGTTCATTGCTTCGCTCCCCTCCGCGCGCATGGCGGCGGCCTATGCCTCCGCACCCCCGTCGCTAGTCCTCTGTTGGGGTTCAAAAAAGCCCAAATCATAAACACACGGGCCCCTGAGGACGGCGCTATTCGACTCCAAGGCGAGGGCGGGGCGGGACGACCAGGGATGGCGAAGGACGCGCTTGGACGTCGGATCTTCATGAGGGCGCCGGAATCGGTCGCTATGGCGGCGGAGGTGAACCGCGCCGGGGAGATTACCGGCGCCATTAACCGGCTCCCTTCTGGGGCCCGCCGCTGAGGTTCGAGCGCCATTTCAGCCCTCTCCTTGGGACGCGTTTGGACGACACCGTCGTGCTCGTGCCCCCGTCTTACGCCGCAGGCGCAGCCCATACGCGCGTCGAGCGCAACGTTTTCGTCAATCAGAACCACACCTTCAACGATCTTGGCGGGATCGACATCACCGACGATGTGGTCATTGGACCCAATCTCAGCCTGATAACCTCAAGCCATCCCATCAACCGCGCCCACCGCGCAAATGGCGTGATCGCCAGGCCGATGGTGATGGAGAAGAACGTCTGGATCGCCGCCGGCGCGACCCTTATCGGCGCCGTCGCGGCGCCCGGCTTGGCGATCACCCGAGATGGGGCGCCCAAAACCCTCGTCGCCGGCAATCCAGCTAAGCGCGTCAAGTCCATCGCAGAGTAAGACCCGGCCCGGCAAGGGGTGGACGGGCCAGGGGGCGAACACCGTTAGGACGCCGCCTCGCGTAGGAGGGGCTATAGACGCCTGCTCAGGGCACAGGCGGAGGCGGGCGGATAAAGGCGACGATCACCGCTGGACGGGCGAGCCGATGGCGCGATGCGTCTCACGCGCCCCAGCGCTGGGACTGAGCAATCAATGCGTCGCCGCAGAAAGGCGCGTTGTGATGCTACTGAACTTTGCCGAAAGCGTTGTGCCAAGCGTGCTCACGGCGGTGATGATCACCACGGCGATGAGGGCTGCGATCAGCCCATACTCTATGGCGGTGGCGCCGGCGTCATCGTTGAAGAAGCGTCCAAGGAACTTCACCGTTGTCTCTCCAATCGCGAGGATGGCCACGCCCGACTAAGCCCCCTCGCCACAGTCCGCGGCGATCAGCTATTCAGAAAGTCCTTAAGGGTGGATGAAACGCACTCGCCTTTGAGATGAAAAATAGGCAAGATGTTTCAGCCCTTTAATGTAGCTCCGGGTTGATCCTGCGCCGCCCTTCGCGCTGCCCCGGCAGTCAAGCTTGCTTGACCCGGCTCTCCCCCAAGGCTCTGAAACCGCTCCTGGGAACCTGGGCGGGTCGACGCGCCCGCGACCCTCGAGGGCGTCGCCGCCGCGCGCTCGCCCGCCCCACGAGAAAAAGCGATACGCGCATAAGGACTTCTCCATGGAAGGCCTCGGGCCCGCCGGCTAATCTCCTGAAAATTTCCGGATATTGGGTTCAACCATGCACCGATGTCGCCTCTTCCGCCGAATGTCGGCCTGACATCGTTTTCGCAGGGCGCTCCGCCGCAATCCTGGAGCGCCGCCCTTGGCGCGATCGTCCCCTTGGCGCGCGATCACCCTTCTCCCAAGATCCGGAGCACGCCGTGTCTCTCTTAATTTCCGTCTCGCCGTCTGGTGATGGCTGGGTTGTCCAATCTGACCTGCCGCCCTTTGTTCAAAGGTTTCCCTCAGGAGGCGTGGCGGAGACAGCGGCGCGGGGCCTGGCGCGCCGCAGAGCCGACAGCGGCCAGGATGCGGAACTCCACATCTACCTGCGCGGCGGCGCCCTGGCGGGCGTGGTCCACTATCCCGCCCAGTTCAGGGCCACGACGTAGGATAGACGGTGTCCGTCAGCCCTCAACCCACTCCACCGGGGCTTAGCGTCCGGCCCGGTGCGAGGGCGGGCACGGATGGCGGAGGCAGGACGCAGACTAAGCGCCGCGATCAAACACCAGGAACCATTTGACCTTTTGAAAAATCAACGGCTTGACCGGAGGCTTCGCGTTCCGCGGACACCTTCGTCTCCGGGCCGAACATCAAAAGACGCGCGGGCGTCGCCCTGACCAAGTCTCGAAATCTTCCGAGAAAAATCGGAAGAAAATGCATGAGCGCCGCAAATACTCGCCCCTAGCCCGTGCGCGGCGCCTGACCGATCCTACTCGGCGGCCTTCACCGCGGAGGTGAAGAAGCGGTTCTTCGGCCGCGCAAGACCGAGGTTCTCGCGCAGGGTCGAGCCTTCATAGTCGCGCCGAAAGAGCCCTCTGGCCTGAAGTTCCGGGATCACCTTGCCGACCACGTCGTCAAGGCCCTCGGGCAGGAAGGGGAACATGATGTTGAAGCCGTCGCAGGCTCCTGATTCCAGCCAGCGTTGCATGTCGTCGGCTATGGTCGCAGGCGTGCCAACGAAGGCTGTGCCGGCGTAGCTGCCCGCCCTCGCCGCCAGTTGGCGAATGGTCAGGTTCTCTCGCCGCGCGGTGGCGAGGATCCGATCGCGCGAGCTCTGGCCGGCGTTGGTGGGCGGGATCTCCGGTAAAGGCCCATCCGGATCAAAGCTGGAGACGTCGTAGCCCAGCATGCCGTTGAGGCTGGCGATCCCGCTGTCGTAATGCACAAGGCTGTCGAGGTGGGCCCGCTTGGCCCGAGCCTCGTCCACGGTCTCACCCACCACCACAAGGGCGCCCGGAAGGATTTTCATCCCGTCCGGATCGCGGCCGATTTTGACCATCCTCCCCTTTACGTCGGCGTAGAAGGCCTGAGACGCTTCCAGGTTCCCGCCGGCGGCGAACACCACTTCCGCCGTCTCAGCGGCCAATTGGCGTCCCGCCTCCGAAGCTCCAGCCTGGATGATCACCGGCCAGCCCTGCACGGGTCTGGCGATGTTCAAAGGCCCGCGCACGGAAAGATACTTTCCCCTATGGCCGAGGACGTGGATCCGCTCGGGATCCACATAGATCCCGCTCTCCACATGGCGCACGAAAGCGTCGTCCGCGAAGCTGTCCCACAGACCGGTCACCACGTCATAGAACTCCCGTGCCCGGGCGTAACGCTCGTCATGGTCCATATCCTCGTCGAGCCCGAAATTAAGGGCCGCGTCCGGATTCGCCGTCGTGACGATATTCCAACCTGCGCGCCCGCCGCTGATGTGGTCGAGGGAGGCGAACCGGCGGGCGATATGGTAGGGTTCGTCATAGGTGGTGGACGCCGTCGCCATGAGGCCGATGTGGTCGGTGACGGCCGCCAAGGCCGACAAGAGGGTGAAGGGCTCAAACGAGGTCACCGTGTGGCTGCGCTTCAGAGCGTTGAGGGGCATGTTGAGCACCGCCAGGTGGTCGGCCATGAAGAAGGCGTCGAACTTTCCCGCCTCCAGCGTCTTGATGAACCGCTTCATGTGTCCAAAGTTGAAATTGGCGTCTGGAAAAGCCCCCGGATAGCGCCAGGCGCCGGTATGGATGCTCACTGGGCGCATAAAGGCGCCGAGCTTCAATTGCTTTTGAACGGGCACGGCGAGTTCGACCTCGGGTTCATACGGGGCGGCGCCCGGAGTGGGGCCCGTTTGGAGGACGTGGGGATCTGCGACGCGCGCGTCCAGCGATCCCCACCCCCTGACCGGGCGAATTCTCCTGCAGGCGTCGTCAGCGGCGCTAAACCGCGCCGCATCGGCTAAGAACCGCCGGGGGTCTCGGCAACGCCAGCAACGACGCCCCTTGCATGTAACGACCGTTTCACGTAACGATCGTTACATGGACAGCGCCTCAGACCGCCGCAGAGACCTTTTGGACCGCATCGTCGAGGATCTTCTGAAAGGAGGCGTTGCGGATCTTTCCCTGCGTCCCCTCGCTGAAAGGGTCGGAACGAGCGCGCGACTCCTCATTTATCACTTCGAGAGCCGGGAGGCTCTCCTGGCCGCCGCCCTGAATGAGATCCGGGAACGGGTGGCGAGGGCGCTTAAGGCCAAGGCGGCGCAGACCAGGCCCACGACCCTTCGCGCCCTTCTCCTCATGTTCTGGGAGTGGGCGGCGGAAGACGCGAACCAACCCTACTTCCGCGTGCTCTTCGAAGTGGATGGACTTTACATGTTCGGCGCCTTGCGCCTCTCTGAAGCGTCGCGGCGCGAGGGCGGGGCGGTGTGGCTCTCTCTCCTTGAAGGCGCGGCGGCCAGACTGCCGGACGCCGGCAAAAGGGGGCCGGAACGCGCCACGCTGATCATGGCCGCCCTGAACGGTCTGCTCCAGGACCTCCTCTCAACCGGCGATAAGCGGCGCACCACCGCCGCCCTCAACGATCTCATGGATCTTGTGGAGACCCGGCGGCGCGCCCCTACGGACGCCGCTGACGGGAAGGCCGCGTCATGAAGCCGTCGTCGCCGAAATCCCTCGAAGCTCGCCCCCACGCGCCCGGCCGCCTCGCCCTCATAGCCCTCGCCCAAAGCGCCGCGGTCAACCTCCTCGCGCCCGCCCTTGTCTACCGCCTGGCCGAGCGGCTTATCCCCGGTCACGGCCTTCTCGCCCTCGCCCTGTCGGGCGTCCCGCCCGTGGCTTGGCTCGCGTTTAGCGCCGCTCGCCTAAGGGCCCTCGACCTCTTGGGTCTTTTCTCGGCCCAAAGCGTTATCGTCAGCCTGGCCGCGCTCATCCTCTCCCATACCGAACGGCAGGCCCTCATGGGCCGATCCTTGCAGAATGTCGTTCTCGCCCTGATTTTCCTCGGCTCATTAGCCTTGGGAAAGCCGCTCGTCCTGGCGATGGCGCGCCAGCTCGCCACGGGAAACGATCCGGCCCAAAAGGCGCATTTCGACGTCCTCGCCGCCCGTCCTGAAGCCGCCGCGCTCTATCTGACCCTGACCTGGGTTTGGACTTTCGCCCTCCTCATCAAGGCGGGTGGAACCTACGCCCTGGCCTGCAGCCTCGCCGCACGGGATTTTCTCCCGGCCTCGGCGAGCTGGGATCTTCTCAGCGACAGCGTGCTTGTCGGCTGGACCTTGGTCTACGCTCGGGCGAGGCTGACGGTCCAGGCCGAGGCGCGAGCGCCGCACGCCCAAACCCCTGACGCCATAAGGGCAGGCCCATGAACGATGAAGCGCTTCACCGCCATCTTGTCGGACGCCAGGGGTCCCGGCGCGCGCTCAACACCCCGGTCCTCGTTGTCGAGTTCGACGCCCTGGAGCGGAACATCAAAACCATGGCAGCGTTCGCCCGCGGCCGCGGCGTCGGGCTTCGCCCCCACGCCAAGACCCATAAGAGCCCCGACATCGCCAAGCTTCAACTGGCCGCTGGGGCTCTTGGCGTGTGTTGCGCCAAGATCGGCGAGGCTGAAGCCCTGGCCGACGGCGGCGTCCTCCAAGGTCTCCTGATCACCTCGCCTGTGGTGTCGGAGCCGGCCGTAGAACGGCTTATGGCCCTCGCCTCACGAACCGAGGGCCTGATGTGCGTCGTCGACAACCCCCGCAACGTCCACGTCCTCAACGCCGCAGCCGGCGCTAAGGGCGTCGGGCTGGACCTCCTGATCGACATAGACCCAGGGTCTCGACGGACTGGCGTCACTTCGCCTCATGGGGCGCTCGCGGTGCTTGAGGCCATCCAGAAGGCGGCGAGCCTTCGATTTGCGGGCGTGCAGTACTATTGCGGACCCCACCAGCACATCGAGAGCTATGAGGACCGGCGCGAGGCCATGATCGAGCGCGCGGCCTACGCCAAGTCGGTGATCGGCGCCCTGACTGACGCCGGCGCCCCACCGGGCCTGATAACCGGCGGCGGCACCGGGACCCACCGCATCGATGTGGAGCTGGACCTCTTCACCGAGCTGCAGGCGGGGTCTTATGTTTTTATGGACGCCCAATATCTCGCCTGCGACCTCGCAGGCGAGGGGGCCGGGGCCTCTCCGTTCGAGACCGCCCTCATGGTCGACGCCCGGGTCGTGAGCGCCAATACCCCCGGACTCGCGACCCTGGACGCCGGCTTCAAAGCCTTCTCCACCGACGCCTCAGCTCCCCTTGTGCTCGCAGGGGCCCCGGCGGGCGCCCGCTACCGCTTTATGGGCGACGAGCACGGCCTCCTCGTCATGCCCGAGGGCGCGCGCCTGGACTTGGCGGACATGGTCTCCCTGGGAGCCCCCCACTGCGATCCCACCGTCAACCTCTACGACACCTACCATGTGGTCCGGGGCGACACCCTGTTCGCCCTCTGGCCCATCGCCGCCCGCGGCCGATCCCGTTGAAGCAATTGGGTTTCACCGCGCCGCATCGCGGCGGCGCTCCCCCTCGACCTAAAAAAGGAGTGCGCGTTCTTGGACTTCCAACAGATCACCTACGCCCCCGAGGGCCCCATAGGCGTCATCACCTTGAACCGGCCCGGCTATCGCAACGCCCAGGGCTATCAGATGCTCGACGAGATCGACACGGCCTTCGCCCTCGCCCGGCAAGACCGGGCCGTGCGCGTGGTTCTGGTGCGTGGAGCGGGCGGGGTCTTCTCCACGGGCCACGACCTTGGGACGCCAGAGGAGCTTGAGTACCGCCGGCGCCTCGGGGCGAGCCCCGGGATCGAGACCTATGATCAGTTCAAGCGCTACAACCTCGATCTTCTGGTGCAGTGGCGCAACTTTCCCAAACCCACCATCGCCATGGTGGAGGGCTATTGCATCTATGCAGGCTGGATGCTCGCGGCAGCCATGGACGTGGTGTTCGCCGCGGACGACGCGGAGTTTCTGGCGGGGTTTGTGGAATACATGTCCATCCCCTGGGACATCGGTGTTCGGCGCGCCAAGGAACTTTGCTTTGAAAGCCGGTTCATTTCCGGTGTGGAGGCGGCGCAGTACGGCCTCGTGAACCGGGTCCTGCCGCCGGACCGCCTTGAGGCGGAAACCTACGCCTGGGCCCGCCGGGTGGCGGAGAACAGCCCAGAGGCCCTAGGCCTGGCGAAAATCCAAATGAATAAGGCCCAGGACGCCCAGGGGTTCACCCAAGCCCTTGAGGACTCCCTTGGAGATTATCAGGCCATGTTGCACATGCCCGGCAATAAGCACCAAATGCCCGGCCAACGCCGGCTGCACACCGTTGATCTCGCCGTCCGCGGCAAACGGGGCGAGCGGTACGGACTGACGGCGAGCCATCCTGACGAGGCCTCCTAAGCATGACCCAGACGTTCCGCGCGATCCGTATCGCCAAGACCGAAACCGGCCAGTCGTCGAGCATCGCCACGCTTTCGGACGAGGACCTCACCGACGGGGACGTGGACGTCAAGGTCGCCTACTCAACCCTCAACTACAAAGACGGCCTAGCCCTCACCGGCCGTGCGCCCGTGGTGCGCAAATGGCCCATCACGCCGGGCATCGACTTTTCCGGGGTCGTCGAGCGATCCCATCACCCCGCCTTCGCGCCGGGGGACGCTGTGATCCTCAACGGGTGGGGCGTGGGCGAGACCCACGACGGCGGCCTGGCGGGTAAAGCCCGGGTCAAGGGCGACTGGCTCGTCAAGCTCCCCTCTCCCCTTTCCCTCGCCCAGGCTATGGCCGTGGGCACGGCGGGATACACCGCCATGCTCTGCGTCCTGGCCCTCGAAGAACAGGGTCTGACGCCAGGACATGGCGAGGTGCTTGTGACCGGCGCTGCGGGGGGCGTCGGCAGCGTCGCCCTCGCCCTCCTCTCCGCCCTCGGCTATCGGGTCATCGCCTCCACGGGCCGCAAAGCGCTGGAGAGCGAGTATCTCACAGCCCTTGGGGCGGCGGAGATCATCGACCGGAGCGAGCTCTCCGGCCCAGGGCGTCCGCTGGGCAAGGAGCGGTGGGCGGGGGTGGTCGACTCGGTCGGGAGCCACACCCTAGCCAACGCCCTGGCTCAGACCCGTTACGGCGGAACGGTCGCCGCTTGCGGCCTGGCGCAGGGCATGGACCTCCCAGCCTCTGTGGCGCCGTTTATCCTCCGCGGCGTGATCCTGAGGGGGGTGGATTCGGTTATGTGCCCCCTCCCGAAGCGGATCGAGGCATGGTCTCGCCTGGCGCGGGATCTGGACCTTGGTCGCCTCGCCGCCATGAGCCGCACCATTTCTCTGCAGGAGGCCCCCGCCCTCGCGGCGGAGATCCTCGCCGGGCAGGTTCGAGGTCGGATCGTTGTGGACGTCAACGCCTGAGAGGCGCCGCCTCAGCGCCTCCCTTTATTCACACCGTGGAGCGCGGCGGCCGGACTTAGGCGCCGGGGGGGCGCGTCTGGGTCCCGGCCGCGCCCGAAGCGAGGTCGGAGGGTCCGCACCCCTTGGGCGCTGTGACCGGGTTGCAGCGCATAACCGCATCGCCGGGGAGAGCGACCTTATACCCCGTCCAACGGGCAGGTTCCGAGGCCGGGTAATCGGTGCTGACGATCTGCGCTCCGCTCGCCAGCGCCTGATCACGGCGCGTGACCTCGCCCGTCCGCGCCTCCTTTGTGTCGGCGTCGGCGCGGGTTCGCACAAGGTAGCCCGCCTGAACCAGCGCCCTAATGGCGTCGGGAGGCCCGTCGTTCATCTCGACGAATGCCGCATCAGGCGCTCCAGGGTCTGCGTTGGTGAAGAGAACCCGTCCTGAGAGGGACGGATGACCCGTGACATAGGCGGCCGTGACGTTTTTCTGATCGAGGAGGAAGATCACCTTCCCCCGCGCCTCGGCCAGGGTCGGCCAGCCCTTGGCGCGAAGGGCTTGGGGCAGGGTCTGAAATGAGCCGCGCACGTCGTCAGGCGCGATTATGTCCCGGGGCTGGAAGACCGACCTGATCTCCGCATCAAGGTCGTCTAAGACCTTTGGCGTGAAAGGCTCGGGGGAGGCCATGGGAACACCGGGGATGGGCGGCTGGGTCTTGGTCTCCACCAGGATGAAGACGGGCTCATGGGCGGGGTGGGCCATGGACCAGGCCCGGATCTCTCGCAGACAGGCGATGAAGGGCTGGCACGTGCTGACGTAGTCGATGTCCTGCAGGTGCATGACCTTGAACCCGGGCTTGAGCATCACCCCTTCAGGGTCGAAGGGCTCAGCCTTGGGACCCGCAAGGGCTGCGCCAAAGGGATGGGCGAAGCGTCCGCCTTTGGTGTCCGCATAGATGTCGAGCTCAACCTGTCGCACGCCATGGTCTAACTGGTCGGTTAAGCTTGGGTGGGCGTAGTCAAGGCTGTCGAAGGCGCCTGGATTTCGCGCGCGTAGGAGCTTCGCCACAACGGGCGTGAGACCGGCGTGGTAGCTGTTGTGGGTTCCGATCACCTGGATCTGGTTGAGGCGTAGATCCGAAGGCGGCTCGGCGGCGAGGGCGCCGATCACCACCCCAGACGCGAGGACGGCGGCGAAAACGAGCCTAAAAATTGTGTGCTGCACGTCAGACCTCCGCTCGTCATGGCGCCGTAGTTAACAATCCCGTGTGACGATCTTCAAACGGTGGGCGCGCGATAGGGTGGGTTCACGCAGATTTCGGGCGGCGCGAGCAGGGATGGTTCGGCGGCCGGCCATGCGTCTGGAGGAGGCTTGCCCCGTGCTCGCCGCTTGGAGGGACAAAGGATGAAACGGCGGCTCCTCGCCCTCGCCGCGTGGGCGGCGCCCCTGCCGGCCCTGGCCGACGATCCCGCCCCGGCGCCGGCGTCTGACAAGAGCGCCTTCCAGGCCTAGGAGAGATCGGCAAATGACCGGAAGACCAATCCCATAGCCCCACAAGATACAGTCACCGCGGATGACAGGACCAAACGCCTTGGCGATCAGTCCGGACCTCGATATAGCCGCTATGACTCAAAATTCCGCACTTCAGCACGACTGTCTTAAAACTGTCATTTTATATTTTCCTGCCCCGAGCAATGTCAAAGAGCTGAAGGATGAGCGCAAAAATAAAGATCAATATTGATGCGCGGCTCTTTCCCATAGCGGCCCTCGGCGCTCTCCTCCTCACGTCCACCGCCCGGGCGGAGGATCCGGGAGATGCGCCGCCCGCCGAGAGCGCGCCGCTCGCCTTCGGCATTTTTGGCGACGGCCCGGGCGATGTCTATGCGCTTCAGGCTCAAGGCACCGTCGTCGAGCAGTTCCATCCCGCGTTTCGATCGCCCTATCGGGGCGCCGACAGCCTTGATCCGGGCGCGAGGGGTGATGAGACCACAGATGTCACCGCCTACGCCGGGTTTCGGCCCTGGTCCGGCGCGGAGATCTGGGCGGACCCTGAGATCGATCAGGGGTTTGGCCTCAGCGACACCCTCGGCGTGGACGGGTTTCCGAGCGCGGAGGCGTACAAGATCGGCCATCCCTACCCCTATTTCAAAATCCAGAAGTTTTTCCTCAGGCAGACCTTCAACCTCGGCGGAGGGCGCCAGTCCGAAGACGGCGACCTGAACCAATTCGCAGGTTCGACCACAGCCGACCGCATTGTCCTCACCGTGGGCAAGATGAGCGTCACCGACGTCTTCGACACCAACGCATACGCCCACGACGCACGCAACGACTTCCTCAATTGGGCCCTCGTCGACACGGGAACCTTCGACTACGCCGCGGACGCCTGGGGCTTCACCTACGGCGGGGCCGCAGAATGGTACCAGGGCGCCTGGACTGTTCGGGCGGGCCTGTTTGACCTGTCCCAAAGACCCAACAGCTCCAACCTCGACTACAGCTTCTCCCAGTTCCAGGTGGACGCAGAAGGGGAGCGGCGGTTCACTCTCCTCGGCCACCCGGGCGCCTTGAGGGTCACGGGCTTTCTCACCCGCGGCCGAATGGGCAAATACGACGCCGCGGTAGCCCTTGCTGATCAGACCGGAGGGGTCCCGGACGTCGGCCTTGTCCGACGGTATAAATCCAGGGCCGGCCTCTCCTTCAACCTCGATCAGGGGCTCACCGACACCGTGGGACTTTTCGTCCGTGGCGGACATTCGCAGGGCAGTTATGAGGGGTTCGACTTTACCGACATCTCCAACACCCTTGCGGCCGGTCTATCGATCAAGGGCGCCCTGTGGGGGCGAAAGAACGACACCTTCGGCTTTGCGGGGGTCGACAATGAAGCCTCCAAAGCCGCCCTCGCCTATTTCGCCGCCGGCGGTCTCGGCATCCTGGCGGGCGACGGCGAATTGCCCCATCCCGGCCCGGAAAAGATCATCGAGACCTATTATTGTCTTCCCCTGATCACGTTCACCCACCTGACTGTCGACTATCAGTTCGTGGACAATCCCGCCTTCAACAGAGACCGCGGGCCGGCGTCCATCTTCGGTCTGCGCATCCACGCCCAGATCTGAAGCCGATTTCGAAGGCGGAGGAACAGCCTAGTCCGCGTTCAGGACCGACCTCACGGGATCAGGCCTCTGGAGGCCTTGGCCCACCACGCCGCATGCAGGACGAAATAGGTCAAGAGCTGCACGGTCATTAAAGCCGGGACGCCAAGAACGTAGACCGGGTGCACGCGCCGGTCGACGATAAGGTCGCGCAGGACGCCGATGCCAATGAGGAGATCCACAGCCAGATAATACCAGCCGCCATGGGGGATGATGTAGGCCGGAAAGCGACTGAACGCGGCGCCGGTGAGGCTCGCCCCCGCCATGATCATCAACCGCCTGTGCGCCTCAAGGTCGTTTCGGCGCAAGGCGCCGAGGGTGAACAGGACCGAAAAATTCACCATGTCCATGAAGGGCACGATGAGAAACGCGCCCGCGTCGGCGTCGCCTTCGCGCGCCTCGATCCCGGCCATCACCAGGGCGACCCAGACCCCTGAAGCCACAAGAACGCCGGCGAAACCCAAACCGCCCCAACCCAAGATCCGGTGGAGCCTGACCTGCCGCATCTGCACTAAGGTTGTTTGAGCGATCAGGAACAGGATCCAGCCCACAAAAACGCCGACGTGGATATAGAGCGCTGCCGGGACAACGAACTTGGGGTGAATAAGGCCTTGATCCACCGTGCGGCTGAAGCCGAAGGTCACAACCGCCGCGATGGCCATGGCCATGGAAAAATAAAACGGACGCCGAAAAATCGCCGGTCGCGCGGCGCGCCCTCCCCTAATGGCTGTCATGGTGTTCCGCGTGCGTATCCGGCTGCCGGTGGATCCTAGGCTTGAGGTTAGGCCCACGGCAAACCCCTTCGGCCGGACCGCGGCGTCAAGGCCGCCCGCGTGACTATCTGATCGCCCAAGCCGGACAAAGGGACAGATAACCGGCCAGCAGAAGCGCCGGAACAAGGATAAAATTCAGCGCGGCTCCAGGGGCGACGCCAAGCGTCGTAATCGGTTTGAGATGACCGGCGAGACTGCGCAGGAAGGGCTCCGCCAAGAGCACGCCCAGAACGAGGGGCGTCAGTCCGCGGTATCGCAACAGAAGTGTCCACAGGAGGGCGGCCAACAAGAGCTGCACCGCGCCCCACTGGCCGAACAGACCGATGATGTTGGAGCCTCCGCCCACAGAAAGATCGATAGTCGCTATGCTGTGCGCACCCCCGTCCTTGGCCAGCAAGTGGATCAGGCTGCGCAGGGTCACAAGCGTCAGCACGACGCCGGCGAACCAGCGCGGCAGACTGGCGCCGCCCATCTGAGCGGGGTCTTCAGGCAGGACGAGACCTGGGTCGATGCGCCACGAACGCGGCAGAAGGCTGTTCATGAGGTCTTCCCAACGCAGGCGGGGTTCCGAGGGCGAGCGCTCAACGCTCGGCTGAATAATGACACGCTTACTGCCACTATCAACGCGACTTGGAGGCGTCGTCGCGGCGCCGGCGCAGATCTAAGCGACGCGGGAAATGAGCTCCGCGGCGCGCGCCGACACCCGAGCCAGTCCCGCGATCCGGTCTTCCGCCTTGGCGCGGGCCGCCCTTGGAAAAAGCTCCAGGGCCGAGCGCTCCACCTGCAATTGAACCGCTTTGGGAAGGCCGAGCCGCGGGTCGGCGGCGCGCATGTTGGCCAAATTGATGCGCACGCCTGCTAGCCCTTCAATATCCGCCTCAAGGCGGCGTCGGTAAGCGTCCACGTTGGCGAGGCGGGTGTCGATGACCAGATCCGAGTGGGCGAAGGCGTGGCGGGTGCAGACCAGCCAGAGATAGAAAATGAGAAAATAGCTCTCCGCATCGTTCATCCGTTCGATGAGGCGGCGATGACGGTGCCGTTGCGACCCGAAGGGCGCCGCCACGCCCGCGCCAAGGCCCAGTCGTTCGATCACCGGCTGCAGCAAGGGGTGGTCCGCATTGGCGTCGAGGACGCGCAGCCACATGGCGAAAAACGCCCGATTGTCCTTCGCCAGCTCGGCCCTGTAGGAGGCCCAGATCGCGCTAGGTTCGCGGTCTATGTAGATGTTGGCCGCGGTGAAATTCGCCTGAAGCCAGCCGATCCTGCCGAGGGTGCGGTTAAAGCCCAGAACGGCCACGCGGTTGTCCGCCCGCGCCGCCGCCACAAGACCCTCAAGGTAGGCCTTAAGGGCGCCATGCCGCTCACCAGGCTGAAGAAAGTATCGGTGGTAGGCGAGGCTTGTGTGAAACCCCTTGACGCCGCGGCCGCGGACCAGGGGCGCAAACTCCTGGAAGTAGGGGGCCTCAAGTTCGGGATGGCGGTTGGCGAGGACCTGATCGGCGGTGTCGCGCGCAATTCTGGCGAGGCTGAGTTTGGCGAGTCCGTGATGCAGAGGCTCATAGAAGCAGCGCGTCTGGGTCTCGGCGCGGAACCGCGACCAAAAAAAGGTGCTCCCGCACCGCCACATGCCATGCAGAAAGATCGGCTTCGGCTCGAGCCCGTCCAGCGAAGTCGCCCGTTGGCCTTCGCCAAGTCGGCGCACGCCGCCGGAAAGGCCTGAGTAAGCGTTCATGAGGGTGCGCCGAAAGTTTCAACTACACGCCTTAGTTGCCTCCAGATTTTGCCCTGTAATGACCACTTTAGCCTCGAACATTGCAATCTCGGTCGCTACGTCTTCAGGTCGCAGCAATTCAGAAACAATGCGGGCTCAACAGACCGCTGACGCTCATCAGCTGAACTGAAAAACGGAGACCACCCTTGGGATCGCGACGGAAGACCGGGAAAGAACCCTTAGGCGCCCATGCCGTTTAGGCCCACAAGGAGCAGTCCGAGGATCAGGATCACCGCGCCGATGACCGATCCCATGAAGAGGAGCGCCATGCGCGCTAAGGCGCCCAAGACGCTGGTCCCATAGACGCCGCGCATGTGGACGAAGAGGTGCGCCGGACAGATGAGCAGCAGGAACTTGGCCAAGCCTGGGAGGAAGGGGTTCAGGAGCTCAAAGACCGTGACCGTGGCGCCGAGGGCTGAAAGGGAGTGCAGACTGAAGATGATGTGGTCATAGAAGTAAAACTGTCGTTTGAACGCAAAGAGGAGCGCCAGAAGGCCGGCGGCGAGGGGCAGCGAAAGGAAGGCGAAGCGTTCCGACCAGCTCTCCAGGATGAGCTTGAAGCGCTCTGGATCGTCCAAGACTTTTTCCATGCGCGGACTGATCCAAGACCCCAGGGGCTGTTCGCCCAAGGGCCGGCCATTGACCATAAGATGGAGCTTGGATTTCTCGATGGCGTCCTTGGCGGCGGCGCGAACTTCGGGGGACAGGGACTTCAGGGACGCGCGGGCGACCTGCTGATTTTCGCCGCCGGTCTTGACTGTGACCACCTCGCCCTCCCGCGAACTCAGGCCGCCGGCGAGAAACACCGCGAGGAGCACCACCAGAAAGAGGCGTAGGGGCGAGATCTGAGAGGCCCGATGCCCCTCAAGATAAGATCGGGTCAGCTTGGCTGGACGCAGGAACAGATCGGGCAGGGTGCGCCAGAGGCGGCTGTCGAAATGAAATAGGCCCTCTACAGCCTCTCCCAGGAGTTTCAGCGTGGAGCGATGGAAATCCTCCCAAAGCTGGCCGCAATGGTGGCACCAGGGGCCTTGGAGCTCGACGCCGCAGTTGGCGCATCGCGCGCCCGGCCCTGGTCCGTGGCCATGGCCGCCGCGCGCCCCGAGAGCGCCGCCGACGGCGTCCGCCGCCGCGATCTCAATCTCGTGGGCCATGCGTCCTCCCCGACAAAAGAGTAGATCCGCGGTTCACCGCCCTTGTCCAGCCGACGGCGCCGCCCCTCCAAAAGCCTTGAGCGGCCATACATAGATTTTGATCATCACACGGCCCCTGGGCAGGCATTATCCGCCCCGTCCTCCTTTGCAGCCGGAGATCGCCATGCTGAGCCCCTTTGCACCGTCGTCCTCTCACGCGCCGTCTTCTGAAGGCGCGGCGGCCGGACTTCCCCTGACCTTACTCAGGATTGAAGGCGGCCTCGCGCTCGCCGCCGCCGTCCTGGCCTATGGCGCGCTCGGCGGCGCCTGGGGCCTCTTCGCCCTTTTGTTTCTTCTCCCCGACCTCTCCATGGCCGGCTATCTGTTGGGGCGCCGCCTTGGCGCCCTGTCCTACAATGCAGGTCACACCTATATCGCCCCGGCCTTGGCCGGCGCCGTCCTGTATCTCGCCGACGGACCCCACGTGGCGCGCCTGGCCCTGATATGGGCGGCCCACATCGGCTTTGACCGCCTCCTGGGCTACGGCCTGAAATACCCCACCGGCTTTGGACGCACCCACCTTCTGACGGCGGCCCCCAGGTCCTCACTTGCCCCGGGGCGGCTCCCCTTGGCGCGCGTCGCCAAAGGGGCCTAGGCCGGCGGGTTGCACAAACCGCGCCTCGATCTGGACTCTGGGGCCCGCGGCGCCAAAGGATCCATCAACCGCGGCGGCCTCGCCGCCAAAAAGAGAGATCCCCTGCACCGCCCATGCCGACGCAGGCGGGAGGGTCGACCCGACCCTTCTACCTGCGGCCGGGGCTGTGAAGGCCATGAGCCCGTCACCAAACCTCAGCAGGCCCCGCGCCCTGAACGCGCCGCGCACGCCAGGGACGCGCCAAAACCGCCAAACTGTGCTAGGGTGGCCTATGAACAGCGAAGACGCCCCGCCCGACCGGCCAACCGCCACCGAAACCCTAGCCGCCCTCGTGGCCCGGCGTAAGGCCTCGACAGATGCCGGCTCGCCCACCCAGGGCCGAGGCCGACGCGACGCCGAGCGCGCCGCCGCCGCCCGCTCCCTGTCCCGCTCAAAGCCCGCCTCACGAAAATAGGCTGCGGGTCCGCGCGCTTCGACCCCCGACCACGATGCGCGCCTCAATCCCCAGACGGCGGACCGCCCTCGGGCGCCAGGATGATGTTGTCAATTAGGCGCGCCGGGCCGACCTGGGCGGCGAGGGAGACCAGCGCGCCTTGTGCGCCGATCGTTTCCAGCTCTTGCAAGGTTGAAGGGTCCGCCACGCTGACATAATCCGCCTTCGCCCGTCCCTCCGACGCCAGAATGGCGGTCATGGCGGATCGCAGGCGATCCGCATCGGTCTCGCCTTTTTGGTGAAGATCCCGTGCGGCGGCGAGGGCGCGATGAAGCACCCGCGCCGCGGTCCGATCAGCGGGGCTGAGGTAGCTGTTGCGGCTCGACATGGCCAGACCATCCGGCTCGCGGACGGTCTCGGCGGCGATGATCTCCACGTCCAGATCAAGGTCGCGCACAAGCTTTTTAATCACCGCCACCTGCTGGGCGTCCTTCTGACCGAAGTAAGCCTTTGTGGGCGCGACGATGTTAAGGAGCTTGAGGACCACGGTGGCCACGCCGACGAAGTGGCCCGGACGCGCCGCGCCTTCCAACCCCTGGCTCACACCGCCGATCTCTACCCGGGCGTCGAAGCCCTCCGGGTAGATCTCCTGCACCTCGGGCAAGAAGACGAGATCCACGCCCTCCGCCTCCAGCATGGCGAGGTCCCGGTCCACAGCCCGGGGGTAACGGTCAAAATCCGTCCCCGGGGCGAACTGGGTCGGATTGACGAAGATGCTGGCGGCGGCGGCGCCGCACTCGCCCTTGGCGCGGCGCATGAGGCTGAGGTGGCCATCGTGCAAAAAACCCATGGTCGGCGCGAACCCTAAGGCCCCAAACGCCCGCCGCGCAGCCCTGAACTCGGCCTTGGTCCGCAGGACCTGCATCCTAGCCTCAGCGTTTGGCGGGCGGGAAGGAGCGGTCGCTCACCGCGTCCACATAGGCGCGCACCGCCGCCTCCACAGCCGCGCCCACCTCGCCGAAGCGGCGGGCGTGCTTGGGCGTGTGATCGCCATAAAGCCCAAGGATGTCATGCCAGACCTGGACCTGGCCGTCGCACCCCGCCCCGGCGCCGATGCCGATGACCGGGATGGAGAGACGGGCCGACACGGACGCGGCGAGGGCGGCCGGCACAAGCTCGAGCACCAGGGCGAAAGCGCCCGCCGCCTCCAGGGCGAGGGCGTCCTCCGTGAGGCGGTGCGCCCCCGCCTCATCCTTAGCCTGCACGCGAACGCCGATGGCGTGGGTGGACTGGGGCGTGAACCCGAGGTGCCCCATGACGGGGATTCCCAGGTCAACCAGCCGCCGCACGGATCCGAGCACCGGCGCCCCGCCCTCCAGCTTTACCGCCTGAACCCCGGCTTCCTGCATGAGCCGGCCCGCCGAGCGCACCGCCTCGGCCTCGTTCGCATAGCTCAGAAAGGGCAGGTCGCCCACCACAAGGGCGCTTGAGGAGCCGCGCACCACCGCTGCGGCATGGCGAACCATGTCGTCCAAGGTCACCGGTAAGGTGGTGGAATGTCCGAGTACGACCATGCCGAGGCTGTCGCCCACAAGAAGGAGCGGCACTCCGGCGCGCTCAGCCAGTTGCGCGGACGTGTAGTCATAGGCTGTCAACATGGCGATAGGTTCGCCGCGGGTCTTCATGGCCTGGATAGTCTGAATGCTTGTCCGCACGGGCGACCTCGAGCCTCAACGGCGGCGCAATCGGCCGCCCGGCGCGCTGCTAGACCTTCAGCGTTCGGGACACAAGCTTAACGCCATCCGCCCTCCCTCCCTCAAGCGACGCTTTCCCCGGACGCGGTTTCGGGCCAAAAGGCCTCAGAGCCGCCGCACCGGATGATCCATGGTCACGCTGAACCGCATCTACACCCGCACCGGAGACCAGGGAGAAACCCGCCTCGCCACGGGGGAGACGGTGAAGAAATTCGACCTTAGGGTTGAAGCCTACGGCGCCGTTGACGAACTCAATGCCGTGCTCGGCCTCGCTCGCCTGGCCGGCGGCGGGCGCGACCCCCTGGACGCCATGCTTGGGCGCATCCAGAACGAGCTCTTCGACCTTGGCGCGGACCTCGCGACGCCGGACCGCCCGGGAAAACCCCTGGGTTATGAGGCCTTGCGCATCCTAGACGGCCAGGTGGAGCGCCTTGAGGCCGAAATAGACCTGCTCAATGGCGATCTTTCGCCCCTGACGAGCTTCATCCTCCCCGGCGGCGATCCCCTCGCTTGCCACCTGCATCTGGCGCGCACGGTCTGTCGGCGGGCCGAGCGGGAGGCCGTCCGCCTTGCCCAGACGCCCAACGAGCCTGTCAGCAGCGCGGCGCTCAAATACCTTAACCGGCTGTCGGACCTGCTCTTCGTCATGTCCCGCTGGGCCAATGGTCTGGGGGCGGGGGACGTGCTCTGGACGCCGGGGGCGACCCGCTAGGCCGGCGGCTGCGGCGCGGGCTTGGCCCTGATGGGCCTGTGCGTGATGTTAGGCAGGTAGATGGGTTCCGCACACACGCGGTCCGCCGGATCCCACCAGCTGCCCTTCAGCTCGCATTTTTGTTCAGGCGCCTGCCAATAGACGGCGTAAACGACCACGCCCACCACGGACAGCGCGAACACGGCGGCGAAAGCGGCGAACATGCGCTGGATAAAGCGGTTCATAGGCCCTCTATGCTGCGCCCGGCCCTCTCGATCAAGCGGCGCCCTCTTGACGACGACGGGGTCTGACGTTGAAAGAGGCGTCGACGCGGCCCCACGCCGCGGTCCGCCGGCCGGCGCACTTCGCCGTCCTGGCTTCGCAATCAAGGACGAAACGCCGATGAAGGTTCTAGTCCCGGTCAAGCGGGTGATTGATTACAACGTCAAGGTTCGCGTGAAACCGGACCAAACCGGCGTCGACCTCGCCAACGTCAAAATGTCCATGAACCCCTTTGACGAAATCGCCACTGAAGAGGCGGTTCGCCTGAAGGAGAAGGGCGTCGCCACCGAGGTGGTGGCCATTTCCATCGGCGTCCCTCAGGCGCAGGAGACCATCCGCACCGCCCTCGCCATCGGCGCCGACCGGGGGATCCTCGTAACCACAGACGTGGATGTGGAGCCCCTTCAGGTGGCCAAGCTGTTGAAGGCGGTCATCGACCAGGAGAAGCCGGACCTCGTCATCATGGGCAAGCAATCCATCGACGGCGACAACAACGCCGTCGGTCAGATGCTCGCCGCCCTCCTCGATTGGCCCCAGGCGACCTTCGCCTCCAAAGTTGAGATCACCGGATCCAAGGCGCACATCACCCGAGAGATCGACGGCGGTTTGCAGACCCTTGAGGTGGACCTTCCGGCCGTGATCACCGCCGACCTTCGCCTCAACGAGCCGCGCTACGCCTCCTTGCCCAACATCATGAAAGCCAAGAAGAAGGAAATCGCGCAGAAGACGCCTGCGGACTACGGGATCGATGTGACGCCGACCCTGAAGATCCTGAAGGTGAGCGAGCCCCCCAAGCGCAGCGGCGGCGTCAAGGTGGACACCGCCGCCGACCTCGTCTCGAAGCTCAAGACAGAAGCAGGAGTACTTTGATGCCCGTTCTCGTCATCGCCGACCACGACGGCGGCGCCGTCCGTGACACCACGGCCAAAACTATCGCCGCAGCCCTGAAGCTCTCCCCCGACGTGGACGTGCTCGTCGTGGGCGACAACGCCCGCGCCGCTGCGGACAGCGCCGCGACCCTGGAGGGCGTGCGCAGGGTGCTATTGGCGCAAAGCCCCGCCTTGGGCCACCAGATCGCCGAGGCTGTAACCGACGCCGTCCTCGCCGTGGCCGAGGGATATGACGCTATCCTGACCCCAGCCACGGCCGCAGGCAAAAACTTCTCTCCCCGCATCGCCGCCAAGCTCGACGTCAACCAGATCACCGACGTGATCGAGGTGATAGACGCCTCGACCTTCGTGCGCCCGATCTACGCCGGCAACGCCCTGGAGACGGTTCAGACCTCAGACGCCAAGAAGGTCATCACCGTGCGCCCCACAGCCTTCAAGCCTGTGGGCCACGGCGGCTCGGCGCCCGTCGAGCTGGTGGGCGCCGGAGCCGATGGCGCCCATGAGGCCCGCTTCGTTTCCGAAGAGGTGGTCAAGTCCGACCGCCCCGAACTCGCCGGCGCCAAGATCGTGGTCTCCGGCGGCCGCGCCCTCGGCTCCGCCGAAGAGTTCCATAACGTCATCGAACCCCTGGCGGACAAGCTCGGGGCGGCGGTGGGCGCCTCCCGCGCCGCCGTCGACGCGGGGTACGCGCCCAACGACTACCAGGTCGGCCAGACCGGAAAGGTGGTCGCTCCGGACCTCTACGTCGCCGTGGGCATCTCCGGCGCCATCCAGCATCTCGCGGGAATGAAAGACTCGAAGACCATCGTCGCCATCAACAAGGATCCGGACGCGCCCATCTTTCAGGTGGCCGATTACGGCCTTGTCGCGGATTACAAGACCGCCGTTCCCGAGCTGATGGCCGCGCTTTCCGCAGGCGCGTCATAGAGCACGTGCGCCGCCGGCGGTCTTAGGATCGCCGGCGGACCGCTCACGCGACACCGTGCGCTTTGGGCGTGGTCTGTGCGTCAGGTCACAGCTTGGCGGACGGCGAACCGCGCCTCGCGCCAGATCCCGCTCTCCATGATCCGCACCAGGCGATCCACGGCCTGCCCAATGTCGGCAAAGCCAAGATAAAGGGGCGTCAGGCCGAAACGGGCGATGTCGGGCGCGCGGAAATCCCCCACCACGCCGGCCTCGATCAGGGCCTGGACAATGGCGTAAGCGTCCGGGTGGCGCAACGAGACCTGGCTCCCGCGCGCCGCGGCGTCCCGAGGGGACGCGAGGGTGAAGGCCTCGGGGAGGCGCGCTTCGACCAGATCGATGAAGAGCTGGCCCAGGGCCTTCGACTTTTGCCGCACCATGGCCATGTCGACGCCGTCAAAGGTCCTAAGCCCGGCTTCCAGGGCGACGAGGCCGAGGACCGCCGGCGTTCCCGTGAGAAACCGCCCCATGCCGGAGGCCGGCGCGTAGCGATCTTCAAAGGCGAAGGGGGCCGCATGGCCGATCCAGCCCGTGACGGGCTGGCGGATCTGCTCCTGATGGCGGCGGGCGGCCATCATATAGCCCGGGGCCCCCGGCCCGCCGTTGAAATACTTATAACCGCAGCCGACAGCGAAATCCGCGCCCGCCGCGCTGAGATCCAGCTCCAGCGCCCCGGCCGAATGACTGAGATCCCAAAGGACGAGGGCGCCGGCCGCATGGGCGCGGTCGGTGAGACGCTTCATATCGAGGATGCGCCCGGTGCGGTAATCCACGTGGGTCAGCACCAGAAGGGCGACGTCGTCATTGAGGGCGGTTTCGATCGCGTCCGCATCCACGGTCTGCAAACGCCGGCCGGTGATGTCCGCAACGCCCTCCAGCACGTAGAGGTCCGTCGGGAAATTGCCGCGTTCGGAGAGGATGACGCTGCGGCGGGGACGCAGGCGCACGGCCGCGGCTGCGAGTTTGAAGAGCGCCACCGATGTCGAATCGCCCGCGACCACCTCCTCTGGCGAGGCCCCGATGAGGGCGGCGATCTGGGCTCCGATCCGATGGGGCAGTTCCATCCAACCGGCCTTGTTCCAGCTCGTAATGAGGTCCCCGCCCCACTCCCCCTCGACCGCCTCAGCCATCCGCGCCGGGGTGGCCTTGGGCAGGGCGCCAAGGGAGTTGCCGTCAAGGTAGATCACCCCTTCTGGCAGGCGGAACCGGGCCCGGGCGAAGGCCAGGGGGTCGGCGGCGTCGCGGGCGTCTAGCGCCGCCTTGTCCAGGATCATGACGTGCGCCCCCGGGCCTTGGCCCTGGCAGGGGCCGGCCGGGGAAGCCCGCGGGACAAAAGGGGGGCGGAGGGGGTCAGGCGACGTCCTTAAAGCTTTTGCCTTCAGCCACGAGACGCTCAAGGAGGGGCGCCGGCGTCCAGGCCTCGCCCATGGTGGCGTGGAAATGTTTCACGGTCTCAAGGATCTTGGGCAGGCCCACCTGATCGGCCCAGTACATGGGACCGCCGCGATAGACTGGCCAGCCATACCCGTTCTGCCAAACCACATCGATGTCGGAGGCGCGGATGGCTTTCTTCTCTTCAAGGATTTTCGCCCCCTCGTTCACCATGGCGTAAAGGGTCCGCTCAAGGATCTCCTCGTCGCCGATGGCCCTGGGATTGGCGCCGGACTTCGCCACGAAGTCGCGGATGATCTCCTCCGTCACCGGCGAGGGCTTGGGATTGCGGTTTTCGTCGTAGTCGTAATAGCCCGCGCCGGTCTTCTGGCCCCGTCGGTCCTTTTCGCACAGCACGTCTCTGATGGTCTCGCCCTTGGAATTTTCCTTCACCCAGCCGATGTCAAGCCCCGCAAGGTCGCTCATGGCGAAGGGGCCCATGGGAAAGCCGAAGTCGTAGAGGACACGGTCGATGTCCCAGGGCATGGCGCCCTCTAGCACCATCTTCTGAGCCTCCCGGCCCCGCTGAGCCAGCATGCGGTTGCCCACAAAGCCTGGGCAGACTCCCACCAGAACAGCCACCTTCCCGATCTTCTTGGCGAGTTTCATGCTCGTGGCGATGACGGACTTGGAGGTGTGGTCGGCGCGGACGATCTCCAGGAGGCGCATGACGTTGGCCGGCGAGAAGAAGTGCAGGCCGATGACGCTTTCAGGGCGCGTGGTGACGCTGGCGATCTCGTCGATATTGAGGGCCGAGGTGTTGGTGGCCAGGATCGCGCCGGGTTTGCAGATGGCGTCAAGCTTGGTGAAGATGTCTTTCTTGATGTCCATGCGCTCGAAGACGGCCTCAATGACGAGGTCGCAGTCAGCCAGGGCGTCCATTTCCAGAGCGCCTGAAATGCGGGAAAGCCGCTTGCTGGCCTCCTCAAGGGAGAAGCGGCCGTTCTTGGCGCTACGCTCATAGTTGGACTGCACGACCTTTAGACCGCGCTCCAGAGCCTCCTTAGTAACCTCCACGATAACCACGGGAATTCCGGCATTGGCGAAATTCATAGCGATGCCGCCGCCCATGGTGCCGGCGCCAATGATGCCGACCTTATTGACGGGGATGACGGGGGTGTCATCGGGAACGTCGGGGATCTTGTTGGCCGTGCGCTCGGCGAAGAACCCATAGCGCTGCGCTGCGGACTGGGGACCGGTGAGGAGCTCCACAAACAAAGTTCGCTCAGTCTTCAGCCCGTCCTCGAAGGGTTGGTTCACCGCCGCTTCGATACAGCGGATATTGTACTCCGGGGCGAGGAAGCCGCGGAACTTCCTGGCGTTGGCCTTTCGGAAGTTGACAAACAGGTCCGGATCGCTGCGGGCCGCCTCCACCTTTTCATTAAGGTCG
>Ga0116231_10005162_pt1 | contig 25864 bp, 14 predicted proteins | sample S1TSphgellanicum_2_FD_89695 | JGI IMG/M metagenome (GOLD analysis project Ga0116231, IMG submission 89695) | Host-associated microbial communities from peat moss isolated from Minnesota, USA - S1T2_Fd - Sphagnum magellanicum MG | ecosystem: Host-associated > Plants > Peat moss > Unclassified... | reverse complement strand
ATGGACAGTGTGATGAGGGTGATGGGGGGGGGGGGGGGGGGGGGGGGTGTCCGGGGGTTGGTGAATAATTTAAAGTTGGCTGAAGGCTTCCCATTGGCTATGTGGTGCGAATGACAACCGTACTAGTCACATCTCACAAGGCTTACTATTGGGTGGAAATTTGAATTCCCCCTAGGCCTGGGAATTGGGGCAACTTGTGTCTATGGTGTAGATGATTGTCGAAAAACCATGGTTTTCATGGCCATGCTTGGTTGTGTGATGCATGCCAAACTCTCCGAATCAATGACCTACTAGTTTGAACCCTGTGCCTAATGCACAGGTGTGTGTGTATTTGATGGTACATATTACAAAATTACAATTACAAACTACATTTTCAAAACTCTCAATCTTCCTCTCCACAAGCCGTTTTACCAAGGCCATTTCATTTTCTGCTACCATGAAAATGAACATTGCATCGTGGCCAAGCAATTTGCTGTTGCCTTTTATACATCTAGTCACAAAAGCACATCTTGTCCATTGAACATGTAATCCTGAACCTGTTTGAAAAAAAATTAAATAAATTTCAAATCTCTTGGTATATCTAAGAATAATAGTCCATCTAACCTCCCTTTGCACAAAAGCTGTAAAGGTTTATAGAACAATGACGACGAAAGTGTGCTCAGAAAAATTCCAAAAATGCCCACATAGAAAAACAAAGGAAGGCAATAAGTAGCTAGAATGAAGGTTGTTCACACGGGAAGTCCCAAATGCTAACATCGTCTCCCTTTGCTTTCCTCAACATCATCATCGCATGTTGCCACCACCCACTCGTCACATAGAGTCACACGTTCTTATTGGCCAACATCCTAGGCCATGAGCTAATATTGTTTAGACATACAAGAGGTGGATCGTCCTCTTCTAGTGGCCAATGTGGTTTTCAAAATTGTAGATAATAAGAAGGCCACATGTGTTATTACCTATATATATGTATTTTTTTAATTAAAAAAAAATTGTCCATTGGTTTTTCTTTTTAACCCTATCTGTATGCGGACATAGTAGTAGTGTATTAAATAAATATGTACCCCCAATTTATAATGGGGGTATTAGCCTAGGCCAAAAATGGTCACGAACAATTTTGGAAATAGAAATTTAATGTAGCTAATGGGAAGGCTTAGCATGCATTCAAAGTGCCTTGATTTTTGTTTCTTTTAAATTTTGGGTGGGATCGGCACGGGGGGTGGGGTGAAGGATTTTTTCTTTTTTCTTTTGTTCCCAACATGTTCCTTTTAAGTTCCCAACGTGTTCTCATCATGTTTCCAATTTGTTCCCCAAAGGTGTTCCTAATAGCACTTCGCTTTAATCCCATATTGAGGCCGATAAAAAATGGATCAAAGCTATCCCGAAGCAGATTTTGACTTAATTGATGACATGTTTGTATGACACCATCAAAACAGTAGTTAACAGATATACCTGTAATAACACACACACACACTTTTTTAAAGAAAAAGAGAAATTTGGTAACAAAGTTTTGAAAAACAAAAAAAAATTCAACAAAAAAAAGGTCACTTCTTCTTGCAAGGGTGAGAGGGACTAAGAAACAATAATGCAATTTCATCTGGTCCTACATTTTGAGGAATGGTCACCAAATGTTATTAAGAATTATAAGTTAATTATTTTAGAGTGGCCAGGGTCAACCATCTTCTACACTAATACTCTCACCTTCTTGACTAAAACGTCCTTATTACACACTATAGGCAGGCAAGGGCAAGGGCAAGCTAGGATCTATAACCGGCCAAAACTATTGTGTAACACCTCTTGCAGAATTGGCAAGGTCTGCTGATTAAGTCCACAAAAATGGCACCCGTGCTGAACAGTGGATTCCAGATGAAAGGGTCAGTCCATCAAAAGGGAGAATAAGACCTAACATTTGTTCTTGACGCTTCCTTCCAAAATGGGTACATGAGGAAAAAAGAGCAACTTCTAACATTATTGCCTAAGACTATTCTAGAGAAAAAACTTGTGAAAAAACTTGCGTAGTTTGTAGAATAGCAATTACACACCAAACCCAAAGCCTAATCTTCTTCCTTTATACCAAAACAGACCATGACAGGATGGATGGATGATCAAATGGATAGATGACAAAACAAATGGATGAAATGATGTTTCACGACCTCCTTTACCGTATGTAATTCCCTAGTAGGACATTCTCCTTTCTTTGATTTCTTGGTCTCTTTGGAAGATCCTATTTGACAACTTGTTTAAATATGCTCAACATGCATATTTAAATCTTTTCTTTGTAATGTGGTGAAAGCATTGCATGGTGACATTATATATACAAGCAGCTACTTGATTTGTTGCACTTGAGCAATCTGAACACACAGATTCTCAGACTGCAAATAACAACTGAAAATCAAACTGTTGAAAGGGAAATTGTGCAAGAGTTAAATTCAATCTAGATTATCTGTAAGAAGAGTCAAGTGATGCTAACTCTGTTGCAATGCAAGGAAAGCCTTCCATCATGAACAACCCAAGCAGCTATGGCTTGCAAAATGCAAATTCAAGGACCACAATCCAAAATGCAATTTCCTTGGGATGAAAAGAAGAGTGTGAACTATACTATAACAAAAGATGAACTACTCTACTTCCGGAAACTGAATGTCAACATGTGAAAATTGGCGTACCAGCTTCACAAAAGAAGTCATGAACTCACGTCCGAATGTAGAATCGTGTAGGCTTGTCAATTGAAGTTTTCTCAAATTAGGGCATCTTTTTAGGGTCTCACCCATCAGGATAACAATAGTGTAATCAAGTTTAGGTTGGGGGAACCAAAGCTCTAAGAATCGAACTTTCTCCAAAACGGTACAACCCCCGAATTGAGTCTCAACCGGAAGCGAGTCTTCCACCATTGTCTAGCCCAGACTCAAGTGGTCCAAGCACGGAAAAAAGCAGCCGATTCTGTGCAGGTTCAGATTCACGGGAGGAGGAAACATCGGGATGCCCATCAACTGTAGGTTCCTCGATTTTGCGGATGGGTGTGCAAGAAAAGAGTCAATTGCAGCCCAAGCAGGATTTCCTGGCTCCTTCACTTGAACCTCTTCTAAGTACAGACAACAACCTGTGTAACTCTGTCCAATGTCGAAATACTCAGTGTCCGCATGTTCTATGCTCAGAATACGAAATCCGGTGCCTCCATTATCAAGTTTTAAACTTGAGAAGGTGGATCGCCGCAGAAAGAGGCTCTCTAGAAGGTAAGCCTTCAAAATCACACTGCCAAGGTGCATATCTTCCAATTTGACGGATTTGAAACTGGAGCTTGTGAGATGTACTGTCCCATGCGCATCCGTTGAGGTAACAGTCGCGCTGCTGAGAGAGAATGATTCCAGCATTTGACAGGCCGACACAAGCGATTTGAGCTGTGATGCCCACACCTTCATAAAAGACAGAGTAAGAGACAACAGACATGGGAACCACTGAGCAGTGGCACTTGCTGCGAATGGGTAACCTGTTAAACTGGGACTGAAATCCAAGCTTTGAAGGTGCTTCATTCTCGCACATCTCTCAACCACGTTTACATGTAGTGTGGACTCTGGCACATGGTAGGTCAGATGACGAAGAGAGTCACCAGTATGCAAGAGCCAAGCGATCACTGCTGCCGCTGCGAATCTGTTATTGTGAGAAATGTGCAAATTTTGGAGACTCTTTGACTGCAGGATTGTGTTTGTCAACAGAAATTCGAACTCTTCTGTTTTGGATATCCCCCTCAGTCGCAGAGTGTGGAGATGGTGGCGTAATGCCAGTCTCCATTTTCGGCATGTCCATGACGCCATCGCGACGTCCTTCACGTCCGCAACATGTGACAGGATGTTGCCCATTACCTCTATTGGTAATCCCTCCATCCCTCTCTCTTGATCTCCTGACTCATTTGCCGTTTGACTGCAACTCGTCCTTCCTTTCTGTCTCTTCCCCTGCTGGCCTGTCATGACCAATCTATCGCCAGCAATACGCACAACAAGAGTTATCGCGAAAAAAACGAAATACACACGTGGGAGGCGACCCAAGAAAAGAACACCTGACACCGTCTCCAAAATCCTGGACACAAAAGCAATCGAATGAAACAAAGGGTATGTGCAAAACTTAGACATAGCTATGACACACACCTCTTGCAAGAATCAGAATGGAGACCTTAAAGGGCGGGAAACAAGAAACGGGATTGAAAAACATTCCGAGCGCAGACTGCTCAACGTAAAGCACTGCCGATTTTTTTTCTCTGTATTTTTTTGTGCCTCTCTTGCCCGAAATCTCTGGCAGGTTGTCAGAGAAACTTCCGCAGGCTGGAAGGTACCCGACAGGCTGTTATTTTAATTTGAAATTCATTTTGTTTTTTTCAATTTTAAGTCTATTTCAGAATTTTAATTAAATTTTAATTTTCTTCAATTAGTTTTAATCGTTTTCATTTTGATTTGCTTTATTTCTCTCCACTTTATTCAATTACTTAAAAATAACTTCTTTAAAATGATGATGGCGGAAAAAAAACGGACAAGGCTTGATATAGGTGAAGCTCCTAGTGCAATAAAACGGTGAAACAAACCTGATCACACCAAAAAAAAAGAACAATTAATGATGAAGTAGGAGTTGCAACCTGATGAAGCAAAACAAAAAAATAAAAAAATAAAAACAACAACCTAAATCAATGAAGCAAAAAAGGAAAGAATGGATTTAGTGATTGTTACAACAAGTGTGATTAAACAACACCACCTATAATTAGATGAAGTTGAAACAATAGTTATAGTCAAATGAAAAATAGCGTCATGTGATCCAACAGTAGTAGTGCGATGAAAAACAGCTGGAACAAGGTAATGCAGCATATCATGGCATTGCAATAGCAATAGTGAAATGAAACAACAACAAGAACAAGGTAATGAAACATAAACAACTTGTTTGCATCTTCCAAGTGTAATCAAATTCGTCTACTTAGCAATGGAGCAACACTTACGACCACAAAAAAAAAACTCATAAAGACTCAAACAAATATATAACCTACCTCAACCTAATACCATCGCAACTTAAGTTTGCTTTTGGCAAAAGCAACAAATGGGATGGGATTGGCTTTCGGCTAACGCGGAAGGTGGGAATGGCTTTTAACAAAAGCAAGAAGCAAATGATGGTATCGATGTAACAATTTTTTAACTTTAGGGTTTGGATGTGAACGGGAAAAAGTCTTAGGGTTTCAAGGAAGAATGTTTTTTTCTATTTTCAGTTGGGGGTGTTTTTGCACGATGGCAATGGAGACAAGGAAAAGGAGTGATGGTGTTTATGGCTTGATGTTTTTATGTTGTTTTCTTTTATTTGGGATGAGTGACTTGGAGTGGATATTATTCGACACTAACTGAATGTGAAGCAAGGGAGCTGCCAAGCAATGGGGAATCAATGAAATTCTCGCTATGGAGCTAAAGAAAGAAGAACAACAAGGTAAATAAGTGGGCGGGGGGAGGATAAAAAGGGGAGAAGAAAGGGGAAGAAACCTAGATTTTGGGGTTGTAACAAAAATACTAAGGAATCTACTACGTAATGTATTTCAATAGACATGAATTTAATCTAGGAGGTGGATTTGAAGGTTGATGACGAAAGGGATGATGAAGATTTTAAGGGTCTCAAGAACAATTTGGAATCTTTTTAATGTGTGCGTCAAGTTAATTTGTGTGAGAATGTTGTTAATTTACATATCATGAAAGAACACCCTAATTACTCGGAACTCCAAAAAACAATCACATTTTGTTGAATTTTACAAGGAGGATCATGTAAGGGGTTGTGGTTCTTTGTAAAAGTCGTGAAGCAGTTAATGGGGAGTGGAAGTGTGTTGTTTTGTTTTTTTTTTGTTGTTGTCAATTTGAGGGGTGGTTCATGAGTACTAGTTTATGCAATCTATTTGGACTCAAGGGTCTATGTTATAAAATGTAACATGGGACTTGGGCTCTTTTGGAAATTTAATGTTGTTTTGGGGGTTTATGTGGTCTAAAGTAATTGAGAAGAAAAGGAAGGCCAGTGGGTTCAAGAGAGAGAAAATCGGAGAGATCTAACCCCTTAAAGACCTCAAGCCTTTCATTATTGGTGATAGCAAAGATTTGGTGGCCATAGGCTCAAAGCCAGTGGGTAATTTTGAAATTGGCTCTACCATTTAATATGTGTGTTCCTTGTTTTGATTATTGTGTGTCCAAGTTTTTGATATCAAAGCAAGTCGACATAGGTACACAATTTATGAATTGGGGTTAGCATTATGTGTGGTGACAGGTTTTATGCCTTGGGAAGCCATATTTAGTCCTGAATACCTGTAACAACACACACAATTTTAAAGAAAAAAAGAAATTTGGCAATAAAATTTTGAAAAACAAAAAAAATTTCACCAAAAAAAAGGTCATTTCTTCTTGCAAGGGTGAGAGGGAGTAAGGAACAATAATGCAATTCATCTGGTTCCACATTTTGAGGAATGGTCACCAAATGTTACTGGGAATTCTGAGTTCATTAGTTTAGAGTGGCCAGGGTGAACCATCCTCTACACTAATACTTTCACCTTCTTGACTAAAACATCCTTATTACACATTATAAGCAGGCAAGGCCAAGGGCAAGTTAGGATTTGTAACCGGCCAAAATTGTTGTGTAACAACCGTTGTAAAATTGGCAAGGTCTGCTGATTAAGTCCACAAAATTGGCACCTATGCTGAACAACTGATTCAAGATGAAAGGGTTAGTCCATCAAAAGGGAGGATAAGATCTAACATCTATTGTTGATGCTTCCTTCCAAAATGGGTACATGAGGAAAAAAAAACAACTTCTGACATTATTGCCTGAGACTATTCTGGAGAAAAAGCTTGTGTAGTTTAGAGAGTAATAGTTACACACTAAACCCAAAGCCTAATCTTGTTCCTTTATACCAAAACATACCATGGCGGGACGAATGGATGATCGGACGGATGGATGATGGGACAGATGGATGAAATGATGGTTCACGATGTCCTTTATTATATGTAATTCCCTAGTAGGACATTCCCTTTTTTTTATTTCTTGGTCTTTTTGGAAGATCCTATTTGACAACTTGTTTAAATATGCTCAACATGCAAGCTGCCGGTTTGTTGTGCTTTGATCATTCAAAAAGGGTTGCCTCATTTTCAAGTATTGTGCTATAAATCAAGGTACCATCCTTCACCTTCAAGGTGTGCACAAGGGAGTGAGTTATTGATTAGTTCATCATAATGTTTTTCCTAACATTCACGACTACCACCACCTTGGCAATATCGTTTGTGATCTTGTAAAAAATGAGCCTTAAATGGGTACCCATTCACACCTTAAGAAAAGTTGTTAATTGTCTTCATTACAAAAATGTTAGATCTTTTGACAAGGAACCTTGTCATTTGCATCTCCCAAGTTTAGTGATTTTGAGGGGAGGATGTTATATATATCGACTGAACAACATTTCCACATGAAACATTGGATCAATAACAAGTTTTTTTTATTTGGTTATACTGGGTGTTTGATAATTCCATGTTCTTTGCTTGAATTGATCTTTGAGAACATGGCTTCCCATCATTGCAACAATTTCAAATGATGGTGAAAAAGATATATCACAAGATTATAATCATAGTCATCTATGTTGATTGTTAAGGTATAATGGATTGTATCAATATAAACAGAACATATTAGATATATAGGTTGATAGGAACTTATGGGAACATAGTTTTTTTAGGATTTGAATTATGTTGCAATATAATTTTGGTTGATAAGGATTATGAGAACATTATCTTGTTAAGATTTCAATTATGTTTTCAATTATCTTTTGGAAGGAAATATATAACCTTATTGTGAAAAAACAATTAGAGATTGGAATAATTTGTAGTTGTTACAAAGCAAAACAATTATAGTTGTTAGAAGTTGGAAAACATAGTTATGTTGCGTTTTTTTAAGGAGACGTTGGAAATTTTCTTTTAAGAACATATTGTTCAAAAGTGATTATTGGAATGAAAAATAATGAAGTTTCTTATATGCTTTCTTGCAACATCTTTTCAATAGTAGTTACTTTTGTAGTTTTGCTAGAAGTACATAATTCATTTAAAAAATAATACTTACTATTTGGTGGCTTTCCTTGAGATGATTTCATAAATAAATAGTAATATTTGAAATTTGTTTTAGGATTTCCATTCTTGCTCTTAAGGAATTGTAAGTTTGAAATGTGTTAGTTGAATTTTTGTAAGTTTTTGACCATTATTTTCAAAATTGTTATTCAAAGCAGGGTAGTTGCTATAGAGGATAAAAATTTGAAATAGTTATTGAAAGTAAGTTTTAAAGATGGCAAACATGTTTCAAATGGTTACAAGGAATCTACAACAACAATTGGATCAAGCAGAAAATTATATGCAAAATGAACCATATATGTAGGAAAAACATTTGCAATTCGCAACCTTAATTTGAATACAAAGTTTAAATTTGTGTTTATTGCACATATAGGAATGTCTTGCAAGATACCACAATGCCAAAATGTGGCATTTACACTTACAAAAATCTTGTTGTATGTGCCATCTATGATTAGAGGTGATTAAATGACTATCTAGTCCAAATGATCACATTGTAAATCACAATAGTCACATTAGTCACAATCACATTAACAACTACGATTCGCCATGACTGTAGTCGCAAAGAACATGGTCCTATAATCAATGAAACACATGGCATCTTCACAAAGTGCCACATTTGACAATTTTTTAAAAACCAAAATGTGTATATATATATATTTCCAATCAAATATTTGTCATGTGCTAGCCTTTTAACCTAGGGGACCCAATTTAAGAAGCTTAGCCTAGACCACCTAGCCTAGAAAGCCTACCTTAGGCATCCTAACTTAGGCACTAAAAAAATTCATAGGCTAAATAAGCCACCAAAGTATCTAGGTGTCTAAATTTGCGAGTGGGAGGACTTAAACTCCTCACCTCCACTTTGGAAAACAAGTCCTTAACCATTGCACCACATTATTTATTTATGATAACTACTATTTATTAATTTATAAACAATAATGTTTTTAGTTCAAGTTAACCTAACTCACCTTAAGGTGACCTAGGTTGACCTAAGTTAATATATACTACTTAGTAGCATAATCTTGGCTAACATAAGTTAACATAAACTAATTTAAACATTCTTAACATAAATGTAGGCCTACTTACACTAAATTAATGTAGGTTTAAATTAGGGTAAAGTAAGCTAAACTTGATTAAATTAGGATAAACACAATTGTTTAGGCTAAACTTGGCAAAAAAATTGGCAAAATTTGGGTATTAAAGCAAAACTTGGTTATTTAGGTTAAACTTGGCAAAACTTGGCTAAACGTAGCTATTTAAATTAAACTTGGTTAAACTTGGAAAACTTGACAAAACTTGGCTAAACATAGCTATTTAAGGTAACTTTGGCTAAACTTGAAAAAATTTAGATAAATTAAACTAAATTATGGTATTGTTGTAAAAGTGGAAAAACTTGGTTAAACATGGCTACCTAGGTTAAATTTGGTTAAACTTGAAAAAAAATTAAATAAATTAGGTTACACTTTAAGGTATTGAGGCTAAACTTGGTTAAATATGGTTAAATTTATATAAGTTATGATAAACTAAGGTATTGAAGCAAAATTTGGCAAAACATGGTTATTTGATTTTAAATTGGCTATACTTGGCAAAACTTTAAAAAATTAAAATAAATTAGGATATTAAGGTTGTATTTGATTAAACATTACTATTTTAAAATTAAACTTGGTTAGACTTATCAAAACTTGGATAAATTAAACTAAAGTAGGGTATCAATTTGGTTAAACATGGTTAAACATGATTACTTAGGTTAAATTTGAATAAACTTGGCAAAACATGACAAAACATAGCTAAATTAAACCACTTAAGCTAAATTTGACTAAATTTAAATTAAATTTTCTTCAATCTAGTTAATTTGGTTTTTAGAAAACTAACTAAAATTGGATAAACCAAGCTAAATTAAATTATTTATAAATTTTTAGGTTAAAATTAGGATAATTAAACTAAAACATATAAGTTTAAATTATGTTAAATTAGGTTATAGTAGGTTAAATTAGAATAAATTGTATTGTTATTTAAGCTAAATTAAGCTAAAGTAAATTAAGTTGTGTTTAGATATGTCAATTTAAGTTATGGTAAAGTAAACTAGACTACTTTAGCATTTGTTTGTCCATTTCAAACTAAATTGAATTTGGTTATACTATTTCAAATTCAAATATTACTTCAATATGAATACATTAGTTGTGGAGTCATATTCTTAGTCATAATTACTTTTAGTCTTAATTATAATTGTATGTATAGTCATGTAGTCATAATTTTGACCATAGTCATTAAGATGGTAATAGGTAAAGACCACATATGATTACATGACATGTTTGAACATTAGTTGAAAAATGTTCTGGTCATAAAACCACATTTTGGCCTCATGTACATAAGTCCTACAATAGAAGTAGTGATTCCAAAGGAAGCACTTACTAAGAAAGCATAGAGGCAACCCAGTCATTGAGTTGGAACATTGGGAGTAGGCGCCCAAAGCAATGGGCAAGAAACACTTCAAAACGTACAATGCAAATTTGACGCAATGGGTGAAGGGAGGAGTAGAAGTGCACTTGACAAATCTTGAACATCTAAATTTGCAGACTTTAGAGGTTGACTCAGATTGAAGAAATAAAGGAGTCAGTGCAATCCATCAATCTGTCAATTGTCATTTTCCTATGGAAAGATGAGCTTGTGATGCACAGCATGGTTGCTTGATGTATTGATGGGAGGGGCTGTTTGAAGTTTCAGTTTTTTGTGATTTGTTTGCTCTGGCACTGCTTTCAGGTGGAATTCTGCAGAAGAATGCCTCATGTGTGTAAGAAGGCACCAGAGGAATTATGTTGCCTTGTTATGTAAAAGGTTACATCTTCTGGTTTTGGACTGAGCTTTTCTGTAGAATGCGAAGTACTACTGGATTGCAGTGGCTGCAGTCCTAGCTAGACAATAAAATTACAATAAGTAGAAGTCCCTAGTGACTATTGACACCAATAATCTTGCATTTGTTGAAATCATGTATTGTCAATGTCTAGTTGGAAATCAACCATCTTGATTTTTGTTTGGCATTAGACATTCCAGATAGATCAAGACTTGCATTTAACTTCTTGATCATCAGAAGGAGCTTCACACTTTCTGTGGTCACTGTGAAGTTTACTTCTTTTCTATTTGTGGATGTTGCAGAGTTTTCATGTTACAGTAAAAGTATTCATTTGAGCAATTCACTAGTTGCCTTTTTCCACTTCATCCCACTCCACACCTGGCAGCTTTAACCTGCCACAATACAGAATGAATCAGGAGCCAGTTTCTAACTTCAGTACATCTGGGATTGCTTTGGCAGAACAACTATTGCTTTATGGAAGAACCGACATTTGAGCCCAATGCAACAGATGGAGATCAAAGCAAGTGTGGAAGCAGGGGACATGGAGTATGGAGTGGCAGAGAGACAGGCAGATAGATACTCAGCTGCTTCTGGCAGTACAGGAAGCTAGTATGTCTGAATTGACATCAACTGAAATTCCTATTACAGTAAGAACCTTCCTCTGGCTTTTATTGATAGTTTCTCTAAGCATCTTGGTTGCATTGGACCGTCATATCAAAGCTTTGGTGTTAAACAACAGAAAGCATGCTTGTAAGCTTGGGGTTCTGTCAACTTGTACCTTACTACTGTATTCTGATTTTTGCGTGTACACATGTCTCTCCTCCTTACACTTTCCAGATTTACTTCCTCTTTTCATCACTTCCTTCCAAGTTCTTCATTTTATGAATTTCTCTCTCATTCAGCATTGTTGTGGTTTCATTTCCTTTTTTGGTGTCCTATCTGGTCAACATCATAGCTGAGTCTTTATCCTTCAATATTTATGATAAATCAGTATGCAAGATGGTGTCTCACATTAAACGATTCTTGTTTCTTGGGTTGTCCTGAGATTATTATTACACTACACTTGTAATTTATGTAGGGGCTGAGTCTGTTCTGTCTGTCTTCTCAAACAAGAATTTGGATGAGAGTACATCAGAAGCCTGGAGTCCAGCGGCACAACTGAGCTACACCCTTACCAGCAGATTAGTCAGTTTGGCAGCAAAGTTTTGCATTCAAGAAGATAACTGTAACATCAGAAGCTGCCAAGAAAACAGTGATTGATGACATGCTCACACTCCATAATGTGACCATTGGAGACCATTTGCAGGTTTGCTCTAATGATTGTGGACAATTTAGCATTTCTTATTGTATGTCCATGTAAATGTTCTGCTTTCAGACGTGTTGCCACATTTGCTTAACTTTCCAATCCTTCAATGCTAATGAACAATCTAATGTAAGCATGCTAATGTAAGCCAAATCACCCAGAAGCAACAGATCGCTGACAGTATTATTTAGTTTTGCCGACCACAGTGCATTGGAAACAAGGCAGCCACTGAGACAGAATCAGCTCTCCAGATGATTCTTGCATCAACAAACATGCACTGTACAATAAGATGGGGACCATGATACGCAGCAAAAATACAAAGGTGCCAACACTCACATCCTTCCCAAAAATGGCCTCCATAACCAGGCTGCCATTGACAAACATTATCTGTGACACAACTGTCATTCCTATGGGAGCAACTCAAAGGGCACAGGCTTATAGTGATATTTTGAGCAGCAATGCAGATATCAGTATTGAAATGAGTCTTATTGCTTAAACAAATATTATTGTTGTATACTCAAATGCCACAACTTTCAGCAGAAGCAAAAGTATAGGTACGGTGATGGCAGACTCAATTCTGAAAACTCTGGACGTCTGCATATTTGTTGGAAGTCATTCTCTGTTGGCAACTGAGCTAACCCAGAGGCAATACCACCATGCTTTATAAATAGGGCAACATAACCGTATACCTGTGACATTGCCACCAGAATTGGCCTGTCATTCTCAGGCACCTGGCAATAGACCCACATCTTCAGAAACACTATGCCAACAACTCACGTGCATGACTGGAGAATCTCTAGATAGCTTTGGTGCACTCTAAGTTCTATTAGCCAACAAACTCCCTCCTTTTTACTTCACTGGGAACATTGGCAGTTGTTATTTACATCCTCTGTGACATGGAAAAAAGAAAACATCACCTAAAAATCCAGGTACTTCCTTCCACCCACCAGGCCACAAGTTCTCCTGGTTGTGCACAACATATGAACTATCATCTTGTAAAAGATCAAGATTGTTGTCCCTGGCAAAAAGAAAACATCTGCATGTGTATATTGCAGGTGAGAACTATGGATTGCATACCATGCTCAGCACGACCATCACATTCAGAGGTGCACATAGATTATACCAACCACCGCATAATTCATTCGGCCTCAAAAAAAATCAGACAATTGCACCTTCGCAGAACAGATCATAAATGAGAAGGTGAAAGTCAATACTAACAAATGGAGCCACAAATCTTATCAGGATGCCTTATAGCATTGCCAAGTGTGGACTCTTACACATGGCCCAGTGTCAGGATTACTGCAATTTAAGGTGCATGGACATTGGTTGCTGCAAGAGCACAAAGTACATCAAAAGCACAGGAAGTCAATTGAAAAGTTGATTTGCAGACATCTCAAGTTACTGCAACACTCCTGGAATAGTCTGCAGTTAGAAACACTGCAGCATGCAATAATGGTGAAAGGTGCAAGTTTGTACCATAGCACCACACTTTATAAACAAAGTCCACAGTATGAAGTGGATAGTATAGACTTGCAAAGCAAGAAGGTGATGTTGCCACAGAAGCTTGAACCAGCTGAGTCAATAGACCAAACACCCTTTCTTTTTTTGAAAGAGTTAAGGTAATGTGCAACTTTCCAACTACCTCCCCAGGGATAATGTCTTATGCTAAACCCTAAAATCTCCTGTCAGTTCTGCATCATGTTTGATACAATTCACAACCCAGAAAAAATCCCAGCAAGTTCTTCATAATAAATTGTATGTTGCTTACTGAGGCCTAAGTAACTTGTAATCCAGTGCATCTGCACTTTTTACTAAGACAGAGGAGGAGAACACAAGTGCTGAAGTTGCTGTTGGATGCAGACTGCATTGCAACATAGTGCAAGCATTTGCATGGACAAGAGGTGATAGCATGAGTACAAGCAGCAGCAACAACTTTTTGAGCAATTTGAAAACAAATTCTTAGACTGCAAACAAATGGAATCATTACGCAGAAAACAAACTTTTGCAGTATCAATTCCTTGACAATCATGTGTGACAGGTGAGGTGATGCTAAAGTCTGTTGCACTGTAAGGAAGGCTCTGCATTATTTGGAAGACCTTCTCTGCCTGGATATTGAACCCAAATAGCTAGATATTGCTTGCACTAGAGTAAACTAAATGCCGTTCCCAGCTGGGATGCAAAGAAAAATGTGAACTACTCCACAAACAAGTAATGAACTAGAATAGTTATCTAAGCGTCATGTTAATGTGCGAAAATTGGCGTACCAGCTGAAAAAATGAAGTCGTGAATTTCCCTCCTACTTCAGACACTTGCTGGTCACTTGTCATTCGCAGTTGCATCAAATTAGGGCATCTTTTGAGGGCCACACCCATCAGGAGAAGAATTGTGTCATCAATTTGTGGACACCAAAGCTACAAGAACGCAACTTGCTCTTGGACTTGGGATCACATTCCTGCAAGGCTGGTTATGCTGGTGAAGATCAACCGAAATGTGTCTTTCCCTTCTGTACGATCCCTTTCTTTCTCACTTTCAAACCTAGAGCCTTCCAGTGGGTGTCAGAATGTTTTGATCTTGGTCGACCTACTACCTTTACCCCACGTAGTGATCGAGCTGCTGCGTCTTCTGGTCTTGAAACGAAGTGCATCCTGCACATTGCAATTGCAGTTCCTGCACTGATGATGAAGACATTCCTTTGCAAAAAGCTTGGCAATTGCTCTCTCTCCTCAGAATCCAAAGTAGTGCAAATCCCTCTTGGGCTAAACTCTATTGGTTCCATTCCAAACTAACCTTGACAAGAATTCAGGTGGTGCAAGCAGTGGAGTAGACAGCAGTGCTGAGTGATCATGGGACAGACACAGATATGGAAGCTAAGAAGCCTATGGAATCTGAGAATGTGAAAGCAGGAAGAAAGTTATCTCCAAGTTTCTCAGCTTTCAACTAATGTCAGGACGACATGGGAGTTGTTATTATAAGCCCTGAAGCATTTGAACCTGTGTTTATTGCGCAGCAATCTGCAGCTTATCAGATTCCTGGAAGATTCAAAAGGCCCCTGCACAGTTGCAGCAGAATAGCTGTGCTTCTATTGTAGTTGTCAAATCATTAGCATCTTGTGCCATTTCCATATAATTTGGCCTGTTTATGAGCATGCAAGTGGTGCCGGCAATGAAAGATGGACTGGTGGCAGATTGGGATACTGTCAAGTCCATTTGAGACCATGCTCTGAGGTAAGTCTTGCTACTCTTCTGGAATGATTCTGTTGATGAATTGCAGATAGAGAACCTGCCAGCATATGAGTTTTTGAATTATCACTTTGCAGTTTGAAAATTTAGGGGCAATTTATGAGTGACATGAGGATCTACTTTAGAGTCATGGATGTTGAACGATTCTCTAATGAATTAGATTTTGAACAGAGATAGTTGCCACAGTGAGTGGTTGGCAGAAACTATAATTGATACATTGCCATCTGTAGATACCAAACACTGCACAATACATTTGATTGAACCCATTGCAGCTGCCACAAACAATGACAAACCTACAACATGTATAGGTGCCACAGTTGAATGGTTGGCAGAAACTTGCTGATCCCAATGTTGGTAGCTCAAATTTATTGTTATGCATACCATGGACCAGAAAGATGCTCATAAGATGCTCTGCTCATCAAGTAAGCATCATCCCTGGGCTTTCCAGGGAGAGAGAAGGTGTCAAAGTGTTGGAGGCATTGAGAAGCAAGGGAAGCACAGAAGCTTGGATTTGAAATTGAATAAAGCTAAATGCACCAGAGCTAGCCATTTGAATGATACACAATGGAAGTGACTGTAAATCTGAGGTCGAATGCAGTGTATGACTATAGAATCAGTGGTGACTATAGAATCATGGCCACCTGACACCAGCACATTCAGGCAAGAGATTTGTTTTTCCATGTGAATGAGTAGACACTCCAACAGATTGATACAAGGAATTTGAGGGTGAAGTGGTAAGTGGCATATGATATTGTTAACATTCTAAGCAAGGTGTTTGGAGTTACTAAGAATAATGAGGTGGAAAAGAGAGGTGAAGAGTCAGGCACCATCAGTAGTTATTGCATGAACCCACTGCTGGTTCTTCAGCTGTGTTGGTTGTTGTGGTGCCAGACAACAATTGAAGGTTGGCCAGAGGGATTGTGATGTCTGTTCCTAATGGCATTGTGGGAATTGGACATGTTAAGTCTGATAACTAGGCTAACCTAAGGGCTAACAAACACTTGATGACAAACGAAGGACTTGAAGAGCTCTGAAGCTGGCAGAATGTATTGAATGGTGTGATTGTATGCCCCTGCCGTCTGTATCCACATTCAGAGTCATTTATGTTATGCCTGAACTCAATGAGGGAGATGCATCATATATGTCATCATAGGGAAACTACTGGTGTTTTGACTACCTGTGTCTTCAAACTCATGGATAAAAAACTTGATCGGATTATGCAATATATGCAAGCCATTGCTTGTGCTTATGTCAGCTTACTCCTTGAAATCAAAACTCCTTAAAAATTCTGAGGGCACATGTTGCAAAAGGACTTGTGTACCAAGAGTCTTACATCATTTTGAAAGACACTTTGGCAAGCAGCAGATGTCATGGGGTTAAAATCATTGCGATACCAGAAAAGGGCCAATGTAGGAAGCAATTCAATCGGTAACAATGTGTTCCTGACAAGGTCTATAAGCATAGAAAGTCAGGTTTCTAGTCTCTACCTCATCTCCCTGTTTGCAATGCAACATTTGATCTAAAACACAACAAAACTCAATGTACTACTTCCTCATTTCTAATTCACATAAGTGATGATGATTGCTTGGTTCAGTCTGAGTTGTACAGAGTGAATTTAGTGCAGCAGAGGCTGCTTGTTCAAATAATGATGCTTGCTCATAATGAACTTCTCCGGCCTGACTTGTGTTCCACTGTAGAAGCTCCTTATATAATCGTGCTCCTTTCCTCAGCAATTTATTCCATGATGGTGAATGCTGAGCCAGTATCTCACTTATAAGTGAGCTTTCAAATATAATGAATCTGGTAGCTGATGTTTCTACAGAATTGCTTACCTACAGTGATTGACCATTTGTACCTCAGGTAAGTGAACCTTAAGTGTCAGCTGCCTAAAATGGACACCTATTTTTGCTCATTGAAGCACACTCTTGGTTTCTTAAAACAGTCTCTTAATCAGAGTAATGTTATTAGTCATGTTAATGACATATTTAGCAGTGGAAGGTGGGCCCAAATAATAAACTGAGGAAAACCATATGCAAAAAAAAGTGAGCATTTGCTGTGTATTGGTTGACTGCTTCATATTGCAATCTCTCATTAATCACATTATTATAAGGTATTACTCTGGTTTTGTTTCAGAACAGTGTGTTGGCTGGCTTGAGTGAAATGGTAAAAGCATTTTCAAGCCAAAACTAATTCAATCAGATAACATATTCAAACCTACAATAAGATCTTATTTAACCATTTCAAGCACACGTAATAAGTTTCATATGAGGTGGCAAATGCTTATTAAAATAAATAAATCAAGTTTTATTTTGACAAGCTGATGGTCAATTTGATCAAACTAATCAATGCACCATTGACACACAAAGAAATTATTCAAAATATATACTTCCCAGCGAAAAAAACTGTTTAGCCTGACTGTTTCAAGCACACTAGTTGGTCACACATGAGATAACACTAAATACCTTAACAAGCATCTAACCATCGCGGTTGGATTATTTCTAAACACAATTAGATTAGTGTAGGCATTTGACCATTTCAAGTGCAATAGTTGATCATACACAATCCAATGGCACGCAACTTCACAAGCATCACTTCACCATGTCAAATTGTCAGTTGTTAATCGAAACCATGGTGAGATAATTCAAGAAGATCTTCCTAATCTAAATTTAGATGAAGGGATTATTGAGGTTGAAAATGCAACTTGTCACAATGAATAGTGTGCCCAGAAAAGGAGAGTGATCCTTCTATGTCCTTTTAGCACAAACAAAGCCAACAAAGCACTCCAAGAAGCCCAAGATTCAATAGCCAAGATGATGATCACAACGCATAGGACCTAATGAAAGTGGTAAAAAGCAAGATTCAACATGCAAGTAGTGTGTGCAAAAACAACGAATATTCAAAAAAGGCAATTGGTTGGATGTTTCTTTGCAACATGCCTTTGCATTAGTTGAAAGTGGTTTGAAAATTGCAAATGCAACACAATTTTGGGGGCTCCAAGTTTTCTCCTTGAGGAACCACTTGTACACAATGATGCTTACTAAATGTAAAAATAAGTTAGATGTTCATAAAAAATCCAAAGAAATAATGATTAAATATTATATTAAAATGATGTAACAAATGGGCCATCCCATCACATTAACACAATCACAACTAAAGGTAGCAATTATTGTAAACAAAAGATAATGTTTATTTGTATTCTTTTACATCAATGCATAAGGTGCACAAGGTGTTTCAATTTCCAGCTTTTACATCTTCAAAGGTAAACATGAAATGAGTGTTGTGAACCTAGATCTACCATGGTTATGCAATTTAAAGCATGGATGATTAGATGTTTATTTTTTCACATGGATTTTTTATTTTATTACAACAATGTAAGCATGTGAAGGCAACATATCAATGAAAAATAGACATTTATTAATTCTTGACACTCACAATTACCATGTCATTATTGATGTAGTCCAAACAACAAGAAGAATGGGGTTGGATTTAAATTTGTTGCCATTACACACATCCCATACATTCTAGCACTAAACATTTCTTATTTTATGTCATTCAAAATGGCTTTTCATTCATCTCTAGAAATTTTTAAAACTTTAACAAATTAGAGGAAAGGTGTAAAGAAGGAGGATTTGGCCAAGTGGGTTCCATTAGCCTTCAAGAAGGCTTTGATTCCTCACAACATTTGAAAGGGTTTTGAAATGACTAGCATGTGGCCATTCAATATTGATGTCATGACAAGTAAAATGCACCCTTCAAAAAGCTTTATGGAAATGCAAGAACCAATCACTACAACAACAAGGGGCTATTTTGCAATCCAAATATCATCGCAAACAACAAAGAAAGAAATTTTCGAAAGCCCGTTGTTGCGAACCATAATTCCTCGCAAACTCTTAACCTTTTGTGATACCATAACATTCGCACCCGTACCATTACAAGTCCTACACAACTTTCGAACTTGATAAAATCGCAAAACTTTTCCGATTATAACTGCTTTTATACATTGTTTGTGATTAACACTACATTGGAAACTATTTGCAACAAACCCATCACTGCAACAACTTAGCGAATCGACTCAAAAGTCTATCAGTTTCCGATATAAGATCTAACGCAAACATTTCGGGATTTTCAAAATGTTGTTGAAAGTTTGCGATTAACATTACATCGGAAACTATTTGCAACAAACCCATCACCGCAATGACTTAGCAAATCGACTCAAAAGTCTATATGTTTTCGATGTAAGATCTAACGCAAACATTTTGGGATTCTCAAAATGCCGCTAAAAGTTTGCGAAATCTATGATTTCACAAACCTATTCTGAAATGATTTTACCTATAATAGTGTAGCAATGTCTGTGACATGGTATATTTGGTCTTTTGCCTTTTGCAGTGTTGCGAAGAATTATGATTCACAAATGGTTTTGAGATCCACTGTGTATCACAAGAGCATGGCACTGTATTCTTATTTTGGAAGCAGGGTTTATATTCATTTGGAGTCACTTTGGAAGGCAAAAATAAATATCTATATCAAAATTTCAAATTTTACAATGTAAAAAGGTTTGCAACCCTTGGGTATTGAGGAGGTGGCTCTATGAAGTGTTAAATTACACAACTCTCAGATAATGTTACTAAATCCCCTACCTTCCCTTCCATAACACACCTATCATAACATATCATGACAGACTTAAATGTCCTGCAATATTCTTCTCTACCCTACAAAAAGCACCCAGTTTCAATGCAAGTGTTTAGACTTCTTTAATCTCCACTGTGTTTTACCCTGGAGGATTTCTGCACCATCAACTTGTAACCGCAACAAATGTGTAAATTGTAAGTGTGGAGGTACACACTTGGCAACATCTGGAATTGATGTTTGAGATCCAGCTGTGTATGAACAACTTGCTCCATTCACCTCTACTTCAGCTTCCTTCTCTAGCTTTGCAGTACAGGATGTAGGACAGCACATTGTAAAGCATCAGATTGGCTGCACTGTCTTCTGTACTTGAGTGTCATGCTTGAAAGTTCATAGTTTTCAAAAACTGCAACTGGAACACTTTGCAACCAAAGCCACATTCTGAATTAGCCTTGTGTCCACATTTCCTATTGACCAGCCAAACAATGAAACAAGTATCCTGCATGAGCGTGGCACTTAGATAACAGAAAATAACACCAAATCTCCCAAACATCAGGTAGAAAAGCATAATTACTCTTGAAGCCAAGTGCTCTCAAAAGGAGCTGTCACACACCATCGGTCATCACAAACTGAGGTATGTATGTAAGTAATCAGTAAAAGAAACAAGTATCTTTTATTTGACTTCTGAGAAAATAGGCTAAGAGAAGCTTACCTCCATCCAACATATTTCACATTGTTGACATGCTAATTCATGTCCAAATCATCGCGTTTTGGCTTCAAAGAAAACTAAAACAAAGAAAACAAAGACAAGTAGTGAACAATATGAACAAACTAAAGATGTTTGAAACAAAGCAGGTGACTCTTGATTTGACAAAAAACTTGAACCCTTTTTTTTTGTTTCAGGGCCAGAACCAATCTCATCTCTGGACCTTAGACAAGTCGTCAAGATCACCAACTCTGTTGCACCCACCAAAAATGCCATAGTACACATATAGAACACACCAATGTCGATAGCAGAAGTAGCCAGGGTCTTTCTAAACGTAGCCACTTTGGCAACATCTGTTGCTTTCCCACTGTACATGGCCATGAATTACCCACTAAGCCCCTTTGCCTTTGCTTGCAATATCAAATGGGTAACTGGATGATTCCACTGAAGCCAACAAAGTCTCATCATTTGCATCACTTGCAATATCTTATCAAGTCACAAGGCATCACACCTAACTCATCTTTCTGAGATTTGAAGAAAACTCCATAAGAATGATTCACAATTACAAGATGAGTCCAGTGATTACCTTTTGGGTGCTACTCACAAAGTATGAGATCATGAACGGAAATCACTCCTTACTCACTACTTCTACCCTACAACCACAATGGTAGGAGCTTTTGCAGCCTACAAGGAGAATGAAGCTCAAAGGAAAAATGTCCTATTCTACCCACAAGATACAGACACCCAAGCTAGGGACTCAGATCCTTTTAAACTGCGCTGCTCTAAGGAAGAAAATGAAATTAATTGACCAAAATTTGGTTTATAGAAATTTTTTTTGAAGTGCAAGTAATGAACTTGAAAAAGTGATAGGATGACATAAACCAAATTTAACTTTTCTATATTTATTCATTTATTTAGTTTACCTACTAGTGAATATTTTTTGGCCAAATTTTACACTGTGTCTACAAAAAATATATATAAAAAGTTGTAAATTTTTGGTTTTCTTGTGTAAGTTCAACATAAAGCAAGCCACAAGTTTTGAAACCATGAAATTGAAAAAGAAAAAAAATAGAAAAAGACATGGTTACTTGGTGGTATGTAATGTATCGTATTTTGCTGCTTTCTGGCATTTTCGTGCCTCCCTAACACCTTTTGGCATGTTCTTCATTGCTGGTTGGTTGAACAACTTGTTCTATAGTTTCATATGGATGAAACCACTTCAAGAATTGATAAAAAATCTTCAAAAAAATTGTGTCATAGTTTCCAACTTTGTAATGAACAAATAAGGTGTTCCATGGGGGTTGAATAAAAATAAGTGCTCTCATTCTTGAAAGGGGGTTATTAAGCCAAGTAAAAAACATCATGCATAATTGGACCATGAGTAATATGTTCAACAAGAACAATATGTCAAGCACTTCAGGTATTTGACAATTATTCAGGTTGTTCTAAATTGAATTGTCATAATAATCATGTATTGTTCAAACAAAAATATTGTTTCATGCACTTTAGGTGCATGATTATTATTTTTGTTTAAAAAAGTACCTGCCTAAATAAGCAATTATAGTGCTCATGTGAAAAATAATAATGTCTAATGTCTCAATTATTATTTATGTTGAAACATTGACAAAATTATGATCTAAAAAACATTATGCATAATTGGATCATGAATAATACGTCAAACAAGAACAATATGTCAAGCTTTTCAGGTACTTGACAATTATTCAGGTTGTTCAAAATTGAATTGTCATAATAATCATGTATTATTGAAACAAAAATATTGTTTCATGCACTTTAGGTGCATGATTATTATTTTTGTTTAAAAAGATACTTACCTAAATAAGCAATTATAATGCTCATGTGAAAAATAATAATGTTTAATGTTTCAATTATTACTTATGTTGCAACATTGACAAAATTATGATGTTCTAAACAACATTATGCATAATGCAATATTTTGCTGTAAACAATGAGATAACAATAAATTTAAAAACTAAACAAAATCAAAATGGAGATTAAATCATATGAAAACAATTGAAAAAATGTAATAAATATAGTCTTATACTTAGATCATCTTGAAAATCTTGGTTTCCCAAGGAGCTTAATTTCAAAAAAAAAAAATAGACTACTAGATAAAAGGAAAGGGCATATAGCAAGACAAAAAAGAAATAACAAATGGAAAGAAAAGGTAGGCATACCTTGGAAGTAATAATGTGGGTGTGGGTGTGCTATAATAAGGAGGTATTATTGCTTTGTACTCCACCATACATACTCCTGATGACCACTCATCATACATATCATCAAAGCTGCTTTTGGCATCACAAAACATGCAATTATTACTCAACAATGATCATTCAGAATTTGGAACTTGTTTTAGGGCCGCAAACTATGAGGTTATATTGCTTGTTTGGGATGGAAAGCTACATAGTATCCATGATCATACTCCTCCATGGGAATTCACTGAATCAAAAAGATATCAAATACACTTTCAACATTTCAAATGAAGGGTCAGTCATTCTTGTTGGTGCAGACAGCACAGTTCTTCTTTCCAAGAATGGCTGACTTCATAAACTTACTTCACAATTTTGAGGAAAAAACATATTGAACATAAAGAAGAAGGCTCAGTCTAGAAAGGCATGTCCACAAATCACTATTGTGAACTAAGCCTAACAACTGTTAGCTTACAGAAAACCAAAACATGGACAATTTTGCATTGGCTGGTGGATAAGGCAGGTAAGAAACTTCAAAAAGAAATCTATTAGCAAATCAATCAGAAGATTCAATGTTTGGTGTGCAGTCTATTAAGCAAATCATAGGATTCAATGTTCACTTCTGCACACTGTTAGCTGTAGACACAGATGGATAGATTGTCCTGAGTAAACAGAAACAAACACCTATCTAGCAACACCTGCATGGCCCTTCTTTCAAGACACAGGTGTTGCTGCTGAACAGATCCATCAACCAGCACTGGAACATCTACACATGTTAGATGTTAATCACCGCTGTTTGGAAGTAAACAGAAAGCACTTCTTGTAGAGGCTTCTTCTATTTAGTAGGCATCACCCAATCTCACAAGAATCCAGAAAAACCTCTTGCAGATGATGCTTGGGAAGAACCACAACAGCTATTCTACTGCCAATCCTGTGAATACCTACAGAGAGGAAATCAACCAGTCATACCTATACGAGTCCAAAACACAGACTTGGAAAGAAAAAAAATGGCATCCGTATGTAGAACCAGTTGAGTGGAAGTTGTTCAACAGCAGTACAAACAGCCACAGAGAAGCAACAAATGTCCACGATTACAGAGCATGTTGAGAAGAATTGTAACAGTAAGAGATATAACTGCTTACAATAAGTCGGCTTCTGTTTGTCATATAACCTCCGAAACATTGGCATAAGAAGCCCCGGAGTTGGAGCCGAATCTGAAAAACAAGACCCTGCATTGATTGGAGAAACTCGGCCTACATTACCAGGACATCCCCTATTGACTTCTCACCAAAGTGTTTTGCCCAGCCAAGACACCACCGCAAGGTAGTAAACTCAGCTCCGGAGGTACGCTCCAGAGCAGACTGAGAAATTGACCTGCACTTGGGGCGTCAAAGAAAGAGGCTGGGAACTTGGCACATTAACTTCAAGTTGAATAGTGTTGGATTCTGGCAGAGGTCCCCACGCCTCCTCCTTAGTGTCCAAAACATTGAAATCTCCTGCAACATTCACAAAACTTTCTTTCATCAGATCATTTCCTCTGTCCTGTCTTGCCTATTTTGACAGACAAATCCCTTGCTATTCTTGATTGTCTGAGCTTAGAAAGTGATACCCTTCTAAAATCCTCTGACAACCAGTTCCTCTTACCTGATTCCTTGATGTCTGCAGCCATGCTATTCCCTCCTTTGTTGTCCATCTCCCTCACTCCCATCTCCATCCTGTCATCACCTGTATTTGAGCCTGACTCTACCCCATCATCAACAAACTTTCTCTTCTGCTGCTGTTCCCCATTGGCCTCATCCATCCCATCCCTCCATTCTCCATTTGGTTTCCTGTCAGTGCCCATATGCATCCTGGCCTTCCTAGATGCTGGAAAATCCTCCAGGTCATCATCATCACTATCATCAAGCATATACATGACATTTCGTTTTACTCGTCTTGACCTCCGTGGTGCTTGACATATGTTAGATGACAACCCTGGTCCAACTGTACCACTTGTAGCAGGATGAAACACTTCATCTTCATCATCGTCGTCATCATCATCATCTTCCTTCTCATCATCACTGACACCTCTCTTCTTCTTAAGAGGATGTTTTCTAGGCACAGCCTCCTCAGTGACCTTCTGTTTTGCTTCTGATTCTTTGCGTTTTGCCAACAAGCGGTCTAAAGCCTCCTTTTTCTTTGCTTCCTGTTTTGCTTTCTTCTGCATTTCTCTCTCTCGCCTCCGTAACTCCTTCTCCTTCTCCTTCTCTTGTCGCTTTGCTTCTCTCTCAGCCTCTTGTTCCTTCTTGACCTTTTGAAAGGTCTCCTCAACAACATGAGGTGCAGTTCCTGCAGCATTTGTGGCCACTGCATTGCCATATATCGATCCAACCCCAACACCCATGAACCCAGCAGTATTTGCAGGTGGTACATAGCCATTAGTTGCTCCCACCCCACCACCTGCAAATCCATTCCCTGTGACTGTGGCCCCAATTCCCTTGCCCTGGGTGGAGAAATGGAAAACTTCTTATTGGTAAGAAGAGGCAGGAGGAACTGTGTTCGCTGGTCCCCTTCCACTGGGAAGATTTGCACCATTTTGATGGGGTGCATACATATCCCTTGCAACAAAAAGCCTATGGCACCTCTGACAAGTGAGCTGGAAATCCAAGAAAGTCCTCAGATATTCAAAGTCGGGCCACGATAGACTTTGTCAGGTGAACTCCCGAAGACTAGGGAAGGGTCTGCACTGCGACTGACAGACTTAGAGACGCCATTAGTTCTCCTGAAAAGAGGGTCATCCTCCTCCCCTCCCCCACCATGCGCCGCGGCGCGAGCTTGACTGGAGTAAGTAGAT
>Ga0116231_10005161_pt1 | contig 25869 bp, 27 predicted proteins | sample S1TSphgellanicum_2_FD_89695 | JGI IMG/M metagenome (GOLD analysis project Ga0116231, IMG submission 89695) | Host-associated microbial communities from peat moss isolated from Minnesota, USA - S1T2_Fd - Sphagnum magellanicum MG | ecosystem: Host-associated > Plants > Peat moss > Unclassified... | reverse complement strand
CTCGGAGTCGTTGCAGTTGTATTCATGTTAGCTGGCTCCTGCTTCAGCCTGGAGGAACAAGACTGGTGGCCGGGAGAACCGTCGTCTTCATCGTCGCCGTGTTTCTGCCCTAATTCCTGACCATGATTGCTATCATTGCAGCCATCTTCTTTAGTGCACTCTTGTTCTTCGATACCCGCGTGAATAATCTCATGACTCTCATGCTCCACGTGCTTCCCTGCGAAAAGCACGCAGTTGGAGGTGAAGAATCGATGGAAAAGCATTTTTAGGGTTTAGGTTTAGGGTTTTGTCATAGAAAAAAATTGAGGAGCATTCATCAACTCATGCAGCACAAGCATGTGGAGACATGCTGCTGATCAGGATCTCTATAGTCTTTTGTTAAATTGACAAAATCTCTTCTTGCAGATCTGGTAATATGTATGTGGAGTTTTGCATGCATCTAGTACCGTCTCCTTTGTCATTGTGGTGCGTCTTGTGGGGATTCTTTTTCTTGTAGTCATCGTGGGTGATCATGTGGGGGGTTATGTGATCACTGCTGCTTGCTGCAGGATGCTGATGGCTGTGGTTTTCATGATGGCCATGTTGTCCAACCCCACAATCATGTCCAAGCATGAAGATCATGGCTAGGTTTACCAAAAGCCCAACACTTGCAATGCCAAACATGAGGCGGCCATCCACCAGTTGAGAGGGATCAAATAGTCTGCGGATTGCTTCGTAAACCAGGATACCTGTAAGCAGCCAAATGAGTTGAATGGAGAGAAGTGCACCCAGAATCTCCAGCCGGTAGAACCCGAAACTCTGGCTCGGGGTTGCTTCCCATCCTGCTGCACAAATTGCACAAAGAGAGATAACAAATCCAGCAATGTCTGACAGTAAGTGAGCAGCATCAGCAAGAATTGCAAGGCTGTTTGCCAATACCCCTCCTACTGTCTCCACTACCATGAAGATCAAGCAAAACACTACAGCCTTGCCAAGCTTCCGTGATGACAATGCTCTTTGTGCAGCATCTTCTGCAAGGGCTCCAGGGCTCGCCAATCCACACCTGGCACTGGCACACTTCATTCTTGCTCCAGTGTCCATCATCTGCACCTTCATCTAGTCCACAATGCAGAGTACCTCAAGATGATTAGCCTCCCAATTTTGCCCTTGTTATATACAGTTGCTTCCTCATGCTTGAATCCTGCAGACTTATCCATCTCTCAATCTGCCGATTCCTCTGCTGATCCATAATCAGCCTTGGCTCAATAAATCTCCTAAATTCCAATTCCCAAAAGCTGTTTCTTCCTCATCCAAATCTTCATTCATGCACTTATGTGACGTGACCCAAGAAGAAAATGAGCTTCCTCTAAATCCACAATGCCAAACTTGTAAATCCCTTTTTTGCACTCAGCCTAATCTCGTAATTGTCTCATAAGCTCATGCAAGTCATCCTCAAATCTTTCATTCTTGGAGAATCATGTGTGACCAATGAATCCAAGCTTCAGACTCTAAGATCCACAACGTCTGTAGTTCACTTAATTTTTAAGCTTTTGCATTGCTTCATCTCCTAATTTCTCACAACTTGCTCATGCTGCTTCCTCAGATCCTGATATCTTTCATTCTTGGAATCATGAACTCCATGAATCTGAGCTTGAATCCTCTAAGCCACAAGACCTAGATGTGGACTCAATTCTCTGCCTCCTCATCCTAAAACCCTTCTCCTTCTTCTTCCTTCTACCACAATGCCTGCATGTGAAAACAAAACACTATCTGCGCTTGTTCTTAATCTCCAAACATGTTTACTCCTCCCAAAACTCCTACAAAAAATCTCTTCTTTTCAAGCTCCACTTTTTTTTTGCATTTGTGATTTACTGAAAAAATGTTTGCAATTGTTTGTGATTACCTACCTGAAATGTTTTGCACAATTGGGGAAATTGCAAATCCAAAGATCTCAAGCCATTGTAACTAACAATCGATACAATTTACAATTGGGAAAAGACTTTCGCAAACTTGGGTCTATAATATTAACATGTGAACACAGACACAATCTATGCTTGTTCTTATGGCCAAACATATTTTCTCCTCCAAAATTCTCTTATTTTCAAGCTCCATTTTGTTGCTTTTGTGATCACCCAAAAATGTTTGCAATTGTGGTTACCCAAGATGTTTGCACAATTGGGGGATGTGCAAATTCAAAGATCTCAAGATTTAACTAACAATTGATACAGTTTCTAATTGGAAAGAAACCTTTGCAAACTTGGGTCTATGATAATATAACACTTGATAAGACTCTTCAAAATCCATTGGGTATGTTATGAATTAGAAACTTTTGGAATCCAAAAGGTGTAATCTCTTGAAAGCTCAAACATGATCATATGGTTTCAATTGGGAAATGTATTTCAAGTCCAAAAGGTCTGATCTTTTAAATACTATCCCTTCCTAAAAGTTCATATGTTTTCCATTTGTAGATGTTTCAAATGTGAAAGGTGATTTTTTTGGTATGCAAAAAGTGAAAAATAATTTGGATATGAAAGACTAGATGAGACAACCTTTCATGCAATTTGAAATTTTGAAATTTTCAATATTTTTATATTCTAAAAACTGTTCAGTAGTTCTGATTCATTTGAGAAGTTTTGTCTGTTTTGGATCAGGATGTAGTTTCTGAATTTTGAATGGTTGAATGCATTATATCATTATTGGACCGCCTCTTGAGAAACATATTTTGAATCATTTTGAAAGAATTGTAGATAACTCTTAGTAAGGATTGGAAATTCTGTTTATTCTAGTAGGCTTATGTATGCTTGAAATACTCTAAAAATAAAATGGAAAAAAATCAGTTTTTTAAGAAGCACAAAGAGAACAAAAAAGAAATTTTAATCTTGTTTTGATTTAGGCTTAGAATTTATATCTAGCTCATTACGCAAATACATATCCCCTTTATATTCATGGACCAATATTTTATTAAAAATTCAATTGAATTATAATAACATAGTGAATATTTGTTTCCAATCCACTTAGGAAATGGAGTTGTACTCTATTAGTGGAGGACTTTGACTTAACACTAAATCCTAAATTTCATCCAAATTATCGGTTACAAGCTATTATACTACTGGTAGTAGACTTGTGGAATCAAGACCAGTCCAATTGGTTATTGAACAACTTTAGGGTTTTGGGTTTTAGGCTTTTCACTAAGGCTACTGATGGATGACGACCCTTGTCTTCTTGGCTTTGCATTTGTGAAGAATGATGGTGATGCATTGGCAATCCTATGTCATTTGAGAAGTTTTAATAATGTGCAAGCACAACTCTATCTTTTCTTTTTCTAGCTTGTTGTTTGTGGCTGAAAATCTGGTGATGATGTTGGTGTTAAGAATATGTTGATGGAGATAAGGTCAAATGGAGGAGATAAATGGTGTGAGGGGATTATGACAAGGGGTCTTGATTGTTAATGTGAAGAGATGGGCATTTGTGGTTTTTTTCCTTGGTTGTGGAGAACTATTTGAAGCTTTATATCCTTTTTTTACTTTTATTGCACAAGATGCAAGACCGAGTGGAGATGGGCCAAAATAGAAATTTGGGAATTGTGTTATATGTTCATTAATTGTGCATAAGGATAGAGATGATGAATGGTTCTAGGTTCATGGTTTGCCATGTCCCATTAATTGTTAAAAAAACATTAAAAAGGCAATGGGGATGGGAGGTTTGAATTCTATTTTTGTAATTGTTTATTTGTTGTGAGGAATTGTGCAGTATGGATAAGGTAGTAAGTTCAAGAGTCAAATTGGATTGTTGGAGTGTGTAAGTTTTAGGTGCGGATGATGATTTTTGAGAGAATTTTCTGTGAGAAGGATTGCATACTAGGGGTTTATTGTAACATTGGGGAATGCAATAAGTTTATAGATTTAGGTTTAAAAGGAGATGGAAGCCTAAAAAGAGGTTGTGGGCAAAGGCAAATGCATTGTTCAATGAATGTAAATGATTTTGGCAAAGGTGGGATGATACCTGGAAAAGAAGACCATAGAATTGTACATTGAATGTTTGATTCATTTCTATGTGGAAAGTTTGTAATGTGTGTAGTTACATACATCACATCCATTTTTTAACAAATCTTGTCAATGTGGCTTTGAAGTGTTTGTAGTTGGGAATTGTGTTTGGAGAATGTGTACTCTCTTAGAACATAAAGATGTTTTGAGGGAGGTGGCTATATATGTTGATTTTTTGTTCATTTCTTGAGGTTTCATGCCACTTCCATTTTGGCATCAAAGCTTTATCATGTGAGTAGGTTTGTTAGATCTAGTATTGATGCACCATGGTGATAATATATGTGAAGGAAGAGATAAATCCTTGTAGGAATTGGTTGCAAAAGACAAAGATAGGAGAACACAAAATGTTTGAAGCAAGAAACAAAAATCTTAAGGACAAGGAAATATGAATGCATAGATTTGGGAGTTTGTTTTGAATGAATTGGTTGTACATGTAATTTTTTGTTCATTATTTGAAATTTCATGTCATTTCATTTTTGTTTATAATCTTGTTCAAAGGTTTGCAAGTTGAAAATGAATGCAAACCAATGCTAGTTAGTTCAAGGAAACTAGCCACAAGTTTTAAATTGCCTCCTCTTGAAAATGGCCTTCAAGCATCTTAGGCATGTTTTCAAATTTAATTATTTACAATTTGAAGTGTTAAATTTCAAAGTTCAAATAAGATCCATTATCAAAACAGCTACACCTAGATATATTACCCTTTTTTTGGGCCCCCAAAAATATTTTTCACATTCAAGATGATTTATTAAGTGATTCTCAAGCCCCATCCATAAATATGAAAACAAAAATAAATAAAAGATGCGACACTACATAAATAAAATCACTTTGACAAATCATTTAGTTAGTATATTATGGAAGCATTACATCTTGACATGTAAATATATATTGTCATAGTGCCAACTTGTGATCTCAAATTGGCATAGACTTCACTATTCTTCATTCAAAAATTGTTGTGCAAGGCACCAATGGAAATGCTCATATATTAATCTTAATAGGCCATGTGGAATAACAAATGGTTGAAGGATTGGAACTATGTATTTTTGTTGCATAGCTATGGGTATCTATTTTTTTGTCTCACGAACATTTAATCACATATCTACCTTTGATGCATATATAATATGCCATAGTGATAATTCTTATCATGGGTTTTACACATTCACAAAACTATGCATAAAATATTGAACATCTTTTCACCAATCTTCTAATTTTTAACCCTAAAATTATACAACAAGCTTCATTTTAGTTAAATGAAGATGTCTTCAATAAGCCCTAAACACCCACTTAAATAAAATGAAATTAAACAAGAAATTTCCTAAAGTCTTACATTTTCTCTGATTCGCTATGTGACTAATCATGCACATTAAATTATGGGATGACTTTTTTAGTGACTCATGTAACTTTAATCATGCACATTAATTTGTGCCATGACTTTTATAATGACTCACCCAAATTTAACATGCGCATTAATTTGTGCCATGACTTTCCCAATGAAACACCTATCTTGAAGCATGCATATTAATTTGTGCTATGATTTGTTGATGATGACTCACTATGAGTCATACATAAACCATTATTAATTTATAACACCTCACCACCTAATTTAATGTTATATATTTTAACTCCTTAGGTAGTGTAAGGGGAATATGTAAGCAAAATAAAGACTTAATAGGTAAGCAATTTGACAATTGATTCAAACTGAAACATATGGTAGTTGTTTTTGAATTTTTATTATTCCAAATGAAGATTTGGAAGGAAATGGGGCAACATTTCCTTTCCTTGTTATTGGTTTGCATCATTTTTCTTTGCAAATTTTGGAGTTTTGGAAGCACTAAATTTGTGTGGTAGAATAGATAGAAGTTGAAGTGTAATCAACTACAAGGAACCAAGTTTTGCATAACTAGGTTTAGTTAGTACTTGCAAGTAAAAAACCTGTCATGATGGTTTGTGAACTTTTTGTTAATAAATTTGAAAATTAGTAGTTTACTCATCATTGTTATCCCTATTTTATATATGTTTTTTTATTGAACTAAGAGTTAATATTTACTAGGTAATTACATCAAATTAGACTATTAATCCTATCAAATTATAACCCCTCCACACCAATATGACATTTTTCTACTACAAGTTTTATTTATGTATTTAATGATTCACCAAGTCACAACCCCATTTTAAAAACTAATAAGCTTCCTTGTCCAATTCCAAACAACAAATTGTAATTATTTGGCAATGAACATGAAAATATGTGGATACATGTTTTTGTTAAGGTTAAAATAGCCTTGGTTGTGTTTCCATACCTATATGTTCACATAGGTTTACAATAGGTTCATGGAATTTGGTGGCACCCAATGTTGAACTAATGTGAAGCCTTATTTAGAAACAGGTGAATGGTTATCATAACATATTGTGTTATAAAATCCATTTTCTATTTCAATATATCAATAATGCATTAACCACCCATCTATGGTGTGGTTTTGATTTACCATAAGGTCATAAATTCAATGTTAAAAGATTTTAATTTCATGGTATATGACATTGAGGATTGAAGTAAAATAATTTAGAAAATATCAAAAGAATGAAAATTATGGTAGAACTTGTGTGACAAAGATTAATTAGATAAGTAATTAACTATGGGGTGGGGGGGTTGGGGGGGGGATGTGGTTAATCATCCATAAGACAATTTAGCCAAACTTGGTTATTAAAAATATGAAAGGAAAAAAAAAACCATCCTTATATTTGGCTATCCACTTGAACTATTCATAAAAATCTAGTGATTTTTATAGATTTTTATAGATTTTTTCTCAAATATTGACTTTTTTTTTGCATTAATGCAAAATTTTGCACCAAAAAAAAGGTTGGTACCCTGAAAAAAATTGGCCTGTAGAAAATAATCAAAGATGAACCTATACATCGTGTGGCTACTTGTTTTTGATGTTCTCTTGTATCATAATTCTTAACAATACATTTCTGCACTGCTTTGGATTCTTGTCCTACTCCATTAATATAAATACCAAGTAGAAATATTAACTTAAAAAATTAAATTGCTGGAGAATTTCCTTACATTATTCCAAAACTATAATTTATTACATCATACTATTCATGGGGATTAGAATTAATATATCAGGATTAAAAAAAAATGCTCAACCTTCATAAAAAATATGTCCATACATTCCATTCATAGAGTAGTCTTCTCACTCCCAGACAAGCTTCATTATTTCTACCCAAAAAACAAGCCCCCACAAAGTCTCTTGTGACAAATTTACTTCTATACCGACATGCCCTCTTACAGTTATAAGAAGTAGTTGTAACTACTTCATGTCATATCGTTATGCAGTTACAACAATTTGTCTATAATGTTAACACAATAAACTTAGTTTACATGGACCTATCAACATATTACATTTTGACAGTTCAAAAAATATTTGTTAAGATTTTGTCTAATATTCCTAATATTATTACTTTGTTGACATGCCTAAATATTTCCCTTACATTATCTCCCTCCTAATGATGTAGTGTCCCCACACAACTGCATAAGTTCTAGCACTTTACAACTATCTTCCTACTTCACTACATATCCCTAACTCCTAGGACATCCTAATTTGGCATAGAATACTAACTATGCTGGGGTTAGAAAGTTGTCAATTTCATTATCTAAAGATTAAGTTCCTTCCTTGGTACATGTAATCCATTGCCTTCAAAGGCATTTGCCGGTCTGATCGATCTTCATAGGGTGTGATAAACACTGTTGGTAATGAATGATCTTACCAACACACAATCGTTTAGATAGTCTTTCCACCAAGTGCCACGTCCTTAAGATAGTTGCTCGTGTAAATAATTTGTCAACTCCCAAGTGTGCTTCTCGAACAAAGTATTTAATCAGTTCATTCTCGGTAATCTTCTAAATGATAGAAGCCACAGTGTGATCTACAACATCGATGAAACAAGCTAACTCATGACGATTACTCTTGACTTGCTCCCAGTTTTCGAGTTGGTCCTTGGCTCTACTCCCAACATGGTCTGGTACAGTTTCTATTCATGTCATAGCAAAAATGGGTTGGCTAAATGTAGAGGTTTGATGACCACAGTAGTAATTGTCATATGTAATCTCTAGTTTATAATAATGTCATAAAACATAGAATCCTAAACACCCTACCTCAAATTCCAGGGCCCTATATCCTCTAGGTTGATGGTACTAGATATAGCAACACACAATGTTATATGCTAGATACTCTCTCCACTCCATATCATCTATTGCCCACATGGAAAGAAACTAGTCATCTATGATGTGTGCTCCCAACATAGGTGGTGCTACTCCTACCTGTAGACAAATTTGGAAACAATGCACCAAGTACTACATCTCAAGAGCAGGAATTACTTGCATAATGTATTCCATTTCTAACATCATGTGAAACATATCATTCTTCGTATAAGGTTTAATACCTGCTCTTTCTACTATTGTAGGATGTTCTACTTGGTGGCATAATTCCAAAAATAAGCTTCCTCACTCAAGTCTCTACTCCCTCTCCTCATGTACCAATTTCTGACCTCTAAAATCCCTTAGTTTGTTCATTAGATGTTCCCACCTAGTTTGTACATGTTTTTGCATTACTAGGTTCTTCCTTGATTGCACTCTAATAATAAAGTTGTGACAATGGAATGGCCTCATTTTCATCAAATATATCCGCTATATTTACATCTATAGGAATCTGTATCCCCTTTTCGATTGTTGCAATTGATTTGCCTTCCTCCTCGACTTGCCTAACTTCTCCTTCTATGGTAGCATCATCTTTAATCTCTTCATCTAATGTTATTCGTTGATATGCCACATCCAAAACACTAACATAGTTTTTTATTTGTTCAAAGTGCCACCTCCTAAATTTAGCTTCAGCCTTTTCCAGAGCTTCCCTTAATTCAATAGGACCTTCTTCTATTAGCTGATCATACAATTTTACCTTAGCTTGGTTTGCCACATCTATAACCTCCCAATCTATGTTGATTTGTAGCTAAAGCTTCTGCACTTCAATTTGAATCATTTGTACCTCCTTTTGAAATTTGGTTGTTTTCGCCATGAGTACCTCTCGATCTTGGCAAGCTTATTCAACTACCTCCTTTTGAAAGGCTAACACACTTTCCTATTCTTGTATTGTCCTTTCCATTTCTTTTAATCTCTCATACACATTCCATTGCTTCACTTTGAGGGCTTGAATCTCCAAACTCTATTGTCTTATTTTTGCCCTAAGCAAGAGCTCTTTTTACTCTTTTACAATTTTCCTCTCTATACAAATGATGCTTCATAATTCTTTTCCTTAACGATCTATTTCAAAAATCACATTGTGTAACTCTAAATTCTTCTCTTCTATTACTCTTAGTCTTTCAACCGTTTCCTCTAATTTTTGTTCTATCTCTACTTTGGCTGATTCTCTCTATTTCACATTCGCATCCAACTAACTATTTCTTCTTTTTAACTCAAAAAATTTCATTTTAAATTGTTGTCTCTCCTTGATTAGAGATTCATTATGAGTTGCGAACTCTAGTACCTTCTCTTCCATATGCTTCTGATGTTGCTCCAACTCTTGTTTCTGTACTTGGTTTAGCAATTGACTTTCTATTTCTTCCAGTTGTTTTGCCAACACATCCTTCTTCCTTTGCAACTCTAAAATTTGTGTTGTCATAACACAAATTATATTTCCAACTTTCAGGGTTATTTCCTTGAGTTGATCAACCATAGCTCGCTTAATTCCTCATCAATATTAATGTTACTCATCTCTCCCAATTGTTTTGTTTTGTTCGATATGATAACATCATTCCCTTCTAAGCCATGATGGAATTGACTTTCCTTTGCTTGATGTGGTAAGAATTTTTGCTCACTTTATTGTGTAACTTTTTCTAGTCGTTGCATATTCCTTTGATCGTTCTATTGCAAAAAAATTGATGGTTGCTATTCATGGATTCCTTTTTCCGTCTATTACTGCAAAACTTCCTTCTCTAACAATTGATGGGATGGCTCCTTTTGTTGTTGTACCCATTATCCTTGCTAGTTGATTATCATCACCACATTGTCTTCCAACATTTGAGGTTTCTCCTCCACCATCAAATCTTCAACCACTTCTTCATCTAACATCTCTATTTCAAAAGTTTGCTCTATATTGACATTACTTAAATTCTGATCTTCTCCAATAGCTACTTCTATAACCTTGTTCACAACATTGGATGCTAAATAGGCTTATCATCATCCCCCTCTTGACGTAATGATACGTTTGTGATCACTTTGCTTGGAGTTGCTAATGAAGTTCCTTTTTTTTTCTTCCTATTTTCTAGCATAATGGCATTGACATCCACAATGATCTTCTCCTTCCACTTTTGAAGTTTCTTTTTTTCTCCTATAGCACTCTCTTGTTCCCTAACAAACAACTCCCGGTAGTAATATCCTATAATGGTCAAGGTGGGTCCAACTAGGTTGCTAGTCAACTTTCTAGCCTTGCATTGAACTACTACCAATTCATTCTGTAACTTCTAAGAAAACCATGTTGCCTATCGCAACCTTAGCCTTGGGCTCGTGACCAAGGCAAGGGCTTGCAAGGTTGCGGGCCGAGAAGAAGCCTGGGGTCACATCTCATGTTCCTGGGAATGCAGGAGAATGTGAGAGAGTGAACCTTCACACTCCCAAGGCAACTCCAAGTGGGAGTTCGAGTCCCGAAGGACTCCCGAATCTTTAAGGAATGATTGCAGGGATCAAAACCCGTTGGTTTGAAGAGTTCTTTATATCATTAAAAAGCTATTGAAACGTAAATGTTTAAAATGGGCTCGCATCACCCATTTGGACATCTGAAACACAAGTTATGGCCAAAAGAAAGGTTGGGAGTCAAACTGGCAATTTGACTCCCGACCACTAAAAGTTGGGAATCGACCCGATTTCCTTGCGTGCAAGTGGCATGCGACATACTGTTGGAAAGCTCTTGACAAGGATTATAACTTTGCTTCAGACTTCATCTCAATCAGAGATCTGCACACAAAGTTATGAGGCCCCAAAGTCACAGAAGTCCCAACTTTGGCAATTTCGGGACTCCCATTTGGGAGTCCCAAAACAAAAAGCCATTTGGATGTGGGCCTTGTGGAGAGGCACAAAGTATACTATAAGGGGGAAGGTGGTGGCTTCCCCCAAGTTCGGGCCGTGGTGAGTCTTGTGAGTTCGAGTTTGCCCGTGGTTCATCCTAGCTGACGCACTCCCAAGTCCCTTGTTAGACCCAAAAGGGATCTAGCTATGTCAAATTACGGAAGTAGTTTGGGACTTGGAGCCGCTCTTAACTTCCAACACTAAAAGGGGTAAAGGGGGCATGCTAAAAGTTCTGAGATTAGACTAGGAAGAGGGACAAGCTTACTTAGTTATCGGTCCTGCATCCAAATCCAACCAACAAGTTGGTTAGAATTCATTCTGCACCTTTTTGGTGTTGGGACAAGCCACGGGCAACTTGGATTCACTTGACTCACCACGGCCCGGACTCGGGGGAAGCCACCACCTTCCCCCATATAGTATTCTCTGCAACTCTCGATGGAGGCTACATTCAAATGGTTCTTTTTCCCGGGACTCCCAAGGAGGAGTCCCGAAACTGTCCTGAGTTGGAATCCCAGAACTTTGGGAGCTCATATCTCCTGGCTCCAACCTCCGATTGGAATGAGGTATGAACCAAAGTTGTAGCTCTCCTCGAGAGCTTTCCAACGCTGTGTTGCACTCTTTCAGCAAACGTCGGGAAGAGGTCGATTCCTGACTTTTAGTAGTCGGGAGTCAAACTGCCAATTTGACTCCCGACCCTTTCTTTTGCCCATAACTTGGGCTGTAGATGTCCAAATGACACATGCGAGGACATTTTGGGCATCTACACTTCAAGACCTTTCTATTGATATAAATAACATCTCAATGCGAGGTGTTTTGACCCTTGAACTCGAGCTCTGAGTTTTTGAGAGTCCCGGAGGACTCCAACTTCCCACTTTTGGGATGTGAGTTTCATCCTCACACTTATCCCAAAGTGGGGTTGTGACACTAGCATCAAAAGTGCTTCAACTATGCACTAACCAACTTGTTGTTTAGTCTGTACAAATTCGAATGAGTGATTAAGTGTTTATCATTCTTCCTAGTCCCATCCCGGAGTTTCAGCATGCCCCTCTACCCCCCAAAGTATTGTGAGCCAAGGAGCATGCCTCGATTCCTTGTTCTTCTGTTGTTTTCACTTTAGACTCACATTTGGAGTCTATCAAGGAGCCAAGGGGCGTGTCATTGCCCAATTCACTAATTCTTTTTCAACAATTAACATCATAGAAACTAAAGAACCAGGGGCGAAATTATTGTCTTGACGAAATGTCAGGATCTCCATCAATGCTTTCAATCTTCCGGCTCTTACCTTCCCATTTGCTTGGGCAATTAGATACCCTAATTTGATAACATAATGATCTTGATGTGTACCTACAAAATAAGTGGCATCAACACCATTGAACCCCTCTTGTGATCCTGCCATTAATCCTTTGCAAAGTAATTTGAATACCTTCACTATGCCCTCTTCACTTATGTTAATTTGTCATCCTTGTAACTTAACATATTGATCATCATAGTTGAAACTGCAAATCAACTCTTTCACCAAAGGTTCGTTGATGTGAGTCCAATCAAGTTTCTTCGACGATGCAAGACCCACCTTTTTAGCCCATGCTCCTTCCTGAGTGTTTAAGGCCAAAATACTAGCATGAGTACATCCCAAGAAAGTAACATTCCCTAACTTAACCATAATCAACAACTTCTCTACCGATTTGATCCTTCGTCGTTTAGTACTTAAAGAAATCATGCAAACATCAGTTTCACATTCATGTTTCCTCTCTTCAACCTTAAAAACTTGCTCCTTATGGAAATCGAACTCCTCATTCCAAAAAATAGTAATATAGCGCTAGTAAGGTGGTTTTGGCAATTCTTTGTATATCCTTGCAAAGAGATAGTTGAACCCTAATTGTAATATTGCAATTTCAAAACAATGTTGCTTCCTTGGAGTGTTAGGAACCAACCTCTTATATTGTTTCTTCTAAGGTACTCCTAGATTTGTAGTTAGGTCTCGTCATGTCTAGGAATTTGTTTTTCGCACTCTTGCTTGAAAATCTCTGAAAGTCTCCTTGTGGTAAGGCAATTTCTTTGCAACGTTGTTTATTCCTTCATTTTTTCCCTTTAAAGTAAGAGTTGAGTGCTCCTTTACTTTTGGCCTTTACAGGTATTGTTGCTTCAAGGCTATTGTCTCCACTATCATTCGACTTTTCTCCATTATCTTCTACATTGTTTCCTTGTTCACAAACAACTTTTTGCCTACTTGATCCTATAGAACTAAATACAACTTGTCTTCTTTCATATTCTTCATATACTACTTTACCACCAAACTCGCCTATAGTGGGTTTGAACCAAATTGTATATGGCTCTACACAACTCTCAATTTTGTTTTGATTTTTTTGTGTAGAAATTTCTTTAGCTTGAGCGTTTCACTCACTCACACACTCATTATCTCTTCTAGAACATTTCTTCCACAAGTACTAACGATGCTTGATTTTTTTCAACTCTATTAACTTTTCAAGATTCAATAAAGTTTGCAAAAGCCATATTAGTCATAGTTCATTTAATGGTGTTTTCAACATCCTAGTAATAGCCTTTTTGTTTTTCCTTGTGAGGTCTAGCTTATGTGGTTGTAATAAATTTTCTTTATAACCTCTTTCTCTCAGGGCATAGTTGGTAAGGTATAATAATTTTTTAAAAAAAATTTGGTTTTGTAATTACTACTTTTTGCTTTTCTCTCATTATTTCTTGACTTCTCTTCCTCTACTCAAAAATATTCATCGTCTATGATTTTAGGTATGGAATCTATCCATGAGAGTTTTTTAGGTTTGGGCACAAGCCTAAATGAAGTTTTAGGTTTAGTAGTTGGAGATTTGTTCTAGTGGTACCTACTAAGATATCTTTCAACATAGACATTGACCGCCATAATGTCAACTATTAAATTTTTGGAATGATATTCTTTTAACTTGTTGATATTTATTCTCTTTACCTCATCATCGCCTAAAGTAGTTAATTCAACAGTGTTATTATTAAAAGCTTTACATCACAAATTTATAAGCTTCATGGGTTCATTTTCGTGCAAAATTTGTTATTTCATGGGTTTGTGTTGTTTAAACACAAATGTCATGCATTATTTAAACACAAAAGTTGTGTGCATGACTTTTGTGTGTAAACAACATGAATAGACGTACAACATCCGTGTCTGAACAATATGAACAAACATATAACATTCATGTTTAAACAATGCACATGACATCAATGTTCAAACAATACAATTAGATGAATGACATATGTGTCTTACATATAAACCTATGAAAAAGAAATTTCGCATGACTACTATTGCCAAATCATGACCCATGAAGTTTGTGATGTATGTACTTTATAAGGACCCTTCCAAGGTAACTTAAATTTACCTCCTTTGATTTTAGTTGTTTTAGGCATCCATAAAATTAAATCACCTTCACAGATACTTTTGAGTTTCCTTTTGTCATCCCAATTTTCCTTCTTGAATAATTGTATATGATTAATATTTTCATCAGCACGCCAATGTTCTTCATCCAATCAGACTAGATTTTCCATTCTTACATGGATGGCCCCACTTGATCAAGATCTTTTGTCAATATATCCCTAATTCTTTTGGTGGGGACCATAAATTTAGCAAGCATAATGGGTTGAGTGCCATAAACCAATTCAAATAGTGTAAACTATGTAATAACTTTATATGTTGTTCGATATGCCCATAGTGTTGTGAAAATCATAACATCCAAATCGATACATTAACATCAACTAATTTAGCCAAAATCTTTCCCAAGGTTTTATTAATTGATTTAGCCTATCTATTCCCTTGCGGATAATAGGTGGTTGACTTGTGATGTACAATCATAAGTTCCTCCACTGATACTTCAATGGTTTTATTAATGAAATGACTTCCTTGATCACTAACAAAGTGGGTGGGACATCCAAACCTAATTATAATGTTTTCATAAATGAATTTGGTTGTGTTTTTTGTTGTGTTATCGCTAAGAGCCTTAGCCTCTACCCATTTAGTGGTGTAGTTAGTGGCTACAATGATATATTGGTTACCAATATTCTTAATTATGGGTTTGATAGGTCCCATAAAATTTAAACCCCATTTCATAAAAGGTTCAAATGCCATAACCGGTTTGAATGGTCCTTTGCCACTTCACCACATAAGTTATAATCGTTGATAGATGTCACATCTTTGGCACAAGTTGACAACGTCTTTATGAATTGATGGCCACCAATAGCCTATTGACATAAGTTTTTTTACTGTTGTATTGTTACCATAATGACCTCCAATTGGCCCTTCATGGAATTCTTCCAAGATTTTAGAAGCTTTAATAGGTGTTAAACACTACCTCAACACTCCATTTGGTCCTAGTTTGTGCAAATGGCCATCATGTAATGTGTATGGTTTTGTTTTAATCACCCATCAGCTTCAATCTTCTTTGGGCATATTGTTGTCAAAATAACCCTTCTTGAAATAATGAATTCTTTCTCCATACCAATCAATTTCTATACCAAACAGTTGGGCATTCGACAATTGATCTTCAACTCCAATAGTTAATTCTCCATGATTAATTCTAGATAATGATCAGGTAAAAAATGCACCCGACTTGGCTTAAATATTACTTTGAAATCAATTTTTTGTAATAATAATAGCCATCTAGCAATTTGGCTAATGACTATTGGTTTATTAACCAAATATAACAAAGCTTGATGATCCACAAAAAATGTGAAATTATTTCCCAAAAGATAATGTCTGAATTTTTTCACAACATAAATCATTGCTAAATATTTCTTTTTCAATAGTTGTATAGTTCTTTTTTGCACTGTTCATTAATCTATTGGCATAGTAAATTGGTCTATCAATAGTCTTATTTGGGTTTTGACTTAACATGGCTCCAAGTGCAAAATTTGATGCATTTGTATCCACATGGAATTCCAACTTCAAGTCAGGTATAATAGTACAAGTAGGCATGTCATAGATGCCTTCATCCATTCCCAAAACTTGGCACATGCTTCTATCCACACAAAAATTTCATCCTTCTTTAATAATTTGCACATTGGTGTTGCCTTACTTGCGAAGTCTTGGAAATAGTGTCGATAAAAACCAATTGCTCCTAGGAATCATTTTATTTCTATTGGATTAGTAGGTGTTCGCATAGTGGTAATTATTGTAATCTTATGTGGATCCATTAACAAACTATCATGACATACTACATGTCCAAGCAATGTTCTTGAATTTGCACAAAATGCACATTTTTCAAGATTAAGGGTAATCCCATTTAACCTTATGTTCTTCAAGGCATTTTTATAATTGTTCTAGATGATCTTTTGTTTCCATATATACTAAAATCATCTAAAAACACTTGCATAAATTTGTTTAAATAAGTTTTAAACATTTTTATTACTACTTTTTGGAAAATAACAAGAGCATTACATAACCCAAACGACATAACGTTGTAGGCATAAGCGCCCCATTCTAAGATGAATGTTGTTTGTCTTTGTCTTCTTCGGCCATTTTAACCTGGTTATAATTGCTATAACCATCCATAAAAAAGAACATCTCATGTCCAACTACAAAATCTAGGACAAAATCCAAAAAAGGTAAAGGAAATGGATCCTTTTTGGTTTGGGCATTCAATTTGCAATAATCCACACATATTCATAACTTCCCATTTTATTTAAATACAATTACTAAAAGAAATAACCATTGTGTAATTTCAGTGGGATAAATAAATCCAGCATCAAGTAGTTTGTCTAGGTTTTCTCTCACTTTTAATGCGTAATTTTGGTTCATTCTATATTATCTTTTCTTAATTGGTTGGGCATTAGCCACTAACTCAATTTTGTGTTCACAAATTTCCCCAAGTATTTCCTTCAAATCTTTGTAACTCCAAGCAAAAACATCACGGTAATTAACTAATAATTTTTTGGTTTGTGCTTGAAAGATATTGGTAAAACTACATTAATAAGTACCTCCTAAGGATCTTCTTCACTTCCTAAGTTTAGTCTTTTCAACTCAATTGTGACTGTCCATCTTATAATTTTTTAATTTTTAATTGTCACATTGATAAATTCATCCAGTATCAAGACTTCTCTAGGTTGATGTTGATAAAAATAAACTAGATATTCTGGTTTTTCTTTTGGTCGAAGATGCCACAATTAATCTTTAAAAAAAATTATAACACTTCTAGTGTCATTTCTCCTATAGGCCACAACTAAGGCACTGTATTATAGAATTGCTCTTCCTCTTCATTTGACAATCCTTCTTCTCAACCATAACCATCATCAACATATTTTGGTCTTTTTGATGGTTTTCTAGTAATTTTCTTGATTGTATTCACAATCACTGTCTTTTTTCCCATAGTGATGGTAAGGGTACTGTCACCCCAATTATGATTTGCCTTTGCCTATTTCAACCGAGGCCTTCCCAAAAGCATTGAATATTTTTTTGTTCCACTTTCCATGTTCAACATTGTAATAAAAATTTCGTACTCACATCCAGCCAAATCAAATTTCAAATTCCTTATTAATCCAATTGGCTACACCTTTCTCTGGTCATCCATCTTTACTACAAAAGGAGTTAGTTTGGGTCTTCTCAATCCAAGCTTCTTCCTCAAACTCTTAGAGATAATATTCACATTAGATTTGCCATTGAGTAATACATCTCTAATTCCAAATTTCCCAACACGAATTTGAACAATTAATATGGCTTCATCAAAATCTTCTATTTTAGTTGCTATGACTTTACAAACATTAGCAATATGAGCTTCTTCCATTTTCAATAATGACTTTGTCATAATTTCTCTTAATTGAGGAAAAATATCTAATAATTGTCCTAATTTCACTTCTATATTTGAATTCATCACAAATTCTGGTAATTCACCACTTTTTTTCTCCATTTGATCAATAGTGATTTTTTGTGGCAACACATTTCGTTTTGCCACTAGACTTCTTTTTAGACAAGTCAATTCTTCCTTGTCTAAGGTCAAACCCATCCATCCTCTTCACTGACAATTGGCTTGTTGATACTCATTGTCAATTTGCCATTAACACCCGTTAATTCACTCTTCCTTTTTAATAAATTCAATTCTTTTAATGACACATCTCTGTGTGTCAACATGTCAATTCTTGTCGACTCAACATGTACATCACCTTCCTTGGTCACTTCAACTAACCTCTTATCATCCTTCATCAAGTCGATTTGATGCATCAATTGTAGTAATTCCTCTCTGTTCAACCCTCTCAGTTGAGTAATTGACTTGGCTAGTTCCAAATCAAGTGAAACATCCCTACACATTTATAATGGTTTATCTTCCACTTTTTCTATTATCTATAGTTCATTAATTACATCCTTGTGAAGCAATTTCTCCTTCTCCCATTTGATTCAATGTCTTTTGGTGGGGTTAATTTCTCTCTTTGGAAGTTCTTTAACATGCATATCAACCTTTAGCATCCTCACTTTCTATCCTCTTGTGGTCACACAAACATTCACTATTGGTTGGTCCCAATCGACCATGGCCACATTTACTCCAACTTTCAATTTGGAATTCTTCTCTTCTTCAATAAATTTTTTCCATACAAGACAATCATTCCTGACATGGCCTTCCTTTCGACAATAGAAACATCTCACAACATTTTTGACAAAATATATTGTTTTGATTATAAGCTTGTTAATTATATTAGTTATTCCAATTCAACTAGTTATTATTTTGTCAATTACAAACATTTGGTCTTATGTTATATTGTTGATCATTGTATTGATTTTGATTATTTGGTGCATTATAAATTTATAATTGTTTTTGTTCTTATGCCCTTTGTACTTCTATTTATACTACATGTACTAGTATAATCTTTCTCAAAGGACAACTTCCACTCACAACCTTACTAGGACATTGATCTATATTATGGTCACTTGCCCTGCAAATTCTACAAAATTTCATTAACAATTTGCATTCTTTTGTGAAATGGCCTTCATTAAAATAATTTTGACAATACATTCCTCTTCTTACTGTGTCCAAATCTATTTTCTTAGATTTCTTTTTAATCTTTTTTTCATGATGCTCATCTTCTTGTCAAAGTCGTCAGATTCATCACTATTAGAATCATTTTGACGATATTTCGCCATATTTTTCCGTTTCATGGGTAGTTTTTCTTCTATTATAATTACAGATTCAACTATTTATGCTAGTGTTCTTCTACACATACTCCTTTCGTGACCTTCTTGAAAAGCTTCTCTCAAATAGATATCATTTGGTTGTTGAAGAATTAACAACACATAGTTAGAGGAATCTATTGTAATAGTCTTCCACTAGCTCATATTTCTTTTGTTTCATGTATCATAAAATGGCAACTACTTGCCCTTCAATTATGATCTCACTAAATCGGGTTATAAAAGCATGTTGCACTTCCACCCATGTCACTACTAGAAAAGTTGTTTCATACCTTCCAAACTAGTTGGTGGTTCTTCCCATCAAAGAATTTGGAAAATATTGTAATTTGTGGTTGTCAATATTTTTTTCAATTAGGCACACACTTTAGTCAATTGTCGAATGTGTAAAATTGGACCTTCATTATCGTGATATTTAGGTAGTTGTATGTGCAAGGCATTTGCAAAAGGTATTGCCATAACGAGTGGAAGATTTTTTAGTGGTGTGACAGTAGTTAGTGGTGGATTTAGAGGAATTCCAATCTTGATGCGTTCGGGGCTCTAAAGGAATAGTTTGAATAATTATTTTCCAAAAGCCTCGTTAGTTGCGTTGCTACTACTAACTTCTTCTCTTACATTTTCTTCTGACCATTTTCTTAATATTCGCAACCATCCTTCTTATTTGACCCAATTGAATGTTCCAAAAGCATTTAATGTCACCTTTGGAGTTCTTAGCATGCATCAACATTCCTTTCATCATGATGTTCGTGCATTTCATTTGATGTTCTAGTTTCGGTGGATTGTTGAGTATTTTCATTGGGTGAACCATTCATTTTTTTCACTTATTGTTTATATTGTTGCTATTTCTACTTCTTCTTCAATGGGATGAAGTATTTAATAACTATTAGAGGGACTAAAAATATTTCTAAACCCTTTCCATTTAGTAAATTTCTTTACTTGAACACCTATTTCTCTAAATTTTTCTACCTTAGTAGCTATGTCTTTTGCTTCATCATCATTCTATTTTCTCCAATCTCTTAATCTATTTTGCTCTTCTACTTCCCTACTTTTATCCATCATGGGTTCCTAAAAATTCCCATTTCCTTACTACTACCATGTTTTCTTTCTTTAATTTTCTATTTCTTCAATATTTCTTATATGGATCTGCAATAATCATTGTAGACCATAATTCTTTTGATTAAATTTTTTCTGGACAATCTTCTTCATTCCCTCTTAATCTCATTGCATACTCAGACCTTAAAAAATCTAAGAGTCCATAACAGATTGCATGGTATCCATTTCTCTACCAAAACATTAATATTTGGTTTTGTAAACTCATTTATATCATGAAATTTGATAATATGATAGGTTGCTACAACTTTCTTAATTGGAATAAACGTCAATAAACATACCATTATTGGTAGCCATCTCCTATATTTCGTTAATTGTGTAGTGTCAATTATTAGTATTTTTAGTTGTATGCACCATACTTTTGTTCCCCCATGTGATTTTTTTTTTATTAGTTCTTGAACATTCTCAGGCAATATTTTGAATTTTTCAACAAAGTTTCCCCATGTATCAAATCTTGGAACCTTTCTTGGTGTATACAAGTAATCTAGAAAATTCCAACCATATTTATTGTGAAGCCTTAATCTTTCTTATCCTTCACTAATTGTTATAGTTTTTTAACCATTCATGGCTCCCTCTCTTAATAGCCGTCATTATCTACCATCTCTTGAACCATCCCTAATATATGTTGTAGTAATCAAAGAAAATAATAGATTTAGCCATATCTTGTTCATAATAAATGAACAAATTAGGAAAAGCTATGACATGCTTAACACCCATAACAATCATTTTATTTGCTCTATTTTCTTCTTTATCGACTTTATAAACTTTTAACAATTTTGTAAATCCACAAGGGAGAATTATATAGAGTACATGAATTAGACAAAATCCTAAATCTAACTCGTCTACTTCAACTTTCCCCTCTTCATTTTCCATTAATTTAATTGCATAAAGAAGGATCACATAACCTTTTTCTTTAGTTTTCTCCAACAACAAATTAAATTAGATTCCCAAGCATGCTCACCAAATGTTAGCGATACATTTTTGCACCACTTTGGATTCTTGTCCTACTCCATTAATATAAATACCAAGTAAAAATATTAACTAGGACAACTAAATTGCTGGAGAATTTCTTTACATTATTCTAAAACCACAATTTACTACATCATACAATTAATGGGGATCAAAATCAATATATCAGGATTAAAAGAAAATGCTCAACCTTCATAAAAAATATGTCCATACATTCCATTTGCAAAGTAATCTTTTCACTCTCAGACAAGCCTCATTGTTTCCACCCAAAAAACAAGCCCCCACAAAGTCTCTTGTGATAGACTTACTTCTATACCGACATGCGTTTTGGCAGTTACAAAAAGTACTAATAACTACTTCGCATCATATCATTATGTAATTACAATAATCTGTCACTCATGTCGACACAATAAATTTAATTTATGTGGACCTATTGACCTATTACATTTTGACAGTTCAAAATATATTTATTGGGATTCTGTCTAGTATTCCTAATATTATTACTCTTTCGACATGCCTAAGTATTTCCCTTACAATAATACTTAGATATGTGAAATTGATGTTTTGATTAGGGTTGCAGTTTTGAAATTAATAAAAAAATAAAAAATGTTTATGTTTGAATAATTAACTAATTGTTAAGTGCCTGCAAAACCTGACCTTAACCTTAAATTCCAACCCTAACTTGAACCTTAATCCGAAAAAAATGAAAGTACGCAATAGACATGTTACTGATATAGTAACTCTAACCACTGTTTTTTAAATAAATTTTGTGATGTTGCTCAAATGGCAATTGTCCATGCGTATATTAGCCAAATTTGACAATATTGAAAATATGAAAGTAGAAAATATGAAGCACCCTTTCATATGTAAACAATTGTGGCAATTTCTGGCGATTTTTTTGGGGGGAAAAACAAGGAGTTTGTGACAGAATTTTCTTTTCAAAATATCTTTTGCAAAATGGCGAAAACTCACCCACAAAAAAACCACTGAGTCTAACCTTCCACAACTAATTTCTAATCCCTCCTCCATCACATGACATGGCAAAATTTAGGTGATTTACTTTCATTTTTTCTGAAGATTTTCTTTCAAAAGAAGAGAAGGGGCTCAATTACTAGTGCTTCCTGATGAAATTTCAGTATTGCAATTTTTTTTTGGCACACAATGCGTTCAAATTTCACAAAGATTGACCGTAATTAGATGGTTCTGGTGGAAGAGATTTAAGCATTGACCTCAAGAAGATTTTACCCTAGTGGCTGGCTGACTGTTTGCTTTATGGGCATGAACAGCATTTTTGTTTTAGAGAATTTTCACCTCTTTGTGATAAACTTTTTTTTCCACAAATCCTACAAAGTGGTGAAACTTCAATAAATTCGAGTACTAACCTTTAGTTCTGCTACAAGGTTAGACACACAATGGGTTACTTCAAAACAACAAAATGGGTTAGTAACCTTACTTTGCACCAAGTCTTTGGTTTCACCTAGAAACAGAAGGAAGATGAACCTGGGGTTGAATCATTGAGGTCCAAAGGAGAGTGAGGGGTGCAAGCAAGGCAAATTCTCAAGGCCTATTAGCAGAATCTACAATAGCATCCAACTGAAAAAAGTGATATACCCTAGTCTATCATTAATTCAGGATCCAAATAGAAAAATTACAAATCTGTTCTAACTTGCGAATGAGAAAATATAAACATTTGCATCAAAAGAACACAACCCAATTGGCAAAATATGTCTGTAAAGTGATCAATTGAGGATATAAACAGAGAGCAAGGTTTATGCTACTGTCATTTACCTCCACCGAGGAATGACAATGTTTCATCATGTGAGCAGAAAATATGTCATCTCCTATTAATATTAGGCTCAAAACACACTTACGCAAATATGAACACATGGCAACCCCCTCTTTGGGTGTCTCCACATTAGAGCTTTGCCTAACCTTAGACACCATTTCATGAAGGCCTTCAAATTGGAGGGCTCACTTTGCAAAAGCCCGAACAAGCAAAACCCATTTCTCTCCTTCACCCCTGCCCCCAAAAATAATCCTTCAAGAAGGAAAAAACACTGAAATATAATTGAGAGTTCATAATTGAAAGTTCAATTCTATTGCTGAAAGAAGACCATATCAGGAGACCAAAGGGAAGACACAATGGAACTCTACTTAAATGGCTTCAACACAACTTTGTTCATTTGCCAGGCGTCAAGGCTTTTAACAGAGATGGGGGTGGTGCCATTGTTGAAGATATAGAGGTTTGCCTTCTCCTCAAGAGCCACCGTTGGATATGCTCGTGCAGTGATTGTTATACGACCACCCTGCACATAGCTTTCCACAATCGAGTGGTCCACCTACAAGAACCCCCAAGATTTGATTCATATACACAAGTTGAATACACACAACTTGTTCACCAAGAGTATTAAAAGAAGTTGCATTTTTTTCTCTGTGCACTTGGACACACACTCTTCAAAACAGTACACACAATGAACTGGACAGATACATTCAAGTAGAAGGGGAAGAGAATCTCACAAGCACACGAACTGATAGAGTATCTTCTGTGGCCAAAACAGGCACAAAATGGCCATACTCTGTCTTGTCAATGTCCTCGGTCAAAGATGATCTGCACAATAATAGAGACGCTGAGAAATTAGCTTTTTCCTTCTCTGAACACAATTCCTGTGTCATATAACAGTCACCCCACTTCTCCATGACTCTCAGATCTGATACTCTTTCTTTGCCACAAGAGCTTGGACAGTCATTGATTTCAGACACAATAAGGAAAATTTGCAGGTGTCTTTCATCGAACCTGCTCTGATCACTGCAGAAATATGTCGTCCATGTACTGTTGCCTTTATGTGCAATGTAAAAGAACACTGCCAATTGCTCCTGGAAGTCATCATCGGCTGAGACAAGCAACCCAAATGGCCCAAACACTCCCCGGTGTGATGACCCACCCTGTGTGCAATCGAATGGGTCGATGACATCGGCTGCTGCACTACCCACAGCGGTGGACAAATTTGGGTACTTGAACGTGACTTCCACATCCAGCTGCATGTGGCACATGCAATCCACATACAAAACTCATCACAATTTGCAACTGAAATCCTTTTCATATTCAAGTTTTGCTTGTAAATCACCTCCACAATCATGTAGATTTTACATCACTCAAACTTAGTTATTGCACTAGCTGTTGAAATCTGAAAATTATAAAAAAACTGGATCTTAAAGTGGCTAAAAACTGATTGGGATTTGTGGGTTGGCCTTCAATACAAGCCTCTGTGCTCCTCACCTGACGACCTGTAACACCCTTAACCTTCGAAATAGCACCGGCATCAAGCTTCACATCTGTCACTGACACCTTGTTTCCCCTCAAAGTCTCAACCTCCTCAATTGGCCACTGTATGAGATTGGAACCTGTCTTGCTGTCCAAAGCAAGAGTCCTTGGCATCCCCTGTGAAAGAAAGCAAGAAGAAAATAAAATATCAGCAACGTGATTGCAAGAAAGAAAAACTCCACAGAAGGCACTGCAAAAAGACCATTGTTTTAGAGCTTGGCAGCTTACTATCATAGATGCCCACCCCTTTGCATCATCTGCCTCTAGGCTGTCAGATTCATTCACCCACCCCACCAATATACGTCTCTTCTTCAAAGGGTCGAAAAGTGACTTTGCTGCATAAAACTTCCCATAGTCATGGCGGTACCCACTCCCAATATCAAGTTCCGGAAAGTCAGGAATAAACCGCTGAGCAACCTTGTCATATGTGCCGATTGTATAGTAATCATGCCACTCATCAATAAGGCCTACTTTCAAGACCCACTTTGAAGAGGGTGCACCGGTTTCATAATCTACATTAAAGAAATCCTGCATCTCCCACATTCCCGTGCCATTCAATGTATGCAACACATGGTCGAGTGGCTCCCAATGCCTCAGATCTTTGCTCCTGTAGAGCAGGGACATTCCCTGTCTGAATTGCTGGTGAATTGCACCTACTATGATCATCCAATAGCCATCGTCTGTCTGCCAGGCATTTGTTGGATCTCGGAAGTCCCGCATGCCAATTCCCTCAGGACGTGTCAAAACCGGATTCTCGTCGTATTTCTTCCACACTCTCAGAAGCGGATCTGATGGGTCATCAGGCAATGCTATGCATTGTGACTGCTCTGCCTCAAGATTTTCAGCCCCACCTACAACAGAATGGAGAACTGATCAGCTCTCAAGACTACCGAACCTTTCTAGGTGGGTTGGTGGGTTATTACAACCAGTTGACATCTAGCATGCAGATCTCATATGGGATTTAAGAAAATATCTGGTCAAGGAGATGTGAACATCCAGAGACACAAAAAACTAAACCTTTACTACACAAGGAAATAAGACTCTCTCTCTGTCTTTGATCTGCTATTCTGACATGCATGAGAAATCTTAGAAAAACCAAAACAAAGAGGGAAAAAAAATGCAGTGCCTGCCACAAAACTGGTTTGGTTGTGAGCTTTTTACCTGTGTACATGAT
>Ga0116231_10005160_pt1 | contig 25871 bp, 22 predicted proteins | sample S1TSphgellanicum_2_FD_89695 | JGI IMG/M metagenome (GOLD analysis project Ga0116231, IMG submission 89695) | Host-associated microbial communities from peat moss isolated from Minnesota, USA - S1T2_Fd - Sphagnum magellanicum MG | ecosystem: Host-associated > Plants > Peat moss > Unclassified... | reverse complement strand
GAGGCTACATCCGAATGGCACAAATTCCTGGGACTCCCGAAATGGAGTCCCGAAATTGTCTCGACGGGACTCCCGAAACTTTGAACCGCCTTAACTCCCGACTGCAAAATTGGATCGCGATGAGGTCTGAACCAAAGTTGTAGCCCTCGTCGAGATCTTTCCAACGCCATGTCGCACGTTCAAATCGGACATCGAAAAGAGGTCGATTCCTGACTTTTAGTGGTCGGGATTCAAATTGCCAGTTTGACTCCCGGCCCTTCTTTTGCCCATAACTTGGGCTGCAGATGTCCGAATTGCCAATGCGAGGGCATTTTCGATATTTACGTTTCAAGAACTTTCCAATGACACCAAGAATACCCCAATGCGAGGTGTTTTGGGCCTTTCTGTCGAACTCTAAACATTCGGGAGTCCCGGAAGACTCCCAACCTCCAACTTTTCCAAGTGTTGGGCTTCACCCCCACACTTGGCCAAAGTGGGGTTGCGACACATTAATAACTTTAATAAAATCAAAACAAAGATGTTATATTATAATGACCATCAATGCTTACAAAAACCTTTGATACATAGTGACATCCAATACTTCATAAAACAAACCTATTTCCATTAATAAAAACCAAAATTTAGCACATTTAAAAAAATCATACAAGTTAATGAAAGTCATAATCACTGAAAATCTATATCTTAAATTAAGAATTGCCAATGGAATTGTTAGTTATATTCAAAATATTTCAATCACAAAATCCCAATGCATTCAAAAAGATCATTTGATGCATCTCACTACTAACATTATTGTTGCTTTATACAAATTCATTCAAAAGTGTGACACTTTACAAAACATAACATTAGTAGGCCTTCCCAAAAATGTCATACTAATATTACCCATATTGAGAAACTATCAATATCATTAATACATAGTAAAATCAAATATTTCCAAAACTTTTAACATCAGTATATGCCAATTACCTCTTGTCTTTCACTTTTTGTCACACAAATTCCAAATCAAATACAAACTTTTATCAACTTATCATATTTTGAAACAATCACATAACAATGTATCAATTGACATGCATGACCTATATGTAATGTTATCATGTTTACATTTCTTGGATGGATTCATAATTTTAAGGCATATTTTTTACCAAAAAAATGGTAAAATTAAAATTAATTAAAAAAAAAGACAAAACCCTTTTCAAAACAAAATGTGAATTAAAATGATACACCCATCCAACATAACAATAACCGCACCAGCCTACCTCATATCAAAACCAATGAAAAAATTGAAATATCTAATGATTCAAAAAATGATCTTAATAATTATAATACCATTGATTATTGGCATGAGGATCTCCAATTGACTAAATGAGACAAAAATGTTTGTTTTAGCTTGAATGAAAGGTTAAGCAACCAACATTTAGAAGCTGTTATGCAAATATTGTACATTGAAAAATTACAAACATCTATCTATAAAGGAAGGTAGTTTGTTTGTTTTGTTTTGTTTGTACTTATGAAATCCACTGAACTCGAATGCTTCAGATTGTGTTCTTGGTGTCTTTGGAAAGCTTTCGACGAGGAGGGGTGCATGGGCTTGGTTCCATGACATTTGGACTTGTGGTGCAAAAGTTCTTGAATATTGAATGATTTTTTCACTTAAAATTAAATTAAATTGTAGCTAAATTTTTTGGAAGAATTGGAATGTGCCTTTGTGTGTTGGAAAGATCTTGATGAGCAGGATTTAATGGAATTTATTTGGTAAGATTTGGATTCAGAATGTAGGAGATATTGATTTTTAAGTGAGTTCTGCTGCTGAAAATTCAAATAAATTCCAAGAAACCAGGTTTTGGAAGGAAAAATCAGTTGAGAATGTCGCACCACTTGAATGTCTACCATTCAATTCAAGTAGAAGGAATTGTGATGTGCCTTCGGTGTTGTTGGAAAGATCTTGCAATGGGGTATAAGTATACCTTGCAAAATAATGTCATATGTTGTTTCCACCTTACATTATAATGAGTTCACACTTGGGTCACCAGCACAGGCCACACTAGTTAGGATATGAATAACAAGTAGAAAATACATGTAAATTTGTAAAAAAATGATTTCAACACATATTTATACAAAATCATTAAAAAAATCAATAAATTTTAGTTAAAATACATATTTCCAATCCTTATTTGGATTGTACAATATATGATTAAAAAATGCCAATAACCAAAAGAAAATACCAACTTCTGCAATTCAATTATTAAGTGAACTTATAAATGTTCACCGCTCATTATACACATGCAAATGTCATGCAACAAGTAACCAGTTCATCATGTGATATCTGTTTCAAAGAGTGCAGTCATCACCTTCACGAGTACTCAAAGTGACCAGGTGCCATTACTCCCCACAGATTTCATCAGCTCCTGATGGTGGGTGTAGAGAAGTTATTAATCTGCTCAAAATCTTTTGCAAACAATGATACAAGAATCTGTACCCCAAGTTTCTGTAGCATTTCTGGACGGAACAGTAAGACTCAAATCATTATGTTGGCTAACACACTATGGATTTCACCACAATCATCACTCCGAGACTAGACTGCAAATGATGAATGATGAGGGATCTCTTAGGCTCTCTCAAACAACTATGTGCACTGCCTTCAAATGTGTGAAAGATGGAAGGTTTCAGAGACTTCTGTAAGCCACTGGAGCTTCAGATTAGTACATCTGGATTGCTTCAACAGCAAACACAAAGCCTTCTGCACATAAGTTCATGACTGAAACCTCAAGTTATTCAGAATGAACTAGGGTTCAATTGCAGTCTTCTACAAACTGCAGCTACTTTGCTTGCTTGGATCTCAACATCTAAAAACCAGAGGGAAAGCAGGAAAACACCAGAGGGTTGTACCCATCACTGTTGGAGAAACAATGCATATCAATGACAATCAAGAAAGGCAAGACCATTGCAGACTTGCAGAAGCAGCTTCTAGACTCACACATCCAGAGCTCCAAGCTCAAGCTTGAGTGTGTAATTGGTGTCATTGGCAGTAGGGCCTGAAAATTGGATAGGACCTGGGCACAAGTAAGAGTCTTCCACTGCCCATTGATCCCGCAGAGACACGAACTTCTTGAATGGAGCACCATCAAGCTCCACCATGGCCTTTTTAATCACTGGCTTAAATTTCCCTTTCCGGCGCTCCACATCCATGAGTTCTGTGAGAGCCGTTCCTCCAACAGTCCAATCTGTTGAAGGTGCTGTCAAATTACCTATAGATGCAATCAGACCTGTCTGTCCTGTGTGGAGAAGTGCACCAGCAGCAAATCCAAGGGCATAGCAGTAAGTGGCATCAAAGTTTGTGGGCATCCCACATCGACCTTCATACCCAAAGAAATGTGCTTGACCCTTGAAAGTGCCTGCAAAAGTCTCCTCATGCTTCCTTGCAAGAAGCTCAGTCTCAATCATTGAGATGAGCATCTTTTCTGTCTCAATTCTTGCAACCTGCACATTGCCATGGGGATCTCGCTCAAGCAAAAGCTCCTCCTGGATGTTATGGGGAAGGGAGACAAAAAGTGCTCGACATGGAGGGGTGAGTTTCTCCTTCCAATGTCCTGCTTCATCACACACACTAGTTGCGAGGATTTCATTGAGCTCAGCAATAAGATGTTGAATCTCTGGGATGAAGTCAATCAGCCCCTCGGGTATAAGAATCACACCATAATGCTTCCCCAAAGCAGCCCTTTTGCAAACAACATCTGCAATTGTGTTGGTCACCTGCCTCAATGTCTGCTTATGGGCATTGACCTCCTCACCAATGACTGCAACATTGGGATGTGTCTGGAGAGCACATTCAAGAGTGATGTGTGATGCTGCTCGACCCATCAGCCTCACAAAGTGGTAATACTTCCCAGTTGATCTTGCATCCACCATGATATTGCCAATCATCTCGGAGTAAATCTTGCAGGCAGTGTCAAATCCAAAGCTTATTGGCACATGGCTGCTTTTCAGATCTCCATCGATGGTTTTAGGGCAACCGATGACATGAGTTTTCAGATTCCTGGACCTGAAATACTCTGCCAAGAGCGCAGCATTGGTGTTAGAGTCATCACCTCCTATTACTACCAATCCATCCAGGTCCAGAGTCTTGACGGTCTGCTCTGCTTGCAGGAACTGCTCCGGAGTCTCGATCTTGTCTCTTCCACTGCAAATGATGTCGAAACCCCCCTGGTTCCTAAAGGGGAACAGGAACTCTTCCGTGATGACCACCACTTTGTTCCTCATAATCCCTGCAGGACCACCTCTGAATCCATACAAGATGCTTCCCTTGGCATGCTCTTGAAGGTAATCAAAGATCCCCGCAATAACATTGTGACCACCCGGAGCTTGACCACCAGATAACACCACCCCGATCTTCAGCTTCTGGTCCGCGTTATACGCTGCTCTTTCACTCGGTCTCAGTTGCACTGAAGGTTGACCAAAGAGACACGGGAAAAGCTTCTCGATCTCTGCGGCGTTGCCAGCAGCCGACGAAGGCGGCCCATGAGAGATCCTGAAGTTAGAATGAAACACAGATGGCAGAGGCGGTTTGTGCTCTAACCTGCACCCTTGAACAGGACTGTAAGAAGAAATGTCACGCACCACTGCTCCCTCTGCTGTCTTCTTCGGGCCTCCTGCCTCAGCTCCATTGGCAACCGTCCCCATTATCGTCATCAAATCGACTGCACACGGAAGAACACCCCCGAAAAAACCACACAAGAAAACCCGTCAAGCGAAAGAGTCAACCAAAAGAAAAGAAAACATTCTCGATTCAACAACCTGTACAGAGATGGAACTAAAGGAAAGAAACTGATGATGAATGCTCACCGAAGTTCCCCGCTCCAAACCACGAAAAAGGAAGGAGAAAAAGAGGAGAAAAAAACAGCAGGAAAGCAAGCTACTGAGATTTCACCTCCTGTCTATCTCTGGCGCAACAATGTGTGGGAGAAGAAATCGAGAATCGGAAAACACGGGCGGAAACAAACAGACAGAAAAGAAAAACACGTCGCTTTCTTCGGTCGTTGCAAGTTGCCAAAAACAAAGACACGATGAAGACGACGACCAAATTACACTGTGGCAAGATAGGAATGCTTACCCTGCACAGACGGACACGATCCTCCCAATCCACGTCTCTTCCGAGATCGACGGCTCCACAAGTCATGACACCTACCCTAATCTCTTTGCCATAGTAACCTACCAGGTTGTTTTTCTTAAAATTTTAATTTAATTTTTCTATAAATAAATTTTACGATATCTAAAATTTCCCAAAAAATTAGCAAAATTAGTCGAATTTAAAACTAGAAATTTCCAAAAATTTCCCAATTATGTTTTTTTTTTTTTGAAAAAAATTACAATATTTGTTGAAAAAAAAATTCACTATGCCATACTGCTTTTCAAAAGCCCTTTTAAATATTTAAAAAAAAATCCATGAATACAAATAAGTGATAGCATGGTGTCTATAGGGCTAATGGGCCCTTAAGGCGTACCTATTTGAGGCATATTCACTTGAATATACCATTAGCTAACCCTGATTGGGTTCTCTTGGTTTGCTCAATTGGGGCTCCAAAATGCAAAAGGGCTATTTGCAATTATCAAACACATTTTTTGCATTAAGATCAAAAGTTCCCAAATACATTCACCTCCGGTTGAAATGACTATATGATATGACCTGATTATCAATTAATTGCTTGTTGTTGTGAGTGACCAAATATACCCATTACCAAACCCAACTATGTGAACACTAGATTACATACATGTAGGGTATTCTTTTAAGGATTTTGTGATGTAGCCAAAGTGGCAATCATTCAGAAAATAATTTAGTCAAATTTGGCTACATACTAGATATGAAAATAGAATATTAAAAAAAAAAACAGAATCCTTCTATATTCTTGGCTACCTTTGAGAAGTTATCATAAGATTTTGGCAATTTGAAAAGTAAAAGCCTCAAGACAAAGGCATTCCCAAAATATGGGTGTCAATTAAGGCTTTAGCCATTCTTGTTTTCAAAGTGATTTGTGTGAAGGTAAAAACTAAAAACCACACATACATGTTCATTGTTTATGATTATGATAAGGTTTTTGGCTTTGTCTTTGAGTTCCAATATTAGGGCATATTATTAGGGTAGCAGTTTACAAAGATACCATAGTACCAAGTACCTTGGCAGCTTCCACATTAAATTATAATTTATTTTTAGAAATGTTGCAAAATTTCAAAAAAAAAATCTTTTTTTTTTCAAAGAACAAAATTTTGTGAAGAAAAATAAAGAATCTATTAGAATTTTTTGAAATACCCTAAGGTTTTGGACTTGGGAATCTTCTACAAACTTAAAAACAATGATGAACTTTGTCATGGTACTTTGGTACCTTGGGGCCTTTGGTGGGGGGCTCTAGCTCACACAACTTTGGTAATGATTATCATGCCTTGGGTAGGTCAGGCCTGACAAGCTTTAGTGAATGATGATGGAGGGGGCATGAAATCAATGTAGGAAGTAGTAGGAAAGCCATGCAAACGGAGTGGAACTTAATGGGAACTCTAGTGGCACATCATGGGAACATCATGAGAATAAAAGATGGGAACATCCTTATAATACTCAATGTTATAGTTTTTTTTTAATGTGAACAAAAAGGTGGTATGATTATTCACCAAAGACGTTTGTGTACATAATGTTTTTGTTTTGATTTCAAACTACAAAAAAAAATGGATTTAAAAAAAAATAAAATTTCCCCCACTTAAACTTCAAATGGGAAGATGATAACCAGAACGACTTCTTGAGCTTTCATTCTTCTTTTTATTTTCAAATTTCTTTAGAGCAAGGGAAAATTAAAACTTGTGCAAATGAATTCACTGAATGTGTTTTTGTGCAACAATTGGTGCCATTTGCAACCTCACATCTTTTTGTTGAGCTTTACTAGTATGGTATGTGGAGTGTGAAATGCATGGTAACCTTTTGCTATGTACAGTGATTTACTATAGGTAGCAGGTTCCACCTACGAGTTTGGTGATTGTTGTTCCATGAGGTGACCACAGAATTGAGCGCCAATCATTCACAAAGTAGTGACCATCACCTTTGTTATGAATAGCAATGACTTCAAGCTGCCCTCAAACTTCATCAGCTCCTGGTGGTGGGTGTAGATCTTTGAGCTGCCATGGCCACAGACTTCATCAGCTCCTGATGGTGGATACAGATCAGTACATAATAGTCTGCTTAAAATTTTCAGCAAACTATCATATGCACATCTGCATCCTCAGTTGCTGTCCCGTTTCTGGAAGCAATGGGTGGACTCAGTCATGATATTGGATAGCACTGCAGAGACATTCAAAACAGTTACATCAATCTTGCATCCACCACTGTTGCTCTTGGAGTTGTTGTTACCAATAAATGAATGTCAACACTTTTTGCACTTTGGCTTGAACATCTGTAAGGTCCAGATCTTCATGCACCAATTTGGATACATAACAGACAACAGAAACACACCACCTTGTAGTGCCCACATTGGCTATCACTTCAACTTCTCTGTTTGGTGACACACTGTAACTGAATGACATCCATTTGTGTTGGGTGTCCAGTTGGTGATGCAGGAAAAAATGTGATAAGATAGGAGTACATTTGCAAAGGAAGGTTCTGTCAACCAGAAATTTGAGGATTGACTTCTGTTCGAATACCAGCTGGGCCTTCCATCATGTCCTGCCTAGCTAACTGCCGCAGTGCTAATGTAATAGGACCTGGTTTGCCTGCAGATATACCACAAAAGTTTCCATCAGATACAATAATCTTTTTTATGAAACCTTATTGTTCATGATCCAACCTGTCAGGAAAGCTCTGGTTTAAATTCTGACATAAACATTACATCAACATGCTGGGAGGGGGAGATGGGCAAGGAGAGGCAGAGTTACCATTTCCTACAGGTTCGTCATCCCATGCAACAACAGGCACGATCATCACGCCACTTCCTATCAGCATCATTTCTGTAGCATCCTTGGCTTCTTCCAGACTAATTTTTTTCATCTCAATACCATTTAAACCTGGAACTGCACCATCTCTAATAAACTGTGGCACAAGCTCTAAAATTCGCCTGGCAGTGCATCCTGACAAGATTTTCTCAAAGGAGGGGACCAGCAGGTTTCCATGTTTGCTCACAAATGCCACATTCATGTTTTGGCACTCAGCTATGAAACCTTCATTGTCCAGCCAAATGCCTGCATAGGCACCCCTTTCCTCCGCCTCCTTCAGAACCAAAGCATTTGGCAAGTAGTTGGTGCTCTTCATGGTGGCAAAATCTTGGGGCTTGATGGGCACAGAGGTTGTGATTACCTACAGATTGCCCAGCACTTTGTCAATAAAGATGTTGATTGGTTTTTCTTTCTGTGACAAAATTCTCCAAATCTTTCCTGACAAATCTCTCTGTTATGGCAACTCTTCACACTCATAGCATGAGACCTAAGGTAAGACCCACATGTCACATCTGAGGCAGATTATGCCATCAGACCCCTGTGCAAGGGAAGTGGGAAAGTGTTAAAACAAAGAGACAGAAAGGAGGGATGAAATGGATGGAAGCAGGAAAGAAAAAGCACTGTGCTGTCTCACAATCTCTTTCAGCCATGTACCACAGCACAGAGATAAATAAAGGGTTGTAATACCTTCACCCCACAATTGACGTTGTCATCGACATGGTTCTCATCCAACACAATTGCATAAAAAGTAGCCTGGTCACACTCTTTGGTAGAAAGTTCAAACCCTCCACGACCACAGGACAACCAATAGCGTAGGAACCCATCTCTGCAATGTGCTGCTGCTACAGTTTGTAGCAAAATCTCTCTCATGGCTGCTTGGTCAACAGGAGGTGTGATCTTGGCTTTTGCTGCTGATCTCAAAAAGCGGTCCAGATGAGCATCCAGCTCATACAGATAGCTGAGAAAAAGATTGCCAAATTTGTCATCAAAGCTCATGCAGACATATTCCATGAGCTATATCACATCACCAACTGAAGTAGGATATTCAATAAGGAAGAACTGAGGTTCTTAACGCACCCATTGATGAGTACAGCAGTATCAAAGACAGAATGACCTCTATGCACCATGTGATCATCCAGCGGTATCACCATGGCTGCCACATCTGTTGTAATGGCTCCCACCACACTTGAATACATGGAACGAAAAGCCCTGTATTTCCCAGCTTTTGATTCTTCCTGTAGTCTTGTCATAACCTGCAATTCCAGGACTAGATTCCTCACACATCATTGTTGCCAAAGTTTCCTTCAAAAGTTTGAGAGATACTTCCAGCTAGAATGACCTGAGAAATGACAAATCTTTTGGAAATTCCTGATATCAGAATGACTGGAAATCCATCTCGGCAGCTCCCCCATAACAAAAATCTAAAACCTCCCATAGTTTCCTAGCACACAGACTTCTAGGGAAACTGTCAGAATTCTGCAAGGCAATGGCCTTGCGTTTAATCTCAACTGTAACAGAAAATTCAACAGACCTCAGAGAGTGTCAGCACTGGGATAATGCTATCTTGTGTTTGAGGTCCATTTTGTAGTTGCACAGTTCCTTCATCTGCCCTTACACAGACACAGACAGCATGTTTTCAATGCTCACAATTCCCTCATCCCTTTGATGCCATTGTTCAGGGCATCATCAGAGGATTTTCAGATCTTCGTAGAGAAAAAATGAGAACGGCACTCCGCAGCACATTCATGTGGCCAAAATAAATAAAAAGAAACGGGACTCCACAGCACATTCTGGTGGCCAAAAGAGCTCAAAAGAAACGGGAGACTCCACAGACAAGGATGGATAAGAAGAAGAAACAACTAGCGGAAGTGAAGACAGGAAGAAAGAAGCAGCAAGATAAACCACGCTCAGACTCTTGCAGAAAACCACACACTAGACAATAGAAAAAAATTCAGAAGAAAGATTGACGCAAAATACATCCTCCAGGAAAATTGCAACCAAAAAAAAAATACCAGATCTTGCAGCCGCGCCATTGCACGCAACAGAGTGCAGCGCCATCGCCATCGCCGCTCACGAACCACGCACCAGCAGCGAAAAGGAAGCAACAGCCGAGAGAGGCAACAAAGAGACGAAGAAGAGAGGAAGCGTTTCAACGAATGTGTTGTTTGCTCGTGGATGAAAGTTTTGGAGTTGGTAAATGTTGGATGATAGTTACTAGTGCTTATTTAATAGATAAATAATTATTAATTTTCTGTTGAAAATTGTTGGGTGATAGGCAGTGAAAAACATTTTTTCAATTTTCTGATGTTGTGCCATTGGCTTAGAATCCCAAGAGGAATTTAGCATTAAATGGACCCTAAACCCAAAACCCTCTAAACAATTTAAAAATAAATAGTTTAAAAAATAAATTCTACCAAACTAATTTGTGATGAATTGATATTTTGTGAGAATTTATTTATCTGTGTTAATAGTTATATTATAAAGGGTGCGGTCTCATTATTGGAAAACTTATTGGGTCTATTTTAATGACATTTGGGAAATTTTTAATCAAAAAATTGCAATAAAAGGGTGCATCTTCATTGGTTAATGTTGGATGATATTATTGGGATCATTACTTTTGGAAAACAAAAATTCACTTTCAGTTCAGTGGTGAAAAATTTGGGTAGATTTGATAAATTTTCCTCTTTCATAAATTGAAAATAATTATATATATTCCCAATTGAAACTGTTGGATGATATTTCAACTAAATGGTCATAAATTGTGCATCTACAATGGATAATGTTGGATGCTATTATTGGTTTAATTATTTTTGGTAAAAGAATTCACTTTCAGTTGAAATTTTTGGGCAATTTTTTTAATTTTCCCCTTTTTTAGTTTGAAAAAAAACTCCAAGCAAATTGATGTATTGGTATAACACAGTGAGCCTTCATACATTCGCTGCCCAACAATTTTTCTTTCTCATGCATTGTTCTGAAATTTTTCACCTTCAAAAATCTGAAGGTGTTATGTGTCTCTGAACAAACAAACAAACAAACAAACACAACTGAGTTAATTTTGTTAAAAGACTTGGAACACCAATAGAAGTGAGGAGAGGATGAAGGAGGACTCGGGAAGATTGCAAGTAGTGTCGGGAGAGAAGTGAAAACAAGCTGAAGGATTTAAGCCAGCGCTTACAAATCAGAATGTCTATGACATGCAAAGAAGGCAGAAAATACAAATTGTAGTTATATAGGAAGGAAAAGAACTGTTCTAACTGGTACAAAATAAGAGCGAATCCTTTCTTAAGTGATCCACTCTTCAGTTGGGACTTTTGCACAGTTTCTGTCAAAAATTGTGGTGTCCAGTTGCAAGCAATAATGTCTCTTGATCAAATTCAAAATAAGGGCGGATCCTTTTTTAAGTGATTCACTCTTCACTCCGGACTTTTGCACAGTTTCTGTCAAAAATTGTGGTGTCCAATTTGCAAGAAATGTCTCTTGATCAAATTCAATCTGTCAAGCTCTCTTTGACATGTCCTTCTTCATGTCCCCAAACATGCGACCTATTTCATCAACAACAGGTATAATACTTGTAAGGCATGACCAATTGACAAGAACAGTGAGCAAAACAGTTGTACCTTGAAGAGCAGAAGCTTCTCTGCTACAGCTCCAAAAGGTGCATTTCTCCAGATTTGAGCTGCATGACCAAGCAGCCTTCCAATCTCCCAAACTGTTCCATGCCCAAGTTTTCCAGCAGAGGTTCAGAAAGTGGACCATGGATTGGCATCAAACTGACAAAAAAAAGCTACTACCATAAAACTAACTGCCAGTGGACCCAGTAACAAGAATCTAACCAGAAATCCTCTTTCATGTGGAACCCACAAGCGCTTTTGGATTCCCAACTAGTCTACAGTGAACACATGACAGTGTGTAAGCAAAACTGGACCAGATCCATACCTGAGTTCAGATCCCCTGATAGGTTGTTCTTCTTCAAGCTATCCAACCTGCCAATGTGTTTCACAACATTATGGTTGAGAGTTGACACTAATCTGCATGTGTTCAATTTTTGCAATTGCAAACCACATTTTCCTGGCTGAGAGTCTAGTTTGCCTGGTCAGGCCCACTGAACTGAGAGTTGTTCTCAAAACTAGGTGCAGACTAGAGCTTCACAAGAGTTAGTAGTATCTCATAACTCATGAAAAGCTTCACAAGAATCCACCTCTGAGTGAAATTACCCAAAGAGCTAGGGAAGATGCTCAGAAACTGGCACCAAATTTCTTAAGACAACCATTTCTGAATGACTGTCAGTTGCTGACAGGTTGAAGAACTTGAATTGACATTTGTCCCACGGACTCAATACATACAGGCAGGCTAACAAAAGAAGGGGCCAATGAGACCTCTGCTAATCGATGTATTTACAGCAGAAGGGCCATTCCACCTAGCTAGCCTATTTAAGAAAGAAGAAAGCTATGCACATGAGATAATTTACTTCATCAGAAATGATTTTGCTCCTTACATGAGCTTTTCTGGAACTCCACACTAAGTACCTGAATCAAATCTCCTGGACTACACCTCATTAAACTGCTGTGTCCTGACTTGCCCTATGCAAGAAGGGCAAGAGCCAAAGTGAGGCTACCAATCCATCGTGGCAACCCGAGGAAGAGGCATTTCTTCTTCAACTTCCATCTCTGGTTCAGGTTCAGGGGTCTGAAACTCTGGAGAATCCAAATCTGCCAGATTCTTAAGGTCCACCATAGAGAGGTCGTCTAGTTGCCGAACCACCAAATCTGCAGCTCCTAACTCGTAGACAGGATGCTTCCCAGCCACAGCCACACACTTCATGCAACAATCATGTGCAGCCTCAACACTTGAATTTGAGTTTCCAAACACAATGCAGCGCTCGGAGATAAAACCCAATTGCTCTGCAGCATATAGAAACATCTCCGGGTCGGGCTTTCCCCTATACACGTCCTCTGCAGCAAGCACTACGTTGAAGAAGCCCTCCATACCAACAGCTTCAATCGCTCTCTCCAAATATCTCCTTGGCCTAGTTGAAGCCATGGCCACAGGGATGCTATACTTCTTCAATGTCTCCACAAACTCACGGGACCCAGGTCGTACCCTATACATCCCACCTTGCATTTCCTCATAAAGCTCTTCCTTCCTCAGTGCCAGTCGTTTCATCTGCCGATGATCCCTGGTCCAGCAAAGAACCTCAGCAATTGCCTGCTCATTCTTCATCCCCTCTACCCTTTGGAGGATGAAAGTTGGAGGTGGTCTCTTTCCCTCCTCCTCTGCCAAAGCAGCCCATGCTTTTCTCTCAAGGTCTGAGTCATCTTCCACAATCACTCCCTCCCATTCCAATACAACTCCTAACCATCCACAGCCCATGCGTTGGAGTCGGAGAAGAGGATTATGCAGCGAGACATCATCAGCCTTGTTTTGTGATGATTCAGGGGCTGGTGAGGGACTAGACTCTGTGAAGTACGACACTTCAAGTGATCTCCTGTTCTTCTCAAATGGCATATCGTGTGCCTCCTCTGTTATCTCCATAGAAAACCCTCGTGCAGTGAGCCCATGCTCAACTCTCTGCTTTCTTGCTGATCTTGGAGAAGATCTTAGACTATCTATACATGAGTTGAAAGAACTTTGGAGGGTGGCAGAAGAAGAGATAGTTCTAACACAGATGGACAAATTTCTAGCTTGTAGGACTGGACAGATGGGAATAACTGGTTGGCTGCTTACGAAAGAGGGAGGAGATGAAGCAAGACCCATGTTGCCATTTTTTGAGGTGGAGATTACTGTATGCACAGACACTGCTCCTGAGCAAAGGTCAATTGCTGTGGGTTGTCCTCGGAAAACGAGCCCCATAGTTGCCATACCTCCTTCTTAGCTGAAAGAAATAATTTTACAATAAAAATTCTGTGTTGCGTCCTTCCGTAACTTCCTGCAATACCTAACCAAGTTGCAATAACGTCAACTACCATAATTATACTCTGGTGATTCCGTGGCAAAGTCAGACTCCAAAACAAACCTCACTGAAGAAGAAGCACATGTGACATGATGAGCACACGATGAGAACATATGACATACCGACCTTCTTTCTTTGTAAATCCTTTCTCAACAATCCTCAAGGAACGGGGAAAGGGAACAAGCTTCCTTCACTTGTCAGTCGGTTTGAGAGAACCAAAAACCCGCCATCCTCAATACAAAGTTGTACACTGACTCTGAGACACAACTGCAAAGAGCCGTGTTCCTCAAAATTGAAACCCTAGCTAGACAGTTGAGATGCAGATACGTTTCACAATTGACCACACCTCTCAACATGCGACTATTCCTCAACAACCCCAGCCGAAAGAGAAAACAAACGTAAAATTAAAAAAACTTCAAGCTAAGAAGAGTAACCTCACCTCTGATCTTCCGAATCCCTGAGATAACGCCCGAGAATCCTTGGCCGATTTTACCTTCCAAGTCCAGAAACAGATCCAAACTGCGGAAAATAAGAGAAACTAGCTCGCAAAAAAAGATCCTTAGTCGCAATTCTCACACTAGGACGCAGTCCGTCCTTTCCCTTCCTTTCCTTTCCTTTCCTTCCTTCCTTCCGCACACGATTCACACACAGTGCCACAACCCGGAACTGCTGAAAACAGAGAAGTAAAAAAAAGGAGAACAACAAATCAGATCTTTAACACAGTAGAAAATCAAAACCGTCCTCAATTCCTTTTAAAGGAGCAGGGGGGGGCGGGGAGGGGAACACGCACACACTTTGAGCACCTCGGAAACAAAAGAAACAACAGAAAGCGCGTGCGGTCCCAGAGACAAACAGAAAGCAGGAAAAACAAAACAGCTAAGAAAAGCAGTCTAAAACGAACGCGGTGACGTGCAAAAGAAGGGGTCGGAGTCACTGGGAAAGATGAGGAGGTGAGGAAGGTCAGTGGGCCGACGTCTACGTGTGCGCAAGAAGGGAAGAGAAGAGAAGAGAAGAGAAAGGAAGGAAGGAAGGAAGGAAGGAAGGCGCAAGGGAAGGGCGATGGTGTGGAGCTTTGGAGACCGAGCAAAAAGCAATGGACACCAGAGAATCTCTTCTCTCGCGAAGTGGAACACAAAGAGACGCGATCGCCACTCACTAACTAACCAACCTACTAACCAACCTATTAACCAACAACTACATAACAACAACTTACTAACTGAAACAATAGGAAAAGTTATTAACAATTAAAAAGGTATGGCAGTGGCCACTTTATATAATTTATATTTAAAAAAATTATAAATTAGTACTTTATTTTTAAAACGGATGATGGCAGGGTTTTTCTTTTCAATTTTGTGATATTGAAAAGTTGGCATTTTTTTTTTGTGAAAAAAAATAGTAAATTTAATCAAATTTATACTAGAAAAACAAAATTTTCCTAAATTTTCCTAAGTTTTTTGGTGAAAAGCAACATTTTTTCTTTCCAAAAAAAACATTGGATGATAATGTCTTATCAAATTTGGATAGCACAATAAGTTAAGCTTTTAAAGGGGATGGCATTTAATTAGCAATTTTAAAAAAGGATGATAATATCTTATAAGATTTGAATAGCATGTTATAATTTAACGCCTAATTATATGGCACTATAATTAATCTATATAATTTTTTTTAAATGTGGTTTTTATGTTTGTGTTGTTCATACCTACCTTTTTTTGAGCCTAACTAACTAATATGGACACGAAAAGGCATATAATAATTGATAATACGAACTTATAAGTATGGGATATTTGATAATAAATTTGACATACAAATGAACACTTTAATGTATGGCACCTTATAAATTAAAATTTTAAAAGAATGATAATATCTTAAACTAACTCATTAACCAACAAATCTTGTTTTTATTGTCCAAAAAAATGAATTTTAAATGAAAATTTAAAAATGAAGTGATGTTTAGGAGTTTCAATTGCTAGAAATTAGCAAAGAATAATTCCAATGATTATGTTCATTATAACTACTTTACGTTTCATAAGTTGTTCTTTTGCATGACAATCCACAATGACTTATAATAAATTTGGGCTCCACATTATTGTGCATTATTGATAATTATCAATTGATAGAAAAAATGAATTAATTTTTTGAAAAATTTGGATGAAAATATTGAATGACATTGCATGCAACTTGAATTGAATTAAATTTATATTTAATCAAATTGAATAAATTGTTAAATGGGTTTAGGCTGGAAGTACCTTATGCTCCAAAACATAAGCTAATACAATCATGGTGATAAGGGATGTCACACCAAAAAATTTGAAAGCAAACTAGAGGATGCATGGGTGCCAAACTTTTGCATTGTATGGTTGTGTTCAAGATATGATAACAAATAATGTTTTTGGATGGTACCAAGCCCTCCAAGCAAGCTCTTTTGCATGACCAAAGCATGAGTGCAAACAAAGCTTTGCCTCTTGGCACAAACATTAAAGCTAGACCAAAGCACAAGCAAAACCTCAAGGTGTTGCATAGTGCTCATGATCTTTGGGTTCTAAATGTGTTTGTCTTGAAGGGAATAGTGTAAGTTATTTGAACTGCATGTCCCTTACAATAAATTTAATGTTTATTATTAAAAAAATAAGAATTAAAAACCTAAGCGCTAAACCAGAAAAATTAAATTAAATTAATTATTCAACAATTAACTACCATTTTTCCAAAGGGAACTTGACCACACCTGCCTAGGGAGCTTAGATACCATTTTTAATATGTTTAGTGTCTTCACTAACAACCAATTTATTTGAGATGCATTAGAGTTTTTGGAAACTAGCACAATGAATGAAAAATTGGGGAACCTGGCCTCCTTCCCCTCCCCAAGGAAGGCAAAATGAGGTAATTGCACCACCTTAGAATTAATTTTAGAAGGTTGCATAATGCATGAATTTGCACCATCAAATTTATCATTTATTGTGTCATTTTTCACCAAGTATGCAATTTTTTGTGCCCAAGTTTTCAAGCTTAAGCTTTTCATCTAGTTTGCAATTTTACAAAAAATTAGAACATTTCACACAAATTGACTATCGGTGAATAAAAATAAAAATAATAGGACATTCAAGTTCTTCAAGGAATAGATTTCTTTCTTTACTAATTCCCCAAAATAAAGGATGGGCCCATCTCCCCTTCTCCACAAGCAACTTGGTTTGCTCAAGGAAGGGATGTGAGGCCCAATTGTTGCCCAGTTAGGGAAACAATTGGGCCAAGTTGCTCAAAGAAATCACTCCAACAATCATTTTCTTCTTTTCTCATCTAACAATTCTAGGAAGAAAATGGTTTATTGTGTGTGTTGAATTTAAACTTACTTAGATATTAGAAAATGGCAAAAAATATCTAAGTAAGTTTAGATTCAATACACACAATAAAATAAATTTATGAAAAAATAACTATCAAAATGTTGAATATTCGAGTTAAGATTTGTGAAAAGCAATTATCTACTCTTGAATGATGTGATTAAGTATCATGCTTATTGTTCTTGATTGAGTTGGGTAGTAAAGAACCGAGGCAAAATTGATTTATGGTATATAAATCAGATTTGATTATAATAATGACAACTTATGTTGATAACAAAATTTCAATGACATACCTTTACAAGGTGAAAAAACCATAATTTTACTAATGTATTTTTATTAATTTAAATGGCTTTTCATGGACCTAGGTCAGTTTCCATGTCTTTCCTCAGTTAAAATTTTGGTTTCAATGTAAATTAAAATGACATGAAATCAAACCTTTGGGTTAAAATTTGTCTGAAATTTGTTAATAAATTATTTCATGTTGTGATTAATGATCATATTTTATTTTCCTATTTGAGCTAAATAGTTGAACTTGGTTTGAATTTGCTTGAGGTGTGTGGCATGGTGTTTTAATGTAACAATAGATTAAATATGATTTTGGTCATAACACTATGATTCTAGTCAAATGACTCATAGTTTGTAGTGAACTTGATGGAGCCCAATCTTTGTTACCATTGTTTTCCTTTTATGACTTTTTATTAATCAAGATTTTTGTGCATGGGTTTTTTTTTTTTTTTGGTTTTCAATTTGGAACTTAGAATTTCATCAAGTCATGATATCTTATGTTGACAATAAAGGATTTGGTACATTAAATTTTTATTGTTTTCTAGTTTTCAATGAAATATGGCTTCAAGAATAAGGAAGATGGCAAAACCCAAGCTTTACCAAAATTTATTATTTTCTCGCAAAATGTCTTCCCACAAAGGGTCCAAACAATTAATTTTTTTCTCACATCCTTAAAAAATAATTAATATTTTAATGGTTTTAGTATGTCACTATAGTAGTTTAAGGCCTAAAGTAGGGTGACTAGTTTAAGGTTTAGGCTTGAGGTATGGTTTATGATCTAATGTACATAAATAGTGATAAAAGGTTTAAGGTGCGGGGAAAGTCTTGGGTTTAATATATGGAATTGGTTTTTTTTATTAAAAATATGAAGAAAGTGATGATCAAAGTGGTCACATCCTTGGCTTATGCAAGGGACATGGAAAGGCTAATTTTTCATTTTGAATGTTTTCAACAAATGTTTTTTTTTTTTACCTTGGAACATGGAACAAGCTCGAGCTTGCAAAATTGTCTTATGCATAGTTTGGCACCATTTAAATATAGAATCTAGATTATGTTTCTATCAATATTTTCTGTAAAGTTGAATTATGTATCCTTGAAAAGCATGTCCAAATTTTTCTTATGTAAAAATTAACATCATCTCATAATACGGATTGTTTTTAAATAAATTTTTAATATATAAAATATGATTCACGATTTGAAATTTTGCATAAGTTTGAATCAAAATTCATTAATAATCAATTGATCAATTTACCATATCCAAAATTTATGTTCCATATTAAAAAATAGTTTTTTAAAGGTTCCATTTTTAGGCTATTCAAACCTTTAAAAAACTTGAATTTTTCATCACTTGCATTTTCAACTCTATTTTGATAGTATTGGAACAATATGTTTACCATGGTAGCTTGGTGGCTATGGGAAAATTTATATTATGTTTAAAAATGCTGAAATTTTCAAAAATAAAATAAAATTTCAAAGAACAATTGTTTGTGAAGGAAAATGAAAAATCCTTTTGGAATAATTTTATTTTTGAAATGAGTTTGCAAAATTAATATTTCATAGACATGTGTGAAAGTTGCCCTTGTATTATGATATTTGAATGTGATGATGATATATCAATTTAAGATATAAGACCACCACTACCACCACCGATATTTTTTTCACAATTTTTTAGCAAACTAATCAACGAATACACATGGATGGTTAATACCCCATGTATATGACTCCATCCCCACAATTCATGTGTGCGCCATTTTTGACCTAGGCCAAAAATGGTAGGCTATTGTTTTGCAATTATCATAGGCTAAATGAAAGGCAAAACCCCAAAAATGCTTGTCACATGAAAGGCAATTGAAAAGTGGGGAAAAAATTTGCAAAAAAAGAAGTAAGATGGTTTGTTGGCTTGGGCACAAGATTAGGGGAAACCTTCCATAAAGATAATATTCTAAGTTTTAAAGTAACTAAAATAACAACCATAAAAATAATAAATTTCAATATCTTATTATTTAGTAGGCTAGCTAATAATTGGGGCTCCAAACCCATAGCCCTCAATTAGTCCCTTCCATCTCCTTAGACAAACCCTAGAATCTTCATTTTGCATATGCATTGTGGAGGTTCAAAGACCTCTTTATCACATCCTTTAGTGTGATACTTGAGGATACATTGAATGTGACCATGCTTGTTGTAGCTCACGTGCTCATGAAAAAACATCCAATAATAAGCTACGATAGTGGATGTGTTTTGGATGTTAAAAAGTCTCTACTTTATCTTTTACACATGTTGCTATTTCTCATCTTTAGTGCACTCCCTTTCGAACAACAATTATGTCGTGAAGCCAAACTATGCCCTACGTATTCAGCTTTTTAGTTTATGGCCTTCTATTTTATTGGCCGGCAAGGATATTGTGTTTAGATTCATTATATAGAGTATAGTAGCTTAAGGGATTTTGGTCCCTAGATAATAGGTCTATTTTTTATATGAGGATTTTTGAAAGATGATATTTTGGCTTGTATTGAAACTTGAGATTAGTTATAGGGTTATAATATCTTGAAGGATTTTGATTTCTTTTAGAGGATTTTTTGAAGATTATATTTTGGCATGGTGAAATATTTGAGTTTCCATAATTCTTCTTCTTTTGCCTGAAGATAACTTTTTAATGTAAATGGCAAGGCCACAATGTGACACATCCCTTGTTTTATTAGTGTATTGCTGGTGTTGCGATTGTTATGTTCTTTGGTGACATGTGTTCTCGTGCTTTTATTTGCCTTTGTACTTCTTGTGTCGCTGGTTCCAAGTTCTCATCCATGCCTTCTTTTTTTTAATAAATTTTAATACAAGAGTTTTTCTTCTTTTTTGCTTGAGTGTTGACCTGATTTGGCACATAGTGCACATGTGGGCGGCCCATGTATGCGCACCAATGTCATGGGTTTCAACCATTGTTGGGTGATTCTCGACTTTGATGAAGAACCTCCTGTTCTGGTTCCAAATAAGTAAATAAATAAATAAATAAATAAATTCAATTCCAATTCCAATTTCACATAAAATAAAATCAGGAATCTGGTTTCACATGCAGTTCTTTAAAAAATTAGTAATTAAAACAATTCTAGTTGTGAAAATCAGACCTGGTTTTGGATAACTTGGACTGAAACCAATGGTTAATTATTAGTTATCCCTCAAATTCTAGTCTTTTTTCGGTGAAAAATTCTAATTTCGATTTCGGTTCCACACATAAATGTAACCCCGAACCATTTCCAGTTTCAGAACCAGTTCCAAAAATGAGACCTGGTTTTGATTCAGTTTTGTTTACTGAGAGGTTGAAGTCACTTCAGCCAAAATTGAACTATCACAACCTATAAAAGGTAGGTCAAAGTAAAGCACTTCCTGTGTTTCTACTACTTTGTGAGCACCGACTTCTATTCTGAGAAATGCTCAGCGTTTTTTGAATTTGTTTTGTGAGGGGGCCAATCAAAGTGACTCATTGCAAAAATAAAAATAATACTTGGGGTCCACAAGTATCAACAAATAGTAGGAACAGGTACCTACTCATAACAACCTAATTAATAGAGTCAAGAAATAGGTAGGTAGTTAGCATCCTCTTGTAGGTGTAGTAGGGTTTTGTTGGCCTTGCCTACTACCAAGGCCCTTAAGGATATTGAGTTTAGATTCATTATAGAGTATAGTAGCTTAATGGATTTTGGCCCCTAGGTAATAATAATAATAATAATAGGTCTATTTTTATATGAGGGTTTTTGAAAGATGATATATTTTGGCTTGTGTTGAAACTTGAGATTAGTTATAATAGAGTTATAATAATATTTTGGAGGATTTTGGTTTCTTTTAAGGATTTTTTGAAGATTATATTTTTGCATGGTGAAATATTTGAGTTTCCATAATTCTTCTTTTACCTTAAAATATTTTTAAATGTAAATGGAAAGGTCACAGTGTGACACATCCCATGTTTGTTGCTTTACTAAAAAAGTGTCTAAAGGTGTGCATTCACACTTGGAGTTAAGGACTCTAGTATTAAGTCCTCAAACGCCAAAGCTAGTCATTTGGGACCTAAACCTATTTACCACAATGATTTTATGCTTAAGTTAACATTCACTTAATATTAAACAATCACCCATTTAAACATTGGGTGCCACCTAGACTTTCACTTAACACTGACTTAATATTATGTGTGAATGCGCCTTTAAAAGTACCTATTATTTTACTGTGTGGTCTCCCTGTGAAGAGAGATAAATTTTTGCAAAGGCAGAATTTAGGGCTAGGGTTAGGGTTAGACTTCTAGGGTTTGGAGCTCCTTCACGAGCTTGTCCAAGCTGTTGTTCGTGAAAGATGGGCGAAGAAATGGATGCGGATAGACTCGGACTGTTGTAATGTTGGAGCTTTTCTTAGTGTTTCGGTAAATGCAAATTCTGCTGAACTCAATGATTGTGCGATTTTTTTGAGATTTTTCTTCGTCGTCGTCGTCGTCGTCTATGGATGGAGCTTGAATTAGTACTTTGAAGTGCACAAACAAGCAGAGAAAAAGCAATGGGTGTATGTGCTGCATGCGGAAGAAGCGGTGCAAATCGGCGATGCTCACGATGTAAGTCGGTTTCTTATTGCGATGTAGAATGCCAATCGAAGCATTGGCGTCACTCCCACAAATTCAGATGCAGTTCCGTTGCATCGGAAGCCCAGAGAATCGAGAAATTAGTCGGAGATGAAAGAGACGTTACAGTAGCTCATCGAGATGTTTTAACGGAGAAGTTGCGACAAGGAAACGTGGTCTTGAAAGAAGTGGTGGGGGAATCAGGAGTGGGGACAATGAAGAGTAGGAGGAGGAGGAGGAGGGCACCGAAACCGGATCTTTTCCCTCCACAGCTCAGGGATTTTGCTTACAAAGAGAGTGCAGATGGAATAGAAGAGAACCTACTCCTCCTGCTTCATGGTTTGGGGGACACCCACAAGAAGTTTTCATCGCTAGCTGAAAAAATGGAGCTCCCACAGACTGCAACGCTTGCAGTTTCCGGACCTATAGTATTTCCTGAAGAACTGGTTGATGATGGTCGAGCATGGTTCACAGCTTTTGATGAGAATTGGAATCTGATCCAGCCTACTGAAACAGAAACTCGAAGGATTTTGAGTTTGAAGGAGACCAGTAAACTCATGAATCTCTTGATGGATGCTCTTACCTCGCACTGTGGGTGGACAAGAGACAGAATTCATGTGCTTGGATTCTCGCAAGGAGGAACAGTAGCTTTGGATATGGCTCTCAGAGCATGTGGACCTTACCGCTTGGGAAGCGTGGTGGCCATTTCTTCCTCACTTTTGCCCGAAAGTTTCCTGCAAAGCACTGAGCAAATTGATGTGATGTGTGAGCAAAATGCATGTACTAGTGTGCTGATGACTCATGGAAACCAAGACAAGGTTGTTCACAGGACTGATGTCCTTAGATCAGCAGATTGGTTGAGGAAAGCTCATACCTCCATGGATGTGCAACTGCACACACTTGATAAGGATCATGCAATGGTGAACAGCAGAAGGGAGATGCAGATCTTAATGGAATTTTGGGCTAAACATTTGCATTGCCACATGGTGAATCTAGAACAAAATGCAACTGTTTATGAGGTTTCCCATTCACAATAAAAGCTCAAAATTGGGAAGCTTTTGATGGACTGCACAGTTTTCCCAGTCAACAAGAAATTCTGCAGCCATGTTGCAAGGAGCAAGATCTCAATTAGACATGCAGAGGCACTCTGCACCAACCACAGGCCCACTTGATGATGTTTCCTTTATGAGGAATGCATTTCTTTGGATCTGCAAATCACATGCAATATCATTCATGAAGCTTGCATATCTTCTTGCTGAGAGAGCATTTCTGATTCTATGAACAAACATGCACTCTCTTTGTCATGAGATGGTGGTGTTTTGAGCACGAGTCCAGTGTTGCATTCTCCTACTCTGTGGTTTGCTGTGTGGCATGATAGCAACTTTTATAGATGAATGTTGACTACTACAGGCTCTGTCTCTCACAACCCTGGTATTGGTTGCAAAAGAATCATACCTGCAGTATAGAAATGTTGCACACTTCAATACTGCAAGTAAAAAACTGCAGCAATACACCACAATTTGAGCTGGTTACTTGCAGCAGAATTCCTGGAATCTTGCACCTTTGTTTGTGTGATGTCTGGAACAGACAAGTATGTGTGATTTCATCTGGTCGTCGTCAAGATCATTGTTTCCAATTGAACCAGTCTCCATCTCACAACAATGAGGTTCCTCTTAGTGCAAAAGTCTGCAAGAGTCCCACGCACTTGAAAGACTTTGCATGCTGCATTCAGATACAAGATTTTCTGTCTGCTACTGAGCAAGATGATACAGATTTTCTGTCTGCTACTGAGCAAGATGATACAGCTTCCTCCAAAGGAAACAATGAGGCTAAGAGATACAATGAAGAGACAGGACACGGTGCAATCAGGAAAACCAGATGGGAAGGAGAGCACAAAGAAAACCAATGAGTGAAAGGGTGTGAAGCTCATCATGGCAGCGTTTTGTGAAAGGGTGCAAATGTTATAGCTGCCTGTATTTTGTGTTCTTCCCCCCCTGTATATCATAGTAAAAAAAAGGCATCAATGATCAGGTGATGTGCAAGAAAAAGCTTTTGTGCAACAAGCAGATTCTGCAATGGCATTAACAAACAATGAGACATATGTAAAACTGCAGCTCCATAATGATGAAAGCAGTAGTTCAAGGAAGGATCTGCAGAACTTGTTTGTGAAGGGTACATGGTATCCAAGACACTTCTTTATGTCAGTGCTCGATGGATGTGATACATGGACTCTCCATGGTACTTTCCTCTCATCATTTGGAGAGACCACTACCGTAGTTTAACTGCTTTGCTTTTTCTCTGAGTACTTTTGTCCTGGTCTACAGACAAAGATGATGACATTCTTGGGGTGCTTTTGTGGTGTAGCTTCAGAAGAGCTTGTTGCAATTGCTGCAGGTGAGTGGGGGATGGCAGTAGAAGAATACTTGGACCAACTGCAATTGCAATTCAGTGTCCAGAATCCTGACAGCAGCTTTTCCTTCATCCCAGTGGCTGACACCATCACACTTGCAAGTCTTCTTTTTCCATGCAATTCTGCAATTTCCATTTCTCTTTGCATTCATGCGTAAGCATGATGCCCGCATGCATGCTCCCTATCTAGTATAGCTCATCTCTTGCTATGTGCTTTCTGACATCATCAATCCACATTGTATTTTGTATCAAGATTGCTGTCATATAGTGTGGTTTAGCTTGATAACTTTTTCATCTAAGACTTTTTGTTTTGGTTTGCAGCTTGAGTGCTCTTTTGTTGAAGAGAAGTCTCAAGTGCAACATTCAGTGACATTGGAGTTGGAAAAGAAGCAAAGATGTGGCAAAGTTGCTTACGACATACTGGGTAACTTGCTGGAGCATAACAGCAAACAGAATGTAAGTCAGGCACATTCATTAAATGTCTCAGATTGATGCTTTCTTCAAAACACTGTTGATGAGAAAATTAAGTTGTGTGGCCAAAACTCTGCACGTCTCAAACAGCTTCGTCATGTGAGGAGTTGTATCTACCTATGTCTGTGATGAATTGACACACGACATTCTCAGCATGCATGCATGCATGCCCAGATACTTCTCTCTTTCTTCCTTTGATGAAAGAGGAAATATATCTGTTTCCATTTTGCAGAATGCATTGCACATTACTCGTGACCTTCTCTGCCTGCATGCATGCCCACATAGATAGTTCTCTTTTTTCTGCTCTTGATGAATGAGGAATTGTACCTGTTTTTTGCAGGATGAATTGGCTCACAAGACTCGTGACATTCTGCGCATGAATGCAGAGTTGAATGAGCTGAAGTTTACACCCAAGACTGATTTGAATAGCCTCAGGTCAAAGCCTGTGGACCAAACAGAGCTTCAATCTGCCACTTCCCTGCTGCCAGTTCTTCCTGATCAGGATACTGCAAGAAGATTACAACCATTCATCACTAAACCTCAGCAGCAGCAGATACTGAGCAGTGGGAAGACAACTGGCAGCCTCCAGGAGGCAGAAAATAATCAATCTGTGCAACAATTAAACGATACAGCAGGCAGGAAAACATTCCAAAAAACAGTGAGACATGGCCCTGGGGACACTGATTGTAGACGAAATGAAGCTGAAAATAATGCAGCAACAAGTTCAGGAAGAAAATTTGCTCGGCTCGCTGCTGAGGTGATGGTAGAATCACATTCACAAGAATCAGAAGAGGAATTATCATCATCAGTCCCTGAAAGACAAGTGCCTTATGGACCTGGAGCTATAGAAACTACTACAGCAACAGTGTTC